>ERZ1673737.1295-NODE-1295-length-25120-cov-4.078037_pt1 | contig 25120 bp, 20 predicted proteins | sample MGYA00580211_ERZ1673737 | MGnify/ENA primary metagenome ERZ1673737 (study PRJEB41218, sample SAMN15661789) | gut metagenome | host: Homo sapiens | place: Canada: London | collected 2015-08-20/2019-03-30 | study: EMG produced TPA metagenomics assembly of... | reverse complement strand
CCTGTAATTTGTGAACAATCGTACACGTAGCCAAATGGCCCAACCATGTATGAGGTACTTTTGTTCGCTATATGGTATAATGAAGAAAACAATGCTTGACATTGCAGTAAACAGGCTGAATGTTATGTTCTTCTCATAGATCATCTCCGAATTCTGTGGTCTCCGATTGGTCCACAGCCCGGAGCTGACTCAGCCATTTCAGATCGCGGAAATTCTTGAGCGCGACAAGACTATTTGCTCTTTTTTTCAATATCAATCGCACCTCGTCTGTGCGGGCTTTTACAACTTTGTTATTATTGGCATGTCTTTATGAAGACTACGACATGTCCCATCTATGATCGAATCGACATGTATAACGCCAAACCCGTACGCATCGAGATCGTGAAACCCATACCGGCGCCTTCGAGGCTCGTTGCGGTATCATGAGCAGGTGCTTGCACCCCGGCCGTATCCTGCCATTCGGTCGTCGGCCAGCTATTCTACGCCTTTCGTACATCCCCCGCCGATCCGTCGCTCCTTTTTCTCGACCGTCATGGGGCAGATATATTCAGGAACGGAGCAAGCAGGACAGAAAGGTCAATTACCCCGAAGAACTTCAGTTCATGCGCAGCTATGACGATATTGCACACCCTGCCCTAAAGAATGGCGCGAAGAAGAACATCAATAATTGGATGCCATTGCTTGAGCAATATGTTTCGACACAAGTTCCCAAGCCTGCTGGTCAGTCCGGGAAGCTTCCACCTATCAGTGACCATGAACCCTACATAGAACAAGCACACGCATTGATGGGATGTCTCTGGGACGCAAGGGCTCATTACCAATATGAGCTTCTTGTACACCTTGGATCCAATATGAAACAGTGGTCTACAGTGCACGCCATCTTGAACCGCTTGATCGATACCTACGAATTGGTGGCTCCTCATATGACCCCCCGTCATCCCGCACCTTTCCTCGATTGGGCCAGACCGCTTCCTGGAGTCCGCGATTGGGACAGAGTCGATCCAGATGACCCGAGCACCTTGGAAGTCCCCGTTGACGAAAACGCCACTCTCAGCAAACTCTCACAAGGAACACGGGAAAGATCCCGGTTCAAATGGTGTCGGATTAAGCCTCTCTCAGCAGACAAACTTTCTCTCGATGAACTGACCGTGGAACCAAAGGCGAGATTCTTTGGAGAGAAGATCTTAGCTGAAGTACTCTCCAACCTCGGTTCTTTGGTTTTAGCGGCTGCAGATAGCACGCCTGAGGAGTCTAAGCTTGCAATGTCCTGCGTTTTTCGGATTCTTGCACGTCTTCACCACGCAGGCTTGATCTCTGACAGAGTATATAAATATCCAACACCAGATGCTAGCCAGGTTGCGTTCCGGCCACCGGGCCTGCACTACTTATCGAGTTCCATCATGAGCGTTCTGTCTGATGCAGCGTGGCATGAGCACGAAGCCCAGGTGGCTGCGGCAGCAGCCGATGCGGGTGAGAAATCGCCGTTTCTACCTTTCAAGATGGGCATTCGAGAGTTAGGTCCTGAGATCTGGCTAGAGCTCATTCTATGGTGCTGTGTGGAGCATGGACATTCGAAGGAGGGAGCTCTGATCGTGAATCGAATGTTAAAGAAATCGGGTGACCAAGCATGGAAGGCCGAGAGCTGGGTACCCCTACTAAAGGATCTCAATGCGGTCCAACAGACCAATCTCAGCGTCGAGCAGTCCTGGCGCCGGCCTGGTCAGAACAGGGCGTCTCAAACGTTCACAGGTCGTCAAAAGCCACCATTCAACGGACTTGGAAAGCGAACCATCAGCACGGAAGTGCTTGTATCGCTGCGGAATGGCTTGGCAAACAGGGCTTACCAAGGACTGGGAGAAAATGGATATCTTCCTAAGGAGCTCGACAAACTATCAGCTCCTCTGACATCACTTATCGATCCTCCCGGCGCTGTTGATGAACTCAGACCAACCAACATGGTCAGCAACTGGCACATTGTGCGAGTTATGGAAGCAGGGTGTTTCTATCCGTGGACTGACCCCGTTGCGTTCGAGGCACTCTTACGGTCCAATAACAATGTGGTTCCTCCTTGGACAGGCAGTGCGTCAGATGAAGCACGTCGGCTAGAAGAGAAAAGGCCGTTACAGTTTTACGATGAAACGGCCGCCATAGTTGGCCTGATCGAATTCAATCTCAACTGTTATGCCCGAGACCGACAAAGTGGACGCCTTTTTCACGAATATGCTTGGCTTCAAAACATCATTGATGCAAGCAAGACACGCCACATTGAAACATTCTTTGAAGAACTTGGCCAAGCCAACGACGATGATTACTCGTTCTTTGATTCCACGCGCACTGTTCCTCAGGGCGTTTACGAAACGTCTGTCCCGCAGGTATCAAAGGTCACCCTGGCCAATATACTTGACCTGGTTACGACAACTGGCGCCTATGAATTCGGCAATCAACTGATCCAGCCTACCGAGATGGACGGTCCTCCCATTCCACGACATTTATATCAAGACCAAGCCGTTGCACCATCCCTTCTGCGATTCGCGGCTGCCTCAAATAATGCTGAGCTTGCTACTGATGTTATACAAGCCCTCAAGACACCGCTCACTGTCAACACCATCAAAGCCCTAATTAACTTCCATATCGCACGCCATAATTGGGACCGTGTGATACTAATGCTCACATTCATGACCGATTATCATTTGAAATCTTGGGCCTATAGCAATATAGTTGCGCTGTCAGCCGAAATCATTCGACTTGATGGAGCCATTGAGCAAAAGAAGCATGATGGCACCTTCACCCCGGCAGACACAAAACAGTTGGATCGCGCCACAGACCTCTTCCTCCGCATTTTCCGCGGCGAGTTCAAGGTCAACAAACGTGAACGTCAAGGCAAATTTCCCCAGTCAGTAAGCTACCAGGATCGAGTGCTTTATCGAATGCACCGTGTCTTGTCAACCATCCCAGGAATTATGCCGCGCATCCTCAAGGACGTGAAAACACACCCGGGTATCATTTCCGCGATGAAAATCGAGATGATTCCTCCTTCATCCTTCCACGTACTCTTCACCGCCGTCGTGGAGAGGCACGGCGCCGTCTTCGGAAAGAAATTCTGGGACAAATGGTGTGTCGACTGGGTCTCACCCCGGAGGCGCCTTCAACGTCCAGGTGGTGTCTCCCGGCTACTCTACAGCCACGAGCGAGACCACAGATACGGCGACCCAAATTTCGACCCAGCATGGCAACGCCAGATCCAAACTCACGCCACCGTAGCGGACATGACAACCGTTCGGATCTTGGCACGTGCCGCCGTCCGAGAATACGCAGAAGAGTCACAATCCCTTCCCAACCGACATCACCAAGAACAACAAACAAAACAACAAAACCTCCCCGCGCCCAAGTCTGATCAGCATGAGGATTCAACCGAAGACGACATCACCCAAATCTTCGACCCTTCCATCACCTACAAACCCACCCCTCAATCCGCCAAACCCAGCCAAAATCCCCACGGCAAACCACCGATAACAGAACTCGAATCCATCCTCGATCACTGTCTCAGATCCTTCCTCCTCTACGGCCTCCCAGAAGACCAGCTCGACATTGAGATCCCAGGCCATCTGCGCCGTATGCAGAAACGTCGCCTCATGGCCACGGCCACGGGCAATAATGTCCGAACGAGAGTGAAGAAGAACTTTGAGGATCCTTGGATGCAGTCGTCCTGGCCTCTGCACTTGGCTACAGACGTGCCAGAGTCGAAAGAGGCTCGAAACCGTCGCACTTAGAGACTTGACCTTGACCTACTGGCTTGGGCTATATGTATTTTTATCTGAAGTAAAAAATATTCTTCAAATGTATATAAACCTTTTTTCTCATTATTTGTTTCTCTCTGGAATAATAGAAACATATAGTTCTTCGCTGGTTTGGGTACATAGGGACATGTAGAGATACTGTAAGTTACCACGACTTACTAAGATTGGGATCATGATCAATGGAATAGTTCAATAACTTCAGAAATGCCAGTCTGATTCAGTCATAAACAAGAGTAAATGAGAACAGATCATTCCAAAAACACCAGGCATATCCAGCATATCCATATGAAACCTAATCCCAACTCCAACCATAACAACCCAAACCAAAGGAAGCCATCGAGTCCTGCTCTTGATGCCCAGGTATACAACGAAAAAAAGCTTCTCAAAGCCTCCCAATTCCCAAATCAGTCCGAAATCCAGGTTCAATATTCGTGTCCTTGAAACGCCACCACTAGTCCTTCCATTTTATCCAAATCAAATTAACATGCAGAAAGAGCATAGGTATTGTGTGTTTTGGGGAGAAAAGTGTGGAAAATAAGGCGGAGGAAAGGAAAGATAATAAAAAAGGCATTAAAGATGAGGCGACAATGAGATAACGTGGATGCAAAGACGAAGTAGAATACGAAGCAGAGAAGAAAAGCAGCAAAGGCCGTTAACGTGAATAAGAAGGTATGCAGAGAATCATGCGCATGCGTGGCTTTTGTTCGTGTTGGTGTTCGTGTTTCTCTTAAATATCATATCCACATCATAGATATTCGTGTTGGTAGAAATCAGTTCTGTGTCCAGTCATTCTCGCTAGCATGCGGGAAGAAAGACCGCATGAATTCGCCGCTGATAGGGTCATAAGGGAAATATGAATCCTGAGTCTCAGCCGCCAACGAAGACAACAGATCCGCAGAAGACATGTTGGGGTAGTAGTGATCCTGACCGGGAGTTTCCTGCGATTCAGAGTCGGGAAGGTGTTCCAGCTGGGGACCCCAATAATCCTGGACAGAATTAGGACCGGACAGGCCGGTCACCTGGGGCCCAGTACCGGCGACGGTTATGTCTTCTGAGGGGTATGGGTATGAAGGCATGTCGCTGACATCGTATTTCATGCCCTGGGCCAGTTTGCGGAGACTTAAATCACAGAGCTGCCATGCGCGTCCTGAGGCGATGCTTTGTTTTGACATTGCGAAGAGCCAGCGGGTGGCCTTTTTGGAGAGGGCGATGAAATTTTGTTCTTCTTCTGGCATGTGGACGACACCGAATGACAGCTCGAGGAGGAGGACAGTTGCTGCTTGCATGAGATAGTGTAGGACGCACCACCATGGACAAATCCGGTACAGCTGCAGGGGATCTGGTTCGTCGGGGATGAGGTCGAGCATGTGGCATGCAGACTGGAGGGTTATCACAGCCATCTCGTGGCTAAACGTAGATTTGCCTGATTTGTCTTTCGAGCTTGCATCACGTCGGCAGAGACAGGGACGGCCGAGGGTAATTCGTCCGCTGTAGTAATGGAGCGCCAATGCCAGCTTGCACCGAAGCACGTCGGGGTTATCTTCTCCCTTCTGTGTGAAATCAAGACCCGATGGGAGACTGGCTTGCCACATCTCGGTTCGGGATCTGAGTTCTCCAATGCGGTTCTCGATGTGTGCCCATGGAACCATCATGCAGTCTACTGAATAGACTTTGTTAACGATTTCTTGCACGACAACTGCCAAATCGCAGTAGTAGAGATAGCAGAGTCCGTAGCTGAGAGGCAGATTCTTAAGCCATGCGGTATCTCGTGCTCGAGAGTGGTTGCCAGCTTCCTTGCCATTCGCTGGGTTGAGCGGCATCTGCCTGATCCACACACTTGCCACAACGTTGTTTATACGTTCGTCTCGTAGAGTCGTGTTGGTAAGTATTTCCACTGCGGCCGGCTCGTGCAATTGATCCTCCTCGAATGGAAGAGGAAAAGGTGAGGTACACACTCCATCTTGAATACAAGTTGGCCGACCAGTCATAATACCTAGCATGTGTTCAAATGTATATAAACACCACCATACTCGGTAGCGAGCTTCTTTCGAAAGGTCTGGTGTAGTTGGGCTACTGCTCTTCATGTTGATTCCAAGGGTGATAGCAGACCGCACTGCCAAAGCTGAGATTCTCCAAGCACTATGCAAATCGTTAGTGTCTGCTAGAATAAACAAGGCAAATAAACTCACCGATTGATTTGATCAGATGCAAGAAGGTAAAAGGCAATCAAGCCCTCCACTTGTACTTGCTGGAGATCAGGATGGCTGAACAGGACATCCCCGTTCATACTGAGAATCCTAGCTCTGGTCAGATACATCAAATGATCCTTATCATCTTCTCCTACACGCCACGGTGCATCGGTGAGTTGAGAGTGTTTAGCTCCAATGGCGAAGATCATATTCAAAATAGCAAGCCACTTGTCGCCGGGCCGAGCAGTACTTTCGAAGAATGTCCGGTACTGCGCCTGGAAGAGGGGTCTGTTGATAATGGGGTAGAAAGGGTGCACAGTCGTCAAATAGCAATCAAACAGATGATCTGCTACTTCACGAGAAGGCATGGCGTATAATTGCACTGGCCCGGGTACGGAGATATCCATATCGTCGAGATGATAGTTAACCGCGTGGAGGGATAATTGCTCGTCAGCTTTTCGATCCACGCCAGGCTCCAGACTACCTGGAAAACCTTGGGCGCGTTGGTCTGCCTCTCTCTGTAGGCGTTGCATCCAGGTAAGTTCAGAGTTCTTCCCCATATACCCAGTCGCTCTGGTATTTTCCGAACGGTTATGGTCCTCTTCTACTCGATCAATCGCTTCAAGAGATCCAATCGATGAAGGCGAAGAGGGTTCATCATTTTCTGGAGCAACCTCATCCTGAGGCGTTGCTGATTGTGACTGGGAATTATGGGAAGACGACTCTCCCTCCTGAACATGCTGTGTTCGATAAGGTTAGCGACAGAGATCATTGATTGCAGTGCAGGCAGAAAGAAACCAACCTTGTCCAGCAAGCTCCTAATCCGGTCCGCGGCACGAGCCTCAACAACAGTCCCCAGCTCCTTCAGCATGAGCTCATATTCTTGCGCTTTTTCCGAGAGTTTTTCCACTTGTCTGTTGTACCATCAACGGTCAGCATACAGCCCGCCACATCAATGCAAAATAAAAGAACTATGTATCAACGCAGATAAACATACTTTTTTGTCCTCTCCCTCCAACCCTGCGGATAATTGCACGTAGCTCTTAACTCCCGACATTGTCGACAGACTGGGGTATCGCCACTGCATTTCGTCTTGCGCTGTCGGCATGATTCACAAGCCCGCGGAACCCGTCGATTATAGCGCGGGGCAATCCCCGATCGCTGGCGAGGAATCGCAACTTTCGTCTGTGTGGTGAGCTTGGCGGGCTGCAATACTGGTGTTTTGTGTGTCCTTTGGACGCCTAGTGTCGAGGCCGTATCTGTGAGAGAAGGAGGGATGGATGTGGCGAGGGTGTTGTTTGCTTCGGGATGCTGAGCGGAGGGTTCGCTTTGCACAGGGATACCCTCGCAGGACTGTGGCTCGGGTGCTTCTTTGATTGTCATGGTAGCAGCACCTTTGTAGGCTAAAGAGAGTGTATCCGATAGCGAGGTTAACGAGTGTTATCAAGATTGCGATCCCGATGCGATAATATGCGGTTCAGTTTGGAGTTGCGGCCAATGATAGGCTTGTATTTACCTATGCGAGGCCGGTGGGTGATGTCAGTGCTATGTCTTCAGGGAGAGGTCCATTAGGATAGCAAGTTGCTGTTAAGTCGTGATTCAAATGGACTAAAAAAGATTGCAATGGCGAATGAAGTCAATGAATGCTGACTGGCGGCATGAGGGATCAGGATGACATCCCCACTTATTACTTGATTAATTCTAGTGCGGCTGAGTCACGTCGGAACCCAAATTGGAGGTTGGAGATAAAGCATAAAATTGGACTGAAGTATGTAAGATGTTGCGATTTTGACACTTTTGGTGAAGCCAGTCCCTCTTAAGTTTCCCAAGACTCCCATTCTACCCATCCAGGGCGAAACAAAAACAAAAACAGAGCGTATGTATATGTACAGTAGAAATAGGAATTAGCGAAAAAGGTAGGGGGCACACGCGCCAAGGAGACATGTACAAGCAGAGCGAATAAAGGTAGGGGTGATATGGCAGATCTCAGTCCAGCCAAGAGTGGAGATGAAAGAGGATAGGAGGAAGCATATTAGAGGCACGAGGGTTTAGATTTCGCCAAACATCTCATCAAGCTCATCAACTTCCACCATCTCCGGATTTTGCAATTCTCTCCAAGAATCGAAGACAGGCTCCGATGACTTGGAGGAAATAGGCCGAGGAGTCAGAGTAAGCCTCTCGTGCGACTCTGTCAAATCAGACATCTTAAGATCGACGTCTGGAAGACCACTGTTCAACATGTCAAGCGAGCGCTTGAGAGTAGAAACAGGCGCGGCATCCGGATCCTCCGGTAGAGCAATCTGAAGAGCAGCTAGGTCATCCCCATCAACACGGGCATCGATCATGCTCGTACCAGACGAAACCGACGATGCAACCGATGTGAGAGAGGGTGAGGGCGACGTGCCAAACAGCGCGGTTGCAGCAGCTTCATCCAAATCCTGGGCCCTTTGGTCGGCGGGCATGTGCGAGAAGTAGTCACTATACTCTTCTTCAGACATCCCGTCACCGTGGAGGGAGGGAGACATAGAGCCACCGTTCACCGGTGATTCAGTGCTCCTCTCGCGGTCTCCCATGGCACTCAGGCTCTCAGAGAGAATGGACTGGCTACGACTCGACTCGCTGGCTTTCTCTTCAGAGGCGCGCTCACGCACGGCACTGGCGGTCTGAGTAAATTCCTTCTCATCGCCCTCCAGGGGCGGTGAAGCCGCGCGGTTTGAGTGCATGAGACGACTGAGGTTGCTAGCATCCGGGAAGTGATCGGAAGAACCGGCATGACTAGCGGGGCTGTTCAGATCCACATCCTCTCCAAAATCGGGAGACGATAAGTCCACTTCTGGACTAGGGCTACGTTGCCGCACCATGGCGTCTTCCTCGTCCTCGAGACTTGATACACTGGGCGTGATTTGCTTGCCATCTACGGCAGATACCAGATCATCAGTCTCGGGAATAGGCTGGTGAGGGAACGTAGTAAGATAGTAGTACACTTTGCGAGGGTGAATTAAGATAAGTTCCTTGGCGATAGGGCAGGGCGCAAGAGCGGTCCAAGGACGCTTCATATAGGCAGCCAACCGCGACGAGAGGAGGGCGGCAGGATTGGCAGAACTAAAGACAAGGCATGTTAGAAAGTGTCAGAAATTCCACAGGTGGATAGAAATACATACTTGGCGACATTCGCATTTAGCGCAACGAGGACGGCGGCGAGCTCCTTCACAAGATGAGGACGATTCCCCGTTTTCTCCAACTGATCAATTACGGCGACCACGATATCATCACTGATCCCTTCTGTGTCGATCTTGGGTGCCACGATTCCATCCAAAGGCGAGGGGGGCGGCGTATGCTCAAATGCTCCATGTCTCCCAGCGCGCGCGATCAAGACCTTGTCGGATGGCTCGGGCGATATTGAAGTTGAACCGTGCGATCTCTTAGCCTTTTTTGACAAGGGCTCATCGTGCGATTTGGAGATAGAGGGAGAGCGACGGGAAGAATTTGGCAACTGGATGCCTAGGGATGGAAGGGATAGTGACTTTCGACGTGTGTTGTATGGCATTGTGAGGGAGTGATGGCAAAAGGAGAGAACAAAGGTATCAAAAGGAAGGAGAGTAAGACACAAAAGTGTAGAGAATAAGGGTTATAATAAAAAACAGGGATATAATAAACAAAATAAGAAGTAATAATATAGGGAGAAAGGGGGGGGGTGGAATACAGAGGAGGGAGATCACCATGCGACAGGAAGCTGTGAAGGCGAAAGGTCAACCTGAGGAATGGAAAATTGGGAAAAAAGTGGAAAGAAAAATAAATGGTCAGGTATTGTCACGGTAATTTACATAAGTGGATGTGTGGGGCTTCAGGCTCTCTTATTTTGGAGGGAACGCTCGACACGTCTACTCTATACTACTCTATACTTTATGTCTATACAGTTTACTCCCATCTTCCATATGTCAGTTATACTCTACTATACTTGTACCCTACAATTCTCACCGCTACATTCCAAGTTTGCAATATGCCCTATTTAAAAGAAAACAGAAGAGTGGACCGGTCATTCCACTAGTCCGTAACTGGCCTTAGCATGAAAATCCATAGTTCTTCCATTCTATCCTCGGTCTTAGCGCATACCGGGCAACAGGTAGGTGGATCAGGCCATGTGCTCTATAACCTGGTCTGGTCCATATTTTGTGCTCCGGCTCCAGCGTTGACTCCATCAGTTTTCCCATGCATCGAACTCGGCTAATCATAGCTCACGATCTGAATAATAATAAGACCTGCCGATCCTCTGATTGGTGGATTGTGTGGGAGTCGGCACATTAGACGGGGCTAGGTGCTGGGATGCATATGTGTACAGTAGATTGTGCATTCGATCTGTCAAGTGGTTGCTAGGTGACCGGTTGCATACCCTGACCGCTTGATAGATCTAAAGCATTTGTACAAGTCATTATCCAACTATTGTACAAGTCATTTTATAAAATATCGAACATTACACGCCGTTGTGCATGTAGTAAAGCAAAGTCAGGATGCCGGAAACACCGAGACCCAAACAGCTCCTAGCGCAGCCGTTTACAAGAAGAAAAAAAAAAAAAGGAGTGGAGCACGGACCAGCGATCAATCAGAGCCAGCGTAATCTGGTGTATGCGCTAGTAAGGGATACCCACATTAGCGTCTCGGGGAGAAAAGGAACAGAAGTATTGCCACCGATGTCAAAGGCTGAGACAACCTTTGCCCCTCTCTATTCGTTACGTACACTTATAGGTTTGGATATATCTGCCTGGAGAGTGGTGATGCCATAAATCATGATCACTCCCTAAGCTTCCATATGTAGTTTAGCACTTCGGTTCCCATACTGACATGTCTCCCGCAACCTTGTCCATGGCTTTTGCCATACTTTAGTACTAATCCTACATCATACCTCTCTGGGCTTGGCATCCAGGGATCGGGTACGAGCATTACGATGCAAGCCTATAGAGGGGTTATTCTTTGACATCCCTGCCCGGAATCCTCGCCCCGTCACGTTTGTTGATCTCCGTTTTCATTACATCTCCCACTCTGACCCGAAGCAGCGGGAACTTCAACCATGGGAATCGCCCGCCCATTGTTACATGTACGGCCGAAAGGATTAAGATTATCTGGTGGCTGCAGCTGCTCATTTCCCATTGCGATCTAGTTATGCACAGATGAGACCTTGTACGGTACCTACAGTATGCAGACGCGCGGGAATTCTCCGCATCTCCACAAATGCAACACAAGATGTCCACTCTTTAAACATAACTGGGTACATTTTTCGCGACAGTATGTAACAATCCCCATGCTTTATTCTCTGGGGAGGCCAGCGAATCATCGCTACATCCAAAATCCAGTTTCTCGCCCCCAGATATAGTTAAGTTATCTAAACAACGGGCAAACCAACACCGCCGAGTCTAGATCTGCCAATAAGAGTGCGACCGCGCATGAGCCTCGATCATAACAAATCAATATCTAAACCTTGCATGGCCTCGCTTGGAACTTATCCGTAACCTTGAATCATACAAAAGATAGATGACTAACCCTATCTAAGACAAGGAATAACCCCTGTAAGGTCGTGCGACTTGCATGTAGATCATTGATGTGGATTGGATGTGGCGTTACACTAGATGCGCTCCCCCCGCCTCTCAGTTTGAGCCCGTTTTGCAAGGCGACTCTAACTTAAGTTAAACCTTCCTATGTAGGTAAACATGGTCCGATAGGGTAGAGTTCTGTTCCCTGGCTCGTCTCCCCTCGTCAAGGATTCTAGAACAATATAGGGATCTCGTTCAAATGAGGGGAAAGCAGAGTCTAGCTGCCAAGGTTTGATGGCAGCGATCCTTAAGCTTAGTTCACTATGATGTGCTTGCAGGTCTTAACGTTGATGTATATCATAACTTACTTCAGATAGATATGATATCGCCATGATATATATTGATTACGTGGACTGATTCGACAAGCTGGCCTAGGTCATCCCGGCCATGTTCTAATGTATATTCCGTAATATAGTTTCCCGTGATAGTTAGTCAACTTCAGCTTGAAAACAAGATCGACAATCAAAGCCCTCCACCACAACAATAATAAAGAGAGTTTATTGAGCCATGGAATTCTCACTAGCACGTCACACACATTGGATGCACTGAACCAGAATCGAATGAATGTGGCGTTGATCTGCAATTCCAAATACAACGCTATGAACATGGCATGTTGGATATCACAAGAATTACAAGCGCTAGATCAGGTCTCAAGCAAAGGTCACTCAGAAACATCAACACCATCCAACTCCAAATGGATCGCCTTCTTAACATCACCCCCAGCCCAACACATATCAACAGCATTCCTAACAAGCTGCACCATCTCCCTCTTCCCAAATCCACAATAACTATAAACCTTCTGCAAATTACCATCGATCCAAACATCATGCATCAACGTCGGGTCGTCACTATTAATACAAATCTTAACCCCAGCCTCCACCAACCCCCGAATCTTAGGAAACAAAACCTCCGTCGCCGTCCTACGATGATAAGCATGCGGACACAAAGTCAAGCCAATCCCCCTCTCAACCAACCCCCTCCACAAGCCCTCCTCATCCCAAGCATCCAACCCATGATCAATTCGCTCCGCCCCCCTTCCACCACAAACCTCAAAAATAGCCTGCCTCACATGTTCATGCGTATCCTTCTGCCCGAAATCACAATGCATAGTAACATGCAACCCATCCGCACGCGCAAGCCCAAACCCTTCCTCAAAGAGCAAAGGCGGCCTCTCATACGCGTTACTCGCCAACCCAACAGCATGAAATAATCCCTTCCCACCATGCACAGAACCCCCAGCCCACGGCCTCGCCTCCCAATAAGCAGCAAGACCCTTCTCAACGGGTTCGTCGCGCAGGAAACACAAAATCCACTGTGATCGCACCCCATACTTCACTACGGCATCATGCTGAGCGCGTAGATACCCATCCAGAACAGCAGACGCGGGAACCCCGCGCCGCGTATGCGCCTGGATATCGAAGAACGGCTCTGTATAGCGGACGTTCATTTCTGCGCAGCGGTGTAGATAGGCCATGGCTAGATCGTAGAAATCAGCCTCAGTGCGGAGGACTTCGCATCCTGCAAAGTAGGCTTCTAGGAAGGTTGGGCTGCCTGGTTGGCGGCCGTTTAGTTCGGGGCGGTGGTTGAGGGTTATGGCGTAGGAGGCTTTGAGGTCTGAGAGGGTTTTGTAGGGGAGGGGAATTTTGTTGCGGGCTGCTAGGGTCCAGCGGAGGGTTGGCGTTAGGGTTCCTTCTATGTGGACGTGAAGTTCGACTTTTGGGAGGGTTTTTATGAAAGGGGTTATTTGTAGGTTGTTCATTTTGGTGCGAGTGCTGGGTTAGGTTGCGTTTAGAGTTGGAGTATGTTGTTGTTTAGATATAGAGAAGTCGCATTGCATTGAGCCGAGGTCGGAGATCTGATGTGACTAAAGGAGGAGCTCCTCTAGACACATTCAAGATTTATCTAAGGCAAGTGACCGCAATTTTTTGCCGGATTGGGATAGTGCTGCTGTTTAGCTCTATTAGGGGACTTGGCTGGCATCTTTAGTTCGAATTCCGTCCAATGACCTCCTGCGCAAAGATTGTATATTGACGATAAAACATACAGGGGTGGCCAATGGAAACAATGGCAGTGCGGGGAAAAGATAAGAATGCAACACAAGCGTGTTGTACAAAGGAGACATTATCTAGCAAAGACAATTGCATTTCCTTTCACATACCACGAGCATAACAACTTGACAATATGGCAGAGCTAAGCACAGCTCCCGATGGAGCAGAGCAAGCGACAAACGCCGTGGCGAAAAGAGTACTACGGAAGATCGACAGGAGGTTAATCCCACTCTTGTTCACAACTTACATGTTCAATTTCATGGACAAGGTCATTCTGTCCAGCGCAGCTGTGTTTGGGTTGCGCCATGATACGGTAAGATCAATAGCCCAACCACACAGAACTAAACTGACATTCATTCTAGGGACTAGTGGGCCAGCAGTACAGCTGGGTATCATCGGTGTTCTACTTTGGCTACCTGGGATGGGTATATCCAACAACACTCCTGATAGCCCGTCTACCAGCTGCAAAATACTTAACGGCCAACACTCTGTTCTGGGGTACCGTGGTAGCCCTCACAGCAGCATGCACCAACTTTGGGGGCTTGATTACCGTGCGCTTCCTACTGGGAGTCGCTGAAGCAACAATCACACCAGCATTCATGTTCATCACCTCGACATGGTATACACGTGATGAGATTCCCACCAGAACTGGACTGTGGTTCGCTGGCAACGTACGTCCACCCTCCTCAGCCCTATCTAACCTTACATCCACCACTAACGTCTATACTCAGAGCGTCGGCGGTATCCTCTCCAGCCTCCTCGCTTATGGCTTAGGCCACGCCAAAGACAACGTCGGACCATGGCGATGGATGTTCATCGTCCTAGGCGTGTTAACCTTCCTGTGGGGATTCGCCTTGTGGGCATTACTCCCAGACTCGATCTCCAAAGCCAAGTTCTTGTCTGAAGGGGAACGCCAATGCGCAAGCAACCGAGCCGTCATCGCAGGCACAGGCGCAACAGAGAAGACAGCCTGGCAATGGGATCAATTCGTGGAATGTCTCATGGACCCGAAGACCTGGCTGGTCTTCGGCTTGGCATTGGTAACTCAAATCCCCAACGGGGGAACTCAGAACTTCTCCAATCTCGTTATTGTCTCGTTCGGCTTTACGAGTTTGCAGTCTACGCTGATCAATATCCCTTACTCGCTTATTACCATAGCCACAATCACGGGAACAGGTTGGCTAGCAGGCCGTTTCCGCCAACTCAACTGCATACTTATTGTTGTCGTTGTAGTGCCCTGTGTTATCGGCAGTGCGATTATCTATTCGCGCGCTCATATCGTTCTGGGCGTCCAGTTATTTGGATATTTCCTCTTGTCGACGGGTCCTGCAGCTCTGCCGCTCGCTATGTCGCTCGTGCAGGCCAATTACCGTGGTGTCACGAAGAAAATGACTGTCACTGCGATGCTGTTCCTGGCATACTGTGCTGGTAATATCTCGGGTCCTCAGTTCTTCCTTAGTGAAGAGGCGCCGACGTATAATACTGCTTTCCGCGCTATTATGATTTGTTACGCTCTTGCTGTTCTGCTTGCGTTGTGTCTGCGGTTTTATTTGCAGTGGATGAATGCTCGTCGCACGCGCCTGGAAGGGTTTGAAGGAAGTGCTGGGAATGCGGGTGCTGTTGGTGGGAAGGTGTTGGATGGGGATCAGGATTCGAAGAATGTCGCGGATATGGTGACTCGGGTACAACTCGTGTCGGATGATTATGAGGATATTACGGATTGGAAAACGCCGGGCTTCAGATACCGGTATTAGTTGGGATAGCTCATAAACTTGAAAGGTAATTTGGAAAATACAGTCATAGGCCATGGATCCTTTCACACCTCCACTTTTATATAATCTATATAATCATTAAAAAAGCATAACCCGAGGTTCTCGAAAATGTGTAAAAAAGAGAGGGGAAAGAGAGGTAAAGGTTTTCTATGGAAAGAAAGCTTATATAGCAATGTGACCCCGAAATTCAATCTCAATAAATGTCCTTATAATTCTCTACGTGCATTTGTAGAATCTTATAAAATCTCACGACGGAAATAACAACGAAACATACGTCACAAGCGTATATTATCATACAAATATAAATACAATAGGATCCCCTTTAGCTAGAGCCAAATGTCTAAAGGGTGTATCACTCTGAACTTCCCGGTGGTCTCAATACATAGCGATAAGTAGTCCCAAAATGCCAACGCTTCTCTTCAACAATAACCAACCCACTTTCCCTTACAATAGCACCAATATCCCGATTCCACCAACACCCATGACGATCCGCATGGGCAGGAGCAAGATTATCAAGAATACCATTAACCCAATCCCACCGCGAACGACCATGCTCGAGAAGCAAGATATGTCCATTCTTCGGCTCAGTAATCGACCCCAAATGGCGCAGCGTCGCAACAGGATCTGGCATCGAGCATAGACCCATAGTCTGTACAATGGTATCAAAGTAGCGCGGCGGATCCCCCGGTCCAGCAGGCGGGGGTGTGACAGTGCCCGCGTCGACGCATTGGTAAGACACGCGAGTGAAATCCGGGTACATAGATTCGAACTTCTGCTTTGTGATTGCGACCATCTGCGGGCTTAGATCTGTGAATGTGATCGACCGACAGCCGTTGACCTCGAGGTGGTGGTGGAATTCGTTGACGCCTCGTCGCTCGCCGAGGAGGTAGTATGGTAGATTGCGGCCTGTGCCGCAGCTCACTTCTAGGACGTTGCCGCGAGCGTGTCGGATTAGGTCATTGCGCTTGCTACCCAGTTGCATGAACTTTTCGGAGATTTCGACGTCCGCGTCGAATGTTGAGGCTGTTTTGTTGTATCTGTCTGAAACGTCGTTGGATACAACCAGGGCTTGGCTTTTGTTCACTTCGCGTTTGTAAGAGGCGTATAGGTAGCTGCTGTAGGTGCTTATTGCTAGGGCTGTAATGCCCATAAAGGCGAGGGCTGTTGGAGGGATTCCATGTTTGCTCTTTTTCTCCTTGGGTTCGGAGTTGGGTTCTTCAGTTTGTGAAGACTGTGTCTTTGGAGGGACTTCACGCCTTTTAGGCTTTACGGTCCTTTTGAGCTCTGAGGGGCCATTTTGTGTGTTGCCAAGAGGCTGTTTTCTCTTTGAGATTGGACTAGGGGATGTGTTAGTATGAATTCTGATGGCATTTTCATGTGTGCATACATTTGATCTCGAGGTACCTTGCTCGATGCCCGTCGGCAGGGCGTAACGGGCCACCTGACCAAAGGCACTCGGCGCAATGGGTGTGCATTCATTGCGATGGGCCCATGCGACTAGGGTTTTCTCCTGATAAGAGAGACGTATGCGGTCTAGCGTGCCGAGCTGGATGGTTTTTGCTTCCCTTTCACGGGAGATTTATCACCCAGTAAGGGAAAAACGTAATGCTCGAAATAGGGGATTAGCTATGCGAGCTGATAATGCGTAGACCAAGGGCGGCTAATCGATGCCTATTGGGGGACAATGTGGACTCGGAAGACGAAAAGTCGGGAGTCGGGACCAAGTCACGTCTGGCCGTTATCGGCTATCAATAGGAAATCCCCCGACATCTCCAACTTTCCCACAACCTTCCTACAGACACACACAATGGCATTGCCGTCCAATATCCTGATTGTAGGAGGCGGAGTCTTCGGACGTGAGTATAAAGAACATGCAGCACACACCCTCGGCCTGTATACCACACACACACACATCACATCCCCAACTTCAACCCCATACACCGCACCCGCACCCGCACCCGCACTCAAGACACCACACCCCAAACACCCCAATTGCTATTGACTCAAAACTAACAAAAATCCTTAGTCTCGACGGCTCTCTCCCTAACGAAACGCCACCCAAGCAGCAAAATAACAATAATCGAATCCTCGCCAACAATCCCAAACCCGCACGGCTCCTCAGTGGACACATCCCGAATCGTGCGCGCAGACTACGCAAACGCAGCCTACTCCAAGCTAGCGGACAGCGCCATCAAACAGTGGCGCAGCACAGCCTGGGGCGCCGAAGGCCGGTACACGCAAAACGGCCTCCTCCTCGTCTACCCAGCGGATAGCGCCAGCGCCAAAGAATACGCGCGCAAGAGCTACGCCAACGTGCGCCAGATCGAGGGCGATAATGTTGAGTTCTTGCCGTCGCAGAAGGACGTGTTGAGAGTTGTGCCGGCGTACGGCGAGGAGCTTGATGTGGCGGGTGGGTATGTGAATTGGGGGTCAGGGTGGTCTGATGCGGCGGCTAGTGTTGCATATGCGAAGGCGCTGATTGATGCGGAGGGGAAGGTTGGATTCCGGACTGGGGAGGTCGAAAGGGTTCTCTATGAGGACGTCGGTGGGAAGAAGTCCAAAGCTACTGGTGTCGTCTTCACAGATGGAACGACACTCTCGGCTGACTTGGTTATTCTCGCTACTGGAGCGTGGACATCTAAATTGGTTGATCTGCGCGGACGGGCTGTCGCGACTGGACAGGCGATTGCGTATATGCGAATCTCGGACGAGGAGCAGCGCGAGTTGGAGAATTTGCCTACGATTTTGAATTTCGCTACTGGGATCTTTATCATCCCGCCTCGGGGGAACTTGCTTAAGATTGCGCGCCATGCGTTTGGATACCGGAATCCGGTTTCGGTGCCTGTTCCTGGGGCGAGTGGGCCTGGCGAGAGGATGGATGTTAGTTTGCCTGAGAAGGGGGTTCCTGTTCCGCTTGAGGGACAGGATGCTTTCCGGGTTGCGTTGAGGCAGCTTCTGCCGCGATTTGCGGAGAGGGAGTTTGTTGATACGCGGGTTTGTTGGTATACTGATACGTGAGTTTCTTTCTTGATCTCCTTTCTGGTGTTGATTGAGTGCTTCTTGGGGGATATGGTGCTGATTTGTTGTTCGCGGTTAGGCCTAAGGGTGACTTTATCATCTCCTACCACCCTGACCATGAGGGTCTTTTCCTTGCTACTGGTGGCAGTGGCCATGCGTTCAAGTTCCTCCCTGTTATTGGTGACAAGGTTGTTGATGCGCTTGAGGGAACTCTCGACTCTGAGCTGAGGGAGATGTGGACATGGTCTGCTGCAGCGACGGCCGATAATGAGGACTTTGATGGCGATGGCAGTCGGTCTGGAGCAAGAAGGGCGAATCTAAAAGACGAATTGGCGAAGACGCAGAAGGCTTCGAGAAGCAGTGCGCTATAGATCGGGCCAGACGGCGGTCTGTTCTCATGTAGCATGAATGCATTTCCGCATGAGGCGGTTGTCATGGATGTATATAACATGTTGGACGTACAAAAAGATGTATGGGGTGCATGCACAGTTGGGTATATACTTGGGAAGACGAGCCCACACAGCGACTTTGTTACATTTACTTGGAGAAGAATTTTTGAGAGACTTTTTATTTTTGCTACTCAAAAGGTAGTGACGGCAGTGCCGTTCCATCAATATCCAGCCTTGGGCAGGCAAAGCAAAGATGGAATCTAAGGGCTCACCATTTTTTTTTGGCCCATGGGGAGGTGATCCACCACAGATGAAACCAGGGGATGATAAAAAAAATTAGAGGCAGCAGTCATCGACCGGCGCACGAACCGCCTCACTGCGACGTGCAGCAATCTAATTGTGTAAAAGCACGAAATGGTGGAACAAACCGGGGATCATCCGAATCGCTAGAACGCCCAACTATGCATGAAAGATTCGTAAAAGCAAAAGGAAACCGAGGCGCAGGAGTTGGGTAATCGCTGCGATCCTCAACGTGAAAAAAGCAGTGTTAATACAGGGTTGAAAGTTGAAAGCGAAGAGCATGCGACCTCCGAAAGCTTTTTCAGACCTTGCGGAAATCTGGGGAGGGTTAGCGATGAAGTGCCTGTGAGACCACAAGACAACATACCAGAAAGCACAGGGTAGATCAACTCGAAAGCCTGGTAGATCTCCTCGCGGACCTTGGCACCAGTAAGGACAATCTTGCCACTGACGAAGATTAGAAGAACAATCTTAGGCTTCATCATACGGTAGATAAGACCAGGGAACAACTCGGGTTCGTAGGACGAGAAATTGTGGTGACGAGATGCAAGACCCTCCAAACGGATGGGGAACTTGATGTCGCAGGACCCGACGATATTCTGGATCTTGAAGTCCGTGAACTTGGCGTTGAAACCAAGCTTCTGGATAATACGGGCGTACTTGCGCGAGGCGAGCTTCGAGTCGTCCTCCGACTTGGCACCGGTGACGACCATCTTGCCCGAGGCGAAGATCAGAGCGGTGGTCTTGGGCTCACGGATACGCATAATCACGGCAGCGAAACGCTAGTAGAAAGAAACCCAGTTCAGCCACACTGTACCCTGATGGAATCACCGGGAAGGTGTGGAAGAGAGGAATATACCTTAGGATTGTACTCGGCGTTGCGAGCGTGCAACGCGATGGTCTTGAGATCCAAGCGGCAGTCAAGGTTGACGGTGGCAACGATGTTCCTTTTGGTAGAGCCTAGTTCAGCCATTCTGGTCTCCCAGAAAGAAGCAAGAATATACTCACTGCAGGGTTGGCACAATGCCACTGCTTCCGGTAGTCGCGCCAGGAGTGGCGGCCGGGGTCGCGGGAGAAGCGGGAGTCACCCCGGTGCCGGCGACGGCATTTCCTCCTACCTGACCGTTCATCTGAGCCATCGCCTCCTTATCTGAGCCAGGTGGGGTCAAATCGCCAGCGCCACCAGGGAAGGAAAGCGAGGCCGTGGAGGTGAAGGCACGAGCCTGCTGGGCATTCGACGGGTGGGTGGTGAGCGAATCCATGATGGGAGGCTCGAAAATCACGTGTGGGGTGCGTGAGAGAAAGTTGAAAGGATGACGTAACAACTGTGATGAAAACGCCAGAAGTGAGCGAAAGTCACCACTGAGGAGGGATGCGAGATGCAAGAGAGGAGGTTGGTGAAATGAAGTCACGTGAGGCAAATCTTACCTGGGAGATGGACAACTCAATGTATCCCCCTGAGGTTTTCGCACTCAATTCGGTACCTTGGGAAGGTAGACACGAGTAAGGGCAGCGAAACCGTTGCAGACAGATGCAGACTGATGATTCGAAATCAGGAGAAACGCACACTGAAGTGTTTTCTCAAGACGCGATCGCAGGCGAGATTATAACAAAGAACAGAAAGGACGGAATGAACAGCAACTTTTTTTTCTGTTTTCTTTTGGTTGCGCTGCTTTTGGTATGGGATTTGTGTCTATCTGCGCGATCTGGAAAAGAGAGAAAGAGAGTGAAGTGATCCCTGAGGTTCAGCTCCTATTGTTCAAGTCGCGTGGACGAAAACCTTTTTTTTCCCCTAAAAAAAAAAAGAAAGGGTAGAGAGTAATCAGAGTGAGGTGAAACTGATTAGTAAGAGGAGCAGATATTATAATGCTGCTTTGGGGGGAGGAAGATGGAGTTTCCAGAACAGCTCCGGATGCCAAGACCGAGACAGGAATGGGAGTAACGGGGGGGAGGTTGGGCCTTTATATAGTGCTGACTCACAGGGGAGGCTGGGCCACCAACTAAAAGCAGCCAGAGTGGTCTCCCTTCAACCTTGGGTTCATCGCCCGCTAGCGGCTCTGGGACTGTCGGCCGTGGTCCAATCAGAGTGCCCTATCGGCCTTGGTGTCTTTCATTCGCCCAACGCACTCCGCTTGTTGGCCACCCGGGCCCCTGAATGGCTGAAACACCCTTGCTTTATCCTCCGCGCCCCATGGTCGCAGGCGGTGTTCTTCCAGTCCGCGGTCCTCCTGCAGCTGATAGTCCCATCCGTCCCACGCCTAGTCCAATCATCGTCATCGACTATCCTCGGTCACTCCCTGGACGCGCTTTCCTCTTGCCGCTTTAACGGGAGGCAACTGAACAAAAATTCTCGTTTTTCGGCCCTTCTCTCTGACCTCACACTCAGGGTATATGACAAGGTGATATTGGTGTGGTGGTGCTATATTCTATCATTCTGGTTTATCTGCTCATCCACCTGTGTAGATTTATCTCTCTCACTTCTATCCAATAATTTCCCCCCCAACTTCCACCAACAGCCAACAACGGAATTCCCATCAGGACAGGTGGCCGGTTCGATTCTGCCTGGGGCGGTGGCGTCCGCGCTGATCCGTCCCGCCAAGGCCTGATGAATCTCATGGTATGCGATCTGTCAATGATCGGTCACTTTTTTAGCTTCTTTGGATCAGTCCGCTGGCTTCGTGAATGTTTGTTACGAGCCTCAGGTCATATCTGAGTATTATAACATTTTCGGGATTCCGGTATGCTGAATACCATACCCGACGCCGATATCGTTACATTCCACAGTAATAATACAATACCGAGTACTCCGGACATACTTTGCACTGGCTCTTGGACCCCTGGAGTAGCACTCGACTAATTTAAGCTTGTTCTCTGGCATATGCATATATTTTATGCAAGGTGAACTTGACAGGAGTTGGATTAACTTATAATTTAGAGTGATAAAGTGATGTCAAGTATGGTATTGAATAATGCATGTGATGCATGTGACGAGTCCACTATGCCGTTGGTGTAAACAGAACCCTCATGGGCTGATGTGGCAGGAGACAAAGCAAAGAGGTGGAGATCTTGATCTATATCTATATCTACATCTACAGTAGATCTAAATTGTACCAAAAATCATCGAGTTTCCGCTTTTAGAACGACACCTGAGGCAGGCGAAACCTCAGGCCAAGCTTGGAATCGCCGACTTCCCCATTGGCTCAGAGATAATGCCGAGGATAGGCGGTTTTTCGGCGTTTTGTGATCCTCGACTCTAGTTCGGGTACTCAAAGTTGATCCTCGATATCTTAATATCTTGCCCCTCCGCATTTAACCTTCCTGATGCTCCTTGGTCGCTAGTACGTCCTGGTCACAGCCTCCGGCTTCGAAAAATCTTACACCATGGCCTCCAAAAGTGCCGTCTTGCCTCTGCTGAGGCGCGAACTACGATCCTCCTCCCGATTCTCACGAGCTAGCTCCTCGGTGTCCGCCATTGCCACCCCAGCCCGCTATTCAGCTAGCCCCTTCACAGCCGGACGGATCCCTCGGCGAGTGGCATTCCTCGCCTCGCCACCCCAGACACGAGCCTTCTCACAATCGTTATCACGACGAGTCGCAGATGAGGGTGGCGAATTCGACCCTCGCACCATCGAGCGGGAGTCCGATGAAGTGGATGTATGCATTGTCGGCGGTGGTATGTACTCGCATTGGCTGTCACCTAAGCACCCCAACTAAGCTTGATGCACTCTAGGTCCCGCCGGTCTCGCCGCCGCCATTCGATTGAAGCAGCTTGCCAACGAAGCAGGCAACGAAGAGTTCCGAGTTCTCCTACTGGAGAAGTCTGGTGAATTGGGCGACCACATCGTGTCCGGAAACGTCTTGCAGCCAACCGCTCTCAATGAGCTGCTCCCCGACTGGCTGTCCGAGGATAACCCTTCGCGGTTCGAGGGTGCAACCCCCGCCAAGAGCGACAAGATGCGCTTCCTGACCAAGAACGGATCATACCCCCTTCCTACGCCGCCGCAAATGCACAACGAAGGAAATTACATTGTCAGTTTGAACGAGCTGACCAAGTGGATGGGAGAACGCGCGGAAGAGGTTGGCGTCGAGATTTACCCCGGTTTCGCCGCTAGCGAGATTGTCTACAGCTCCGATGGTGCGGTGAAGGGTGTGGCGACCAACGACCTGGGACTGGGCCGGGACGGTAAGCCCAAGGATACATTCGAGCGCGGAATGGAGTTCCACGCCCGTGTCACACTGCTTGCTGAGGGCTGCCACGGCAGTCTGACCAAGCAGGTTATGAAGAAATTCGACCTCCGTCGGGACAGCCAGCCCCAGACATATGGACTCGGAATCAAGGAAATCTGGGAGATTCAGCCTGAGAAGTTCAAGTCTGGTGAGATCACCCACTCGATGGGATATCCTCTCCCCAAGGATACGTACGGTGGAGCTTGGATGTATCACTTTGGCGACAACATGGTCAGTATAGGTCTGGTGGTTGGATTGGACTACCCGAACCCGTGGCTTTCGCCGTACGGGGAGTTCCAGAAGATGAAGCACCACCCCATGTTCAAGGAGGTTCTCGAGGGCGGCAAGTGCATTTCATATGGTGCCCGCGCATTGAATGAGGGTGGCTTCCAGTCGATCCCTAAGTGCGCATTCCCTGGTGGTGCCTTGATCGGTGATACGGCCGGCTTCTTGAACGTCCCCAAGATCAAGGGTACTCACACCGCAATGAAGTCGGGTATGCTGGCAGCCGAGGCTACCTTTAGCGCGCTGCAAAGCGAGAACCAGGGAACCGTGTTCTTGTTCGACTACGAGAAGTCCCTGCGCGATTCGTCCATCTGGAAGGAGCTGTCCGAGGTGCGCAACATTCGGCCCTCATTCAACTCTCCATTCGGCTTCTTTGGTGGACTGCTCTACTCCGGATTGGAAGCATACATTTTCAAGGGTAAGGTGCCATGGACTCTCAGCCACCACGGTACCGACGCCGCCGCTACCAAGCCCGCGTCTGCATACGAAAAGATTGAATACCCCAAGCCCGATGGAGAAATCAGCTTCGATATCTTGACCAGCGTGAGCCGCACGGGTACCAACCATGAGGAAGACCAGCCAGTTCACCTGCAGGTAGAGGACTGGGATAAGCACAAGGATCTGGCGTGGCCCAAGTACAAGGGCCTGGAGAACCGATTCTGCCCTGCAGGTGTATACGAATATGTTGAGGACCCCAGCAAGGAGCACGGTGTCCGGTTCCAGATCAACGCACAGAAGTAAGTCCTTATCTCCGACATGAGAGAGATCTAGATGCTGACCATTCCCAGCTGCATTCACTGCAAGACCTGTGACATCAAGGTTCCTACACAAGACATCAACTGGCAGACACCTCAAGGAGGAGAGGGCCCCAAGTATACGTTGACGTAAGATTTAGTTTCAGGAGAAAAAAAGTGAGTTTTGAGGTTGGGAGTTTGTGTATGGAAGCCAAAGTACCAAAAAAGGATTCCCCGCCCCATGGGGCAGAACCGTGGAATGCAGGTGGAGGTCCAGGGATTCACATACCTTTAATTGTAAATGTACATCTATACATCTATACATCTACTGTATACGTTGTTTTCATCTTTAACATCAAACATTTAATCTTAACAAGAATAAAGTAGATCAACCACGGTGGGACCACGTGGATCTGTGGAAAAAGTGAGGCGGCCAGGGTTTCGTCGTCCACCGCCAGAGCACGGTTTCCCTTTTCTCTTCCCCCTCTCGCTTTTGCTCTCCCTCTCTCTTCTCATTTGGTCCTCGCTAGTATCGGGTCAGCTGAAGTGGTATCATCGCTCTGACCTCTCACGGCCCGCTTGTTTGTTGGGCGGTTACGCGCCTGCAGTCACTCGCATCCGTTCCATCCAAGGCGCCTACGTTCTGGGCTTTTTCAAAACCTGGAGACTTCCCTTTGGCCATCTCTTTCTTTATTCTCCAACAAACCAGTCCTTCAGATCAGCCATGACTGAGGTGTCATCCACTCGCCTTTATCTTGGGAACCTTCCCCGCAACG
>ERZ1673737.1285-NODE-1285-length-25263-cov-4.320970_pt1 | contig 25263 bp, 20 predicted proteins | sample MGYA00580211_ERZ1673737 | MGnify/ENA primary metagenome ERZ1673737 (study PRJEB41218, sample SAMN15661789) | gut metagenome | host: Homo sapiens | place: Canada: London | collected 2015-08-20/2019-03-30 | study: EMG produced TPA metagenomics assembly of... | reverse complement strand
GAAAGATCTACTGGACAAGTCGGAAATGAAGCACCATGATTGGTCAGATGGGGGCCGTGCTTAGGGACACGCACTCGGGCTCGGCGGATTCTGCTGGGAAAAGTTGCCCATCACAGCTTCGCCAGCTTAACAGCTTAACACACCTCTAAACACCACCATGTCGTCCCGCTCAGCATGGCGAGCTTTGCACTACAGCGCAAAGCGTCGCGCTTTCCAACCGCCCACCCCCTACCGCTGTTTCTCCTGCACCACCCGCGCCCAGAGCAAGCCAGAAGATGAACGCATGACACACTTCGGGTTCACGAATGTGCCCGAATCAGAGAAGGAGACACGAGGTACAGACAGAACCAAGTCACCCAATTGACCATCTCAACAATTGAACTAACCACCACATCCACCCACAGTCGGCGCAGTCTTTAGCTCCGTCGCCGCCTCCTACGACCGCATGAACGACCTAATGTCCCTAGGCATCCACCGCCTCTGGAAAGACCACTTCGTGCGCTCCTTAAACCCAGGCTCGTGCCTACCAGCTCTGACAGCCGACCAACGTGGCTGGAACATCCTCGACATAGCCGGCGGCACCGGAGACATCGCCTTCCGAATGCTAGACCACGCAACAAACATCAACCACGACATGGAGACGCGCGTAACAATCAGCGACATCAACGCCGACATGCTAGCAGAAGGCCGCAAACGCTCCCTCGACACGCCATACTACAACACGAACCGGCTTTCTTTCGTCGAGGCGAACGCCGAGCACATGCCGCATATCCCGGACGCTTCCATTGATCTGTACACTGTTGTGTTTGGAATCCGCAATTTCACGGATAAGCAGGCGGCGCTGAATGAGGCGTTCCGGGTTCTTAAGCCTGGTGGTGTTTTTGCGTGCATGGAGTTCTCTAAGGTTGATAACCCTGTCCTGGATGGGATTTATAAGCGCTGGAATTTTAGTGCGATTCCGCTTATTGGGCAGGTTGTTGCTGGGGATCGGGATTCTTATCAGTATCTTGTTGAGAGTATTGAGCGATTCCCTAGTCAGGAGGAGTTTAGGGGTATGATTCAGAAGGCTGGGTTTATGATTCCTGGTCAAGGCTTTGAGAATTTGACTGGTGGTATTGCTGCTATTCATAAGGGTATTAAGCCGATTGTTAAGGCTTGATTTGGGGATGTGGTGTGGTGGGGTGTGGTGAGGTGGATGGGTTGAGAATATACTGTATATTTAGACTTCGCATACTGTTTGTATTATCAAGATATGTTATTGGGATTGATTTACATCATGTATAATGGGACTGAGCCATGTGGCTTGGCTTAGTTGAATGTAATGTGCAAGAGCTGAAAATCTATGTAAACATGCAAAAGTAACAAAATGCGCGGGCGTAACATCGTCAACCAAAGGCATGGTGAAGCAGGTGGTATGTAAATCAAACAAATATTTCCAAGGAAAGGAAAAATGGATTGCTTTTCAGCGGATCAGGCATCCAGAAGATCCTCTGCTTCCATCACTCCGATGCAACTGTCAGGGTAGTTCATGTCCTTCACTACAGCAACCACCGAGATTGGGTGCGGTCCAGTTCGGGATGCAGATACTTTGTGTCGGAGATTGGCGAGTGGTGTTGAGTCTGGAACCAGGAGCCACCTGCTTCGATGGATGGCAAATGGAGTGTTAGGATTCTCGGTCATAACATCGGAAATACGCATATCCATGTTTCCACCCGGCGACAGCAAAGAGCGGGTCTGTCTGGGAGGGATGATTTCATGAGGTGACAGAAAGACCCATGATTGCGCATTAGGGTGCTGAATTGCTGTAAGGAGGATGTCGAGTAATCGTACATCACCAGGTGAAGATGACGATGGAGACGAGGCAGTAGGGATTTGGTCAAGGGAAATCAACATATCTAGAGAAATCCGGCGTTGCGCAGGTGGTGCTTGAAGGTTAAAGGGAGGAATCAACGGAGAACTGCCAATCTCTTCCCACGGAAGCGAGAGCGATACGGACGAGGCCGGAGAGTCAAACGTTGTCGACATGCCACTCGAAGGCGTTGTCAACGGTGTACCCGCTGCAGCAGCGCCAATAGCACCACCAGGATGGAACCCTCGAAAGACCTCTGCAGGACCCTTGCCAGGAGTAGTATGCAGCTTGCGCGCTGTAGCAATCGCCAGCGCATCGCCTAGTGACAAAGCCACTGTCGTCGAGGAAGTGGGAGCGCTGACACCAAAAGAGGCATCTTCATCCTCATGAATGGGAGCAGGTAACAAAATGCCCATCCCAGAAGGCCCATGCAACGCGAGCAACGGACATGCGGACGGATGTATATGAGAAGTAAGAGCGATAATAGGCACCGTAGCAGGAATATGCGGAAGCAATGAAAGCAACTTAGGCGAACGACCCGAAAAAGAAATTAAAAGAATAGTATCATTCTGTGCCACAGTCAGTAAACGTATTATTCAGGTTTCTCGGCCCAACACCGGTGCAGAAACCATCCGGTCCGCAATGCAGACTGCATGCAGGACTTTTGCTTACCGGCCGAACCAATCCCAGATCCCCATGCAAAGCCTCAGTCGGATGCAGGAACGCGCTGTACACGCCCAGACTATTCATCGTGGCCTCGATCTTGCGCCCAACCTTGCCACTCTTGCCCACGCCACAAACAACCAATTTGCCGCCATCCCGCACGCTGCGCGCAATTTGCTCCACGGCGCGGGCGAGGTCGTGCTGGGCTCGCGCATCGGTTTGGTAGATGTGTTCCAGGTGGGCGAGGGCTGCTCGCTCGGTTGAGATCACATGGATTGCTGTTACGACGGAGGAGACGTCTTTGGTTGTTTGGGGATCGGAGGAATCGGGAGGGGTGAGTGGCCATTTGAGGAGGCTGTGGCTGCGTTCTTCGATCATGGCGGACATTGGGGATTGGGGATTGGGTTTGCTAGATCATAGTGAGGTGTCAGGGGTTGTACAGGGAGGGATTGGGGGATTGGAATTGAGTAGAGTAGCTCTCTCGGCGTCTCTCTTGGAGGGCCACAAGCCGGCTAATTGTGGAGAGATCAGAGATCAGTCGATAACGGAAGATAATGCGCGCCGGAGTATTGGGGGACCCGGCTATACTTCACTTCACTCCAGAGTACTTTACTACTTCACTACGTTAACGTTAACGTTACTACTTGAGTTTTTGTTTCTTTAACTCCGATTGTGAATCGTGTAGAGCCTTTTGATGGTGTCATTCTATGCTCTGATGGTGAATGTGGAGGCGACTTGCCTTTTCCAGTATTTCCGAGGCCGATTTATGTCCAAATCGAGAACGGATGATTAGAAATTATATATGTGTTAGCCACGATGTACCTACATATAAAGTATCTACTTTATAGTCCAGACTAGATATTTGAGTAATACTCTATTAGATCTAGGTCTATTGAGTCGGATATAAGCCAAAAATAGTATGTACAAGCCGTTAACCGTTTTAGTCCGAGTGCGGGGATCAGGTCAAGGGCAAAAAGAGAACTCCAACTCCAGTAAATCAGTAAATCAGGCAGGCAGGGGTATCGTATCGGGATCGCTGAGTGTCATTATGTGTGCATTTCCAGGCAATCTTGTCGCATCATCCCGATCGTCCCTCCTGCCGCTCCTTGCCCTTCTCCATGCCGTCATCCTCATATAGATGGTGCTGCTCAATATAGTGAATGACGGGGACAGGGATGAGGTAGCGCACACTCATCTCACGTCTGAGGAAGAGTCGGATCTTGGTGCTACTAACGTCATTCTGGATGAGTTGCTGGATAACGTGAATATTGTCCTTCCAGGGTTGCAGGCTGGCCAGAGCCTCATCGATATCTGTGCCACTACGCTCGACAATGAAGGACTGAAATTATGTTAGCGGGCCATATCTTTAATAGCAAAAGTAAACATAATCCAAGGCCAACTTACTCCGTATTTGCCCAGAATGTGGTCCAAATCCTTCTCACTCCACACACCAGGCGTGGACATGGTATGGATCAGATCCGCGCCTGCAAGCAGAGCAATGCGGACGGGCTTCCGGGTTCCATTCCCAGCATCCACGCCTTTACGCACAGTATTGATCTCATGGTCGAAATGGTCCAACACAACCGCGGTCGGCTGGTACTCTTTCTGAATAGGCTCCCATGTATCCACCATCAACCAGTCGGAGGTTTGATCAACCGCGAGTTGGCACATAGCCACCCTGCACAGCACTGTTAGCCGAGTCGGATGGTAGATAGCGGGAATCCCCTTACCGGTGCTCTGCGCTGGCGAGACCCGCCTTGCGATAGGCATCGGACACAGGCGAGAGGTATCCTCCGATGAGTTCAAAATCAGAACTGAATCTGACGTGATCGGCGGCCATTTCGAACATGCGCAGATGGAGATAAGTAATGGGAGAGAAAGAACCACATGCGACCAGCAAGAGGGGGGTCTTCTCCGGGTCGCTCATCGTGCGCTTCAAGCGCGACTCTGGGAATGTGTACTCCTCCATCGGAGTGGGGTTTAAGCGGGCGGGCGCCTGGTGAACGTCGTCACTCTGCCCTCCGACCATTTCCGTTGACATGTTGGAAAATGCGGAGAGAATATAGGGTCAAAGTCCGGGGTAGTTGAAGGGGAGAAAAGTTAAGTTGGGTGGACGAATTCTCTCAATGGCGGGGGGGCGAACCGAAGGCGGCAAGGAAGGCTCCGGCGAGAATATAAGACTCTAAGAAGAAGAGAAGTCGCGTTCTTTTCTTTTTTGGCCCTGAAGATGAGATTCCGTGATTATTAAGTGTTGGCTTCATCCTCGGTGAGTCAATTGAGGGCTCGGGGCGCCTCCGTGATCTTCTCTCCGGATCGAAGGCCGGACTTTGAAGCTAGATCCTGAGCCTATATACATACTAGACTTTACTATACTATATACGGTGCCTCGGTCTACTAGGTACTCCCAGGCCAGATACAAATGTGAACATGTTACTAGTGCGTTGTAATAGTGCAAATAGTCAAACAGTCCAATAGTCAAACATTGGAAATATCCCTGAGTGGACTCGTCTTATATCATCGTTGCTCTCCGCCTATGTCCGTCACCACTTTCCACTTCTCCTTCACCATCTTCCACTTCCAGTCCATCTTCCTTTTCACCTTTTGCTTTCCACCTTTGATCCCATTGACAAGTTTCCCTCATTCTCTTCAGCTCTCCCGAGCAAGGCGGATGGCGGGTTGATGTGACGAACACTCAATCGAGCTCTCCAGACCCAATAACTTATGGCCAGACAAAGGCCCTCCTCCAACCGCCAGGACCCTCTCGAGGATTATCCCACTTCCCCAGGCACTTCCACGGCCTCTTCTTCCCTGAGGTAGTTTCCCACCCACTCTGTCTTCCAAGCCCTTCCCCAACTCACACTAGGAGAACCTTGTGGATGACCCTGAGAGCACGTTCCATCATTCAGTTGCTTCAGTTCGGGGACAAACAACGCATCCTTGGTTATTGCTACCATTGCGAGCATTGTCGCCTTTCTACCCAATCTGCCTTATCGCTTTGACCGCTCTACACCTCTCTTTCTCTTTCTGTCCCCTCATTTCACTTATTCACCGTGGACTCTTTCTCATGTCATCCAGAATCACTCGCTCAGCCGCGAGACTCGCGACAGACCCTCCTCCCCCTGCTGAGACCGGTACCCAACCAGCCGCTGGCTCGGCTTCATCCCGCAAACGCAAAGCATCCTCTCGCCACGATCGACAGACCGACACTCCGACCCAGCCATCGCCTCCATCACCTCAACGGAAGCCCAAGCGACCACGTACGGCTGCCCCACCGACAGCGCCATCTACTGGCTCTGTTGCAGCTCCCCGCCGCACTCGCCGTGCAACCATGTCACAACCCGGGTACGTGATGCTTACCCTTAATGTTTGATGGGCGGTGCTGACAAGAATTCTATGTAGCCCGTCGTCCCGACCAGAGGAATCCAAGTCGGCCACTTCTCCACAGCCCGCCCGGAGAAAGACAAGTCGGAGCGGTAAGTTTTGTTCATCATCATCCGTCCTTCAAATGGATACGGATATCCTTACTTGATAGATGCTGATGTCTCTTCTCGTCCTATAGATCGGCCTGGAACCACACAGTCTCCCCCGCCCCGGCGTCAGAAGAAGCGTACGACGAAGACAAACGCTGATGTCATAATGCGAGATGCGGAGGAGGATCTGGAGGAGGAAGATCAAGAAGAAGAACAGCAAGAAGAATCCCCAACAGAAGAGAGTCATGATGGCACCAACCCGTCCGCCTTTGACGATGACGATATGGATCCCTTCGCCAACAGCTTATTTGGTGGGCGAGGTCCCATGGGCCTTCAGAGCACCCTCCGTGCCCTCACTGGTATGATGTCCGGCATGTCTTCCCGACTCCGCGATATTCTCGTCAACCTGCGGGCAAAAGACGACCCATCCATTCAACTTATCGCCCTTCAGGAGCTCTCGGATCTGCTACTTGTATCAAATGAGGATAATCTTACCGGACAATTCTCCCCCGACCCGTACGTCAAGGAGCTTGTGACCTTGATGCAACCGAATCAGTTCGGCGAGGAGAACCCCGAGATCATGCTTCTCGCCTGTCGCTCCCTTGCCAACCTCATGGAGGCCTTACGGGGCTCCGTAGCCAACGTTGTTTATGGTGGGGCCGTGCCGATCCTTTGTCAGAAGCTTCTTGATATCCAATTTATCGATTTGGCCGAGCAGGCTTTGAGCGTGAGTTGTTCTGATTTATTCATCTGATCACTTCCACTGACATATTACATAGACATTGGCTAAGATCTCAGTCGATTTCCCCGCCTCAATTGTGCGGGAAGGTGGACTGACTGCTTGCTTGACCTATCTCGACTTCTTCCCTACCAGCACTCAGCGAACAGCAGTTACAACAGCCGCAAACTGCTGCCGCAATCTCCCTCACGACTCGTTCCCTGTTGTACGCGATGTCATGCCCACCTTGCTAAATGTTCTGTCCAGCAATGACCCCAAAGTTGTTGAGCAAGGTTGTCTCTGTGTGTCACGGATTGTGGAGAGCTTCAAGCACCGCCCTGAGAACCTGGAGGAACTGATTGAACCTGCCATGCTCAAGGCTGTCCTTCGGCTGCTACTGCCAGGGACTACGAACCTCATCGGTCCTCACATCCACACACAGTTCCTTCGAGTTCTGGCAATCGTCTCCAAGACCAGCCCTCGACTGTCAAATGAACTTTTCAAGATGGATGTAGTTGATACGCTTTATCAGATTTTGACGGGTGTTTCTCCCCCCCAGGACGTGGACAGCACCGCTGTCAAGATGGACAGTGTGCTGGTCATGCAAGCATTGATCCACCGACCCCGCGAGCAAGTCTTCGAAACTCTCAATGTTATCTGCGAACTACTGCCCGGTGTTCCTAGTCGAGAGGCCTCACGGACGGACGCCCTTCTCAGCTCATACTTTGACAGTAGCATGTCTATCAACCTGAAATCTTCCAAGACTAAAGATGCAGTAGAGGAGAGACGATCTCTGCTCGACAACTGCAAGACTCAGCTCAAGCGATTTGCCATGATCCTTTTCCCCACCTTGACCGATGCCTACTCTAGCACGGTCAATTTACATGTCCGCCAGAAGGTTCTTATTGCACAGCTGAAGATGCTGCACATTCTGGAGCCTTGCTTGATTGAAGATGCCCTCCGAACCGTTCCATATGCCTCCTTCCTAGCTTCTATCCTTTCTCAGAAAGATCACCCATCCCTCGTGTCTCTAGCTCTACGTTGCTCTGAGCTTCTGTTCCAACGCCTTGAGCATGTTTACCAACATCAGTTCCATCGGGAAGGAGTCATCTCAGAGATTGTCAAATTGTCAGAGGGCACTCTCTCCGGAAATGAGCCTCCTGTCACATCCGACTCTGCCGATGTGGAGAACAGCGCAAATCCCTCGCATTCCCACCGCGCAGAGAATGCATCCCACCAAAATGAAGATGAGGACCAAGATGAGGATGAAGCCGATGACTACGATGAAGGCGATGGCGAAGATGAAGACAACGAAGACATGTCTGATTCCGATGAAGACTTGGACCTGGGCCCGCGGAGTATCGAGAAAATGGACAGCACCATCAACGATCTTATCATTCGAGATGCGCAGATGTTCCTGGAAAGCTATGAAGAAAGCCATGGCGGAGCAGTCCGAGCAGATGCCCTTAGAATCTTGAAGGAACTTCAATCTCTGGCCGCTGATGTACGCACATGCTATTCCAACGGCAACGGCGATGGCCATGCCTTGTTCAAAAAGCTTGCATCATACTTTGTCGGGGACGCTTTGGAGAGCATCACCAGCTCCGAACTGCTCAACTCAGGCATTGTAGAGGTCCTCCTGGATGTTCTCGGTAATTACCAGGCCCCATCTATCCGCAACGCTCGAGCTGCCTTTTTGCAAGCCTTCATGGGGATTCCAATCTCGGAGAAGGCTCAGAGACAGAGTACCGCAACCACCCCTTTCAGCGTTTTGATTCGAAAGTTACAAGACTTGCTTAGTAGGACTGAGCATTTCGAAGTTTTAACTGTCAGTCATAACTCCCTGGAAAACACACGCAGCAATGCCAACTACATGTTGAGCAAACAGCTGCGACTCAAGTTGGTTGCGGATGACGCCTCTGAGATCCCCCGCCCTTATCGAAATCTCATGGTGTCCATTCACGCCATCGCAACCTTCAAAGCACTGGATGACTTCCTTCACCCTCGGATCAGCATGTCTGAGCGTCCTCGACCGTCACGACCTAGGGATTCTATCCTTTCTCAAATTGCCAACGCAGCGCGAATGCGTGATCAGCTCCCTGACTCCATCCCCTCCCGACATCCACCAGGGACCATCCTCCCTAGTCGCGCAGGAGGCCCTCGTGGGCTCGCCGCCGACACTGCTGAAGACGGCGATGCTCCTGCAGCTGTACGTCGCCGATCTCGCCGCACGGCCCTTCAAGAAGAGGAAGAAGAACATGACGACGAGCCTCTTGAGTGCGCGGATGAGAGACAATTGACCGATGAAGAAGATGAAGAAGAAGATGATGAAGAGGAGGAACTCAATGCCATTGTTGATGATCTCGATGAAGATCTTGAGGACGATGGTGTCTCCGACCCCTCCGCAGTCAACATGGAAGTGGCGTCTTCGGGCAAGGTCACAGCTCGCAAGGAGGACGGTACCCGCGTCGGAACTCCTTCTCACGGTGCAGCCTCCAATTCTTCGGCTTCAGCCCCAAGCGTTGGTTCTTCCAACCCCATGGGCAACGCATCTCTGGCTACTGCTGGCCGTCCATTCTCATCCTACGCTGCTGCGATGGCTTCCGTCCCCCAGGACTGGCACATCGAGTTCCTTGTAGATGGCCAGCCAATTTCAAGCGAGACCACAGTCTACCGTGCTGTACACCACAACCGTGAGCATTTGGATGAAAACAGTGCCAAGAATGTCTGGTCTGCTGTCCACACAGTCACATTCAGACGCGTCCCTGGCCCCCCACCTCCAGAGCCATCGACTCTCATCCAGGTCAACCAAGATTCATCCAATGGTGACAGTCTCGATATGCCCGCATCTCTCGACAAGGACAAAACCACAGCATCCATTCTCTGTTTGCTTCGTGTCCTGCACGAAATGAACGCGACAATTGACGATATTCTGACAGAGAACAAGGACTCGGTTAGAATTACCCCAGAGCCCCTTGCCCAGTTTATCAACACAAAGCTCACGGCCAAGATCAACCGACAGCTGGAGGAGCCATTGATTGTGGCAAGTAGCTGCCTTCCAAGCTGGAGTGAAGATCTAGCCAGGCTCTTCTCATTCCTGTTCCCATTCGAGACTAGGCATTTGTTCCTGCAATCAACCGCCTTTGGCTACTCGCGAGCAATGATGAGATGGCAAAACTCCCAGAGCGAGGATAGCCGTCGCGACATGCGCCGTGATGATCGCCCATTCCTCGGTCGACTGCAACGCCAGAAGGTGCGCATTTCCCGCGCTCGCATCCTTGATTCTGCTATGAAGGTCATGGAGCTGTATGGCTCTTCCCCTAGTATTCTTGAGGTTGAATACTTTGAGGAAGTTGGTACTGGCCTTGGCCCCACTCTTGAATTCTATTCTACTGTTTCCAAGGAGTTCTCTAAGAAGAAGCTGAAGATCTGGAGAGAGACTGAAGGTGCCTCTTCCGGAGCGGAATACGCATTTGGAAAGCGTGGCTTGTTCCCTGCTCCCATGAGTGATCAGCAGGCAGCCCAAGATTCCGGCAAGAAGCAATTGAACATTTTCAAGGTTCTTGGAAAGTTCGTTGCGCGCTCTATGCTCGACTCCAGGATCATCGATATCTCCTTCAACCCAGCATTCTTCCGCATCGCCGATACCCTGTCTTCTGTAGCCCCATCCCTGGGCACTGTGAAGTTGGTTGACGAGGACCTTGCTAAGTCTTTGATCATGCTCCAGCAATTTGTCCATGCCAAGGATGCGATTGAGAGCGATAGCACCCTCAGCCCCGGCTACAAGACAGAGGCTGTGCAAGAGATCACAGTGCATGGTATCAAGGTCGATGACCTGAGCTTGGACTTTACGCTCCCCGGATATCCCGCCATTGAGCTTATCCCCGGTGGCTCTGATGTGCCGCTGACCATCGAAAACGTCGATACATACATTGAGCGCGTGATCGACATGACCCTAGGAAGCGGTGTCCGTCGTCAAGTCGATGCCTTCCGCACGGGTTTCTCTCAGGTCTTCCCATACTCTTCTCTTCGGGCCTTCACTCCTAGCGAGCTTGTCATGCTTTTCGGACAGGCCAAGGAAGACTGGACTATTGAAACTTTGATGGATACCATTAAGGCTGACCATGGCTTCAACATGGACAGCCGGAGTATACGCAACCTGCTCCAAACCATGAGCGAGCTGGATAACCAGCAACGCCGAGACTTCCTCCAATTTGTCACAGGTAGTCCTAAGCTTCCTATCGGAGGTACGTTTCCCCATATTTTTCTGTACAGAAGTAACCCAGCTAACAATATATCTACAGGTTTCAAGAGTCTCACACCTATTTTCACTGTCGTGTGCCGTCCAAGCGAACACCCCTACACCCCAGATGACTACCTTCCCAGCGTGATGACCTGTGTCAACTACCTCAAACTCCCCGACTACAGCGACCTGGACGTTTTGAAAAAGCGCCTGTCCGTCGCTATCAAGGAAGGCCAGGGAGCCTTCCACCTCTCCTAAGCTGAGATCGCAGTCACAAGATCATTGCCTGATTTGAATTCAATTTTGTTTTCAGAGTGAACTCGCAACCCGATTTCTGCCCTCCTTCTTCATCTACCCATCTACCCTGATCCATTGCTTCCAATGTTGCTTCCTCTTTCGCCTTCTCAACCAAGGCAGAGAACGCTCCATTTACGATTCGACGATGTCTGATTTACCTGTTTTGAGCTCTATCCCCCATTATCAAATTCCCCCTTTCCCTTGCCTTGTTTTTCCCTTGACAAATCCCCCATTCCCAAGTTTTCGGACGGGCTGTTTCACCCCTTTCTTTGTTTCTTTTGGCACTTTTGTTTTCATTGTATGCCATCTGGGTTGAAAGGCGTTGTGGTGAGCTTTCCTTTTTCGATAGTGATTAGATAGTAATCATCACTATTAAAAACAAAATCCCTAGGGTTTTTTTCGGCGTAAATGGTGGAATTTGGACAGTAGAACTATGTTACGTAGCCCGAGTCACCGCGTTCATTCTGCAGTCAGGGTCGCTTGGGGTTTGGGGTGTCGTGCTTATGATGTCGCTTTTCTAAGGCTCATGGACTGGGGCAACTTCTGGCATGAATCAAATATCTCTGGCCAATTAACATCTGAACAACTCCTCCTTACTATGAGAGGGACATGGGTAGTCATAACCTACGCAAAATTTACTACACTAGTTATGGATCTACTACTGTCCCTATATAATGGTATAAAGGTATCTCCTCGATATCCGTGAAATAATTCAGGCGAATTAGCATTTCTCATTCTGGTACGGTACAAAAATGTCGATCTATGTGCCAAGTGGACCATATGTCTCAGTATGCTATGAGGCTTGGTAAGTTATTGGCTTTTGGAATTTGTTTTTCGCACTAGTTTCTTTTTACCATCGCAATTATTTTCTACAACGGGTGTCTGTTGGCTGAAAGCACGTGTATTGGCGACTAACTGCTCTTTTGATACCTCATCGAGTCGGGTGAAGCTTTTATGACGTAAACTTAGAGTAAACTTTACTGGAATATGTGTAGTTTTAATCGTGTTGACCAAAGGCAAGTTTTTAACTCAATCTGCGCATAATGTTGAAAAATGGACATCAAGAAAAGAGGGAAGTTTTTCTTTTGTATAATACCGTTACTGTATAGATGCATTGTAGTAGTTCTTCGGCCTTTCGAACCCCTGCTCCGCTCGATCCACTTTTGAGAAGAAAGGGAAGCCACTTACGTTTGCAATTGTCTGTCAGGAATGTACTGTAATTGTGGCTTGTATTGTGAAAATGTTGCGTCATTGGGCCAAGTGGCTATTTGCTAAACTTCAAGGAGATGAGTGATTAATATGTACACAGAATGAAAGGCGACAGGAAAGGGCTAAAGCGCCAGTCCATATCCCGGACTTCAATTATAAAATTGACATATTCCAGTTCGCTTCATGGCCAATGTTCAAGACAAACAATGTGTCTTAAGGAAACAATCACAGTCCACGCAACGGGTGATATGGCTAGTCCTACCAAAATCAGAGTAAAATAGCCCAACCATTACCCACGCCAGCCAATTCTGACGAGCAAACTGATCCATAGCATAACGAATACCTTCAGCGCGATCGAGAAGGTTATCGCTCATATCGATTTTCGTAAACAGTTGAAGATTCGACAGTTCCTTTTCTGGTACTTTTCGACACATAGCGATCGTTTTGGTCTCCGAGAATGCAAAAGAAGTGCCGAAAATAGCATAGAGTCGAGCCATCGGATGTTGATTCGATGATTTCCAATCTTTTCTCACCCAGCGAGGTCGTATTTCCCAAGGAAATCGACGAATTTTCACCAATGATTGCCTCCATGACTCGAAGTTCAATCGAGACCGGACTCCACTGACGGCGTGAACACAACCGTGTGAGCCCATGGCCAGATGACATAGTAGACGATCGGCTACTACATCGACAGGGACTTCATCGCCAGTGACATCTGCCGTTGGATCTTCCATATTTGTCGCAATCTTGAGACTCCGAGATGGGGATAGAGCAAGCCCTGCGGCAATCATTGTATACGGCGACGACATGGGCATGTTGTACCCTGGAAATGGTAGGCACTGAGCCGGTCCGATAACAGATGGACGCACAATAAGGAGTTTCTCACTTGAAGAAAATTCAGTGAATCGACTTTTGAGCATTCTTTCAGTGAGGTGTTTGGCATAGGCATAGGCCCAAGGGAAGTTTTCCGCTTCATATGCTTGGCTCTTGCCATGTTTTCGTAGTTCATTCAGCTCTTCGAAGGCGTCGTACTGGTGTTGAAGTTCGTATATCTTTTCGTCGATTTTCACATCTGTGTTTTGACTCCGTTGATAGAGATGTGCGTTGGCGTATGCGGTAGAGACGTACACAAAACGGTTGAGCTCAGTGCAGGAGAGAGCAAAATCGGCAATCGTTTCCGTAGGATCGATGATTGTTCGAGCCAGGCGGTTTACTGGCTTTATCATATTGATCGAGGAGGATGCATGGATGATGACATGGATATTGTTGCGTATGGCATTCAAATCTGGGTCTTTGAGCCCCAAATTGGGTAGTAGAATGTCACCATCAAGGACAACCAGGCGAGTTGTATGGTGCAGCCTTTCCAATGTGCCATGGGGAAGCCATTTTCTCCACCTGGTTTGAACTTTCCTGTATAAACAAGATTAGAGTGATATCTTGCGTGCGATAGATAAACTCACTCCTTGCCACCTCTACAGATTAGATAGATACAGGATACCGACGTGCTGGTGAGAAGGCGATGAACGATTGCTGTACCCAAGAATCCAGATCCACCTGTCACTAGGATTGATTTCTCATCGTAGTACTCCCACATGTCGAGGTTGTAAAGTTGATATCTTGATAGAGCCAAGAGCCATATTCTTGGCAGAGGGGTCAAAGCAGTCTCAAGTATTGAATTTTATGAGCTTTATTTACCACGTGTGGTCCCTGGTTCCTGCTAATCCCTAGTGTGAGGTCATTGCAATTTAGAGTTGCCTCCTTAGAGCATACCATCTGTCTTCTGCGCCGCCATGCCGTGTCTTGGAATGATACGTATCGCGATCCCTTGCATAGAGCTTTGACTAGGCTGTCAATCATTAGAAACGCGTCGATCTGGTATCTGGTTTAGCCTCTTTCATCCCAGGCAATAGGTGCAAGATGCGCGGGGAGAAGTATGGAGGGGCTTCCCTCTATTGCATGGGGCGTAGATACTGAAACCTACATTCCATATAGCGTTTGGATCCACGTGGAATCTTTCCCTGCTTTTTCGCATTGTTTCCATGTTTCGAAATATGAGTCGGTCTGGCTATGCTATGATAGTAAGGAAGGTTATAGTTCAGACTACATACATTTCATTATAACCATCAAGTTATCCTATCCTTGTTTGTCCTGGGAAAGCGGTAATCATCATCACTAAGTATCAGTAATGTGGGACACGAACATCAGACAACAATCTTAACGCAGTTCACAGCCCTCATTAAATGGTATTCTAACTAAACCAATAGTTTGCCTTCAAAGTTAGGTACTGATTTAGGAAAGAGCAGCCATGTTATGGCTTTTACAAAATTTGAATTGCGACTACATTTCCACATAGTGATAGCTGCACGTACAGAGAGCACTAGAGGATGGGTACTAGATAAGTAATTCAACGTAGAAATACCCATGCTTGTTTGACTGCAAAAGCCGAATCAGTAGCGAGGGATATATCGGTACATTTCAACATCATGCGTTTTCACTCAATTCGTCCCCTCATAATGCATCTGAATGAGCTATCCCCAGCGAGAAGATTAATGTTGAAGTTTCATATCTTTTTTTGCAAGAGTTATGTGGAAGCAACTGTTTTGAGACTTTTATACTTCGGGGAGAAAAAACATACAATTCGTGGCTGGTTTGGCTATCGTAATTCAAGATAGTAATCTGGAATCTATGAATATTAACGTTATACGGTAATTCGAGGATTAATTGATCTTAAAGTGTGATTACTTGTACAAATGGTAGGAAGAATTATATCAAGACCGTCTTGCCGCATGTGAAAATGATATTAACAACAAAAGCATCCTCATATATTAATTAATACATTCTATCGTTGTATTACATCCATTATATTCCACCGTATTTTGAAGATCTGAAATTACTCGGCCTTCTCATGGACCCAGTTCTCAAGAACTTTGTCCATCATATCACCCTCAAGCAAGTTCTCATAGACGATGCCAACCCAGCCACCGATGGTCTTCTTGCCCTCGGTGGGGAGACCATTCTGGTGGTTGTACAAAGGATCATCCATGATGCCATAGTGAGCAGGCACATTAAGCTTCGTGCGAACGAAGTTATATAGCTGAGAAGTACCATCACCAAGCTGGGAGGCAACATCCTCGGAAGAAATAGTAGGGTTGGGGTAGTACATAGCATCGGCAGTGGCGGACACAATGCTGTGGAAGTTCTTCTTAAAGGCAATGATCGTTGATGCGGGGCACTCGGGCTTGTTGGCGGCCATGAAGTCGCTAACGGGCGACATAACGGCCTCGGCAACAGACACGACACGGTCCTTCCAGGTGTTGGTGTTGGCCTTGTACCAGTTCTTCTCGATAATGGGGAAGAGGGACTTGCTAAGAGCCTCAATCTGCTCAGCGGACAATCCGAGGCCGTGCAGGGCTCCGAATTCGGAGGCGTCCTCGACCTTGGTGCGGAGAGTAGAGAGGAAGCGCTTGTGGTTTGCGCGGATTTCGGCAGCCTGGCAGCAGACATAGATGTGGCAGGCGCTCATGTGGGCTAAGATATCGGCGGCCTCCATAGTGCGGCGGGCAGAAATCAAAGCAAGGGAGTTGATACCCTGGTTGTGCATCTCGGCGGACATGACGTGAGCAGAGACGGGGTGGGCCAGGGCAGCCAACTCAGACATGTAAGCGGACATGTTGATATCGATGCCCTTCATAGTAAAGCCTTCCACGGCACTGGCGTTAAGGTTGGCCTCGAGACCGTTGTTTGTAGCGGGGTTGATAATCTCAGTAACCTGGGACCAGAGCATGCGTCCAATCATTTGAATGGCCAGACGGGCCTTGTCCATAGCGGAGGTAACAGCGGTTGCTTGGAAGTTTCCGCCGTTCAACACCTGGCCGCAAGTGGGGCTCTCGGGGTTGGTGTCAACCAGAGGGTTGTCTGATGTGGAGTTGAGCTCAGTCTCGAGCTGCTGTTGGGCGAGAAGGAGGTCCTCAAGATATGGTCCAACCCATTGCGGGGCTGTTCTTGTGGAATAACGGTCCTGGCAGAGACCTTCGCCGAACTTCCTTTGCGACTCAAGGCCAACAACATACTTAGAACCCTTCAGGAAGCGGCGGATGTTGTTTGCGGCCTCGATTTGACCAGGGTGGGGGCGAACGTCGTGGATGAAAGGTTGGGTCCACTCGACGTTTCCGGCCAAGCACTCGGAAGAGAACGCAGTCAACATCTGAGACAGCAATGCGAGCTGCTGAGTATCATACAGCGCCAAGCTGGCGACTGCTACGGAAGGCGCAGTACCGTTAATGAGGCCAAGTGCTTCCTTGGGACCGAGTCCAGACGGGGCAAGCCCGGTGATTTTCAATGCCTCTGAAGAGGGCATAATCTTGGCGTCGGCACCCTTGCCCATCTGGACAAAGACATCGGGGTTACCCATGATAGCTCCAGCAATGTAAGCCATGGGCATGAGATCACCAGATGCGGAGATGGTTCCACGAAGGGGAATGAGGGGTGTGATATCGTTCTTGAGCAAGTCGATCAAGCTCGAGAGCACGGACTTGCGGATGGCACTGTGTCCACGGAGGTTCTGGTTGGTACGGGCCACAATGGCGGCACGAGCCCAGGCGGGAGGCATGACATGGGAGGGTTGACGCTCCGAGTTGCTGGCGGGGTTCTTGTCAGCGGAAGTGACGATTCCACTCTGAATGAATTGGAGCAGATGTGTTTGCAGCTTCACAAGCTCCTTGGTTCGGGTGTCAGCACTGCCACCGAAGCCAGTGTTGACACCGTAGATCACACATTCTTGCGCGATGTTATCGGCGAGAGTTTGGACGGACAGGTCAAGACGCTTGGCAATCGCTTCGTCGTCGCTGATGGTAGGCTCGACTCCGTGGCGGGCCACGGAGACGATGGTAGAGATGTCAAGGTTGTTGCCATCGAGAACGATGTTCTCCTGCTTGTTCTTCAACTCACGCGCACGTCTCAACAGGTGAAGAGTGGCGCTCATGTGAGCCGACTGGTTGTGCCTTGTCACGGTCATGATGGGCAGACAGCAGAGGATCCAATGCCTTAATTAGAGGTGCTGTGTTATAGTTTGCTCAATTGCGGTATCCAAAAAACGATAGCAGGGATCCGAAAGAGAATGCAAAAGCTAGAGGAATGCAACAAAAAGAGAAGAGGAATGGAGAAAGGAGAAAACCAGGGAGAGCGGAGAGCCAGGTATCTATTGTCTCCTTATTTCCTTGACCGAAAATAAAATTATGGTCAGTGGAAACCGGTTCACAATGATAGTGGAGTAGAGTTCCTCAGCTGAAGCTCCCAGGTGGATCTGATTCAGTGCCGCCATCGACATCAGCGCGTATTTTAAGCCCCACCCCTGAGCAGACCCACTCTCAGCTTAGCTCACTGGGCCCATATATGGCGCTAAATGTCCATTTCGGGCTTAGTTGCATGCGGATCATTTCCCACATGGGCATCAACCAAGATTGAATTTGCGATCGGCGATATGCGGCCTTTTACACGAAAAAGATGATCTGAAGATCTGAACCACGACGTGCCGTGTACGGTGGGTCGATGAAAAGGGGCAGAGATTTTCTTACACTAGTATTACATATAGCCTATCGGACCTATCCGCAGTCCAAACAATTGTCAACAAGAACTCCCGATCGGATCAGATCGGCTTCCTTGCGGTTCTACAGTACATTGGTTGAACTAACTTTGCTCGCGCCTTCTAGCGCGTATTACCCACTCCAAATAACCCACCTTGTTTGGACCTCCTTAAATCAGATTCTATCGTCTCAATCCTGAAAATACATGTAATGGAAATCTTGTGAAAATGACGGAGCTCTCACCTATTACCCGATTGAGTTTCCCACTCCGAGATCGACTCCCTTTGTGCATCACCACAGCTCAAAACAAAGAGTAGTCGCTTTCTCGATAGCATTGTCAAAGACTCTGGGATGGGAAAAGCTCTTCAAAAAACTGGGTGTTCCATTGCGTAATATGAGCATTGCAGGCTGCCCTTCCTCGATAAGCTGTTTAGGCTAGCGATCTGACGGTCGATCGCGGTCTCCCCCCAACAATACTCAGCCAGCCATTCACGTGCATTTTCTAACCACGAGTTCCTTGCTGGGCCTACAGATGGGTTGTTAGCTGTTACATGTACAGTAGACTCGTAACTTAATTCCGGTATATGTAAATGTACTGTGAGTGGGGACCTCATGTTCTATAGCATTTCATTGGCAGGATTCTTGATGGAGGTGTCAACCCGTAGATCTGGTTATTTGTTTTCGCTTTTCGTCGGGCTTTCCATGGAGGGTCAGTGCGACGGGATATGCGTTTTGCCTTCATCACATCACCCATATCGCGCAACACCAAGGCGGAGCTCCCCTTTCTCAGGCACCGACCACCAGCGAGTCCTGACACAATTACACATGTTTTTTTTTCTCCTATTTCTTTTTTTGTTTTGGGATTGTTTGATCAAAATTTGCGTCAGTGGAGCTATATTAAAATGGGCTGGAAAATAGAAGCGTACTTTTCCTTTTCTATAAACCCAACGCCGCTGAATTTACTGTATCTTACGGTTCATTGTAGCTCAATCCAATCTGATTTGTGACTGCTAAATAAATAATGACGAGCCTTCCATTGGTAGGTGTCATCCGTCGGGGTCGATATTATGCATATGTCTACGGCTGAGGCCGTGGATTGACATGTACATGTACACATATGTACAGTAGTTCACGTTATGCACTAAAATCTTCTTGGCCTTATTATGTGGTGGAACCCGTCATGAATTGATCTTCAATCTTTACCCAAAGGGATGGAAACTCCTTGCATGTAGATGTACATGTACGGAGCAATCCTGTAAGTTAACCCACAAAAGTACTTTTCACTCATCCGTTCACCACGACTCCGCCGTTGGGGTGCAAACTTTGACCTGAGATAAAACTGCTGTCTTGACTTGCTAGGAAGACAAAGCATGTTGCAACCTCACTCGGTTGTCCAGGGCGACCCATCGGTGTGCCACTAAATTGATCCATAGCGGAGCTTGTCATTGTTGCTGGTATCAGTGGAGTCCAGACTATTTTTTGTCAGTGCTGATCAAACTATGTCAAGTCTATTGAACCTACCTGGTCCGGGACACACGCAGTTTACACGTATTCCATTCTTCACTTGCTGATTAGAAAGCGCTCTGGTGAATGCAACGATTGCACCCTTCGTTGAAGTATAGTCAAGCAAGTCGGGACGCCCGATATAATGATTGACTGAAGCGCAGTTGATGATCGTTGATCCACTCTTCAGGTAAGGGATCGTATACTTTGAAAGATAGAAGACGGGATGAATATTCGTGTCAAATGTGCTTTCCCATTGTGCTCTATCTCAACATATTAATACCAGAGTAAGGGATTGGGGGAAGTCAAAGATTAGAAACTTACTCCTCCAAATCTTTGATGTCTTCAAGCATGGTTTGGGTGCCAGCGTTGTTCACCAGAATGTCAACGCCGCCCATGTTGTGAAGAGCCGTTTCGACCACCATTCTGCAATTCTTCTTATCCCGCAGGTCTGTTGCTAGACATAAACAACTTTGACCTGCTTCTTCCACTCGACGTTTTGTCTCCTGCGCATCTTTCTCCTCTTCAGGCAGATATGTGATCAAGCTAGACGCGCCTTCCATGGCAAACAGAATAGCGACCGCACGTCCAATTCCTGAATCGCCACCGGTTATGATAGCTCTCTTTCCCGACAGCTTTCCGGCTGCCTTGTAAGTCTGGTAGCCATTATCCTCTGTCGGAATTTGTGTTGAGGTGGGTTTTGGATCCTCCATTTCAGCCTGCAAGCCGGGCTTTTTGTGATGCTCGATTGGGATTTGATGATCTGCAACATACGTCAGAAAGCTTGAAGATGCATGTAACTGAGATGGTCCAACCAGTCTGAAATTGGGACTCGGGTCCCTTAGAAGGCCTTTCCACCTGCTCTTGCATGTTTATAATGTTCCGTTCGATATCGTTTCTAGGGTACCGGTCCGGATGATGAAATATGTTCAATTGCCGAGGATATGAAAATCCAATTCACAATTAATTCAATAATTTCTGCTTGAATCAAAAGAATTGGGCGAAGCGAAAATCCGATGATGTTTTATAGACAGGCGGTTTCGGGGAAAGAACTGTCGATCTCGTCAGTATGACGTCTACTCTTGGTATCAGGGATGCCCAACCATATTCGTTATGTACATTTCTTGCTATTCACCTTTTCCTATACTCCAAAATCCTGTTTCATAGACTCTCTGCTTTTTGCCATCCTATTTCATTGACAGGTTTTTGTTGTCTCCAAACAGGCGCATAGGGTCAAAGTGGGCCCTCCGACTTCGTCTAGATTTACACTGTCCGGTGGAAGTGATGATGCAAAAATTAGCCGCACAAGGTACTGGAATAATATATTAAGCATTTTGCTAAGGAAACATGTCATCTGTACGAGGGTGATGTAGGGTGTAGTTAGAGTCCGGCAGATATATATCTTGGTGGTAGGCTGTATACGGACAACTTCTGGGAAACCTTTTTCCAACGGCATATCGCCAATTCATACACAAAATTTATAGACGGGACTTGATAATATTTCTGTGCTCAACGAGTATTTGATCATACACTGATCATCCTCAAAAACCTATCACCCAAGGCATTTGCTGCCAACGGATTACCTCCAGTAACCAGTTCCCGATGCAGCGTGGTCCCGCCAATCTTCTCAGGCATACCTTCAACCATAACAGCACCTTCATTTCTCAAGGCTGTCTCGACTTTCTCGATCTCCCCACCAAATACTTTCTCCATCATTTTCTCTTCAGTATCACTCCAGCAGGTAATTTTATACCCCTTGTATACAAACGACCCATCACCTGTCTTCTTTGTACTCAATAGTGCATAGGGTCCATGACAAATGGCAGCTGTAGGTTTGTTCTCCTTATTGAAGTACCGCAGGATCCGCCCCAGCTCTGGATCGTCGCCCAAGTCTTGAAGGGGGGCGTGTCCACCAGGGATAAAGAGTCCCGCAAATGTGGCTAACTTCTCATTGCTGATGGTACTGAAGGGTAGAGGATGACTGAATCCGTTCTCACGTTTCATGCGTTCGATGAGTTCAAGTTCGCGTCGGCGTTCGTAGAAATTGCCTGCATAGGCGAGTAACGATTCGCTATTTGGGTCTGTGGTAGGCTCTTGGCCTTTGGGGGAGGCGAAAGTCACCTCGTGACCGGCGTCGAGCAGCTTCTGTAGTGGCTTTGCAAGCTCCTGGAGGAAGAATCCCGAGGGTTGATCTACCACTTTGCCGGCGTCGGATCCACTGGTTTTGTGGAGAGGAAAAGAGTGTGCATCGCTGAGGATGATCAGCACTTTCTTAGACGGCATTGTATATTGCGATTCTGGGTCGGAGTTTCTGTCACTTGAGGTAGCGGAATAAAAATGTCAAGAGATGGGGTGTCTTTTATCTTTCTGATGCAGCATGCATGACATCGAAGTGACGTATAGATCGCAACGCATGGAAAAGCCCGTTGATACTTGATCGACACAAGGTAAACCACGTTTGGTTCTTTGGTTCCTCTTTCTGAGGCAAAGCTCTTCTCTCATGGACATACTTGCCCGTCAATGATAATAAACAACGGGCAGCTCCGGCGCCCCGTGGCTGCAACCCCGCCGACAAAACAACGACCCCGAGTCGATTACCAAGATATTTTGTATGCCCTTGAGGAGGCTTTGTGATATTAGAGCATAGTATTTTGTCCATTGTGAGTATTAGGTTCGACCAAACTAGTCAGAATAGCCTTTACTCCGGCCCGAATACTGCATTGCGCGGAAACGCAAGACTTAATATTCCTGGGAAAAGAGCTTGGACTGCCTGTTAATGTTATTTGCAATCCATCAAAATAGGCATGAGACGTGTTCACATTGGTTTGAGTCGCATCGTAGGGCGTGTATGTTGCGTTGTACGGTAGCGGCGTAACTCTTCTGCTGGCTGATTATTCGCGTCATACTTTAAAGGTAGACAAGCACTCCTCGTACGACGCGGGGGCGATTCTCACTTAGCCTCCGGTCATACCTGACCCCAAGGCTGCCCTCACCTACATTACGCCTCTTGTACATGTACCAAAACAGTACCCACCTTGGCACAGCACCCCACTGCTAGCCGTATGCAAGCTACACGCCAGGGACGTATAGCAGTAGTGAATGTAGGTTGCTCTCAAGCGAGACTGTATTATTATATATAGTGAGATATTAACGTTAGTATCTGTGATAGCTCTATTAAACTAACCGTGTCAGTTCCGGTTGTGTTCAGTAGCTGAGCGGTGCTGGGAATGCCGGTTCCTGCAGATCTTTATTAAACCCACAAATTTAGGTTTAAGCAAGGCCGAGACAACTTGATCTGCTAAAAAAGTAATCTTGGTTTGATTTTTAAGGCTATTTGATTAGTGCTAATGGGGCAGCTATTGGAGTTTATCGGCTATGGATCGTAGGTCGGCCCAATCAAGTACAGAGACATTGTGTCCACTGGACTTTTTCTTCCGCCAAACCTGCCTCCCCGATACAGTAATAAACACTCCCGCCTGAATGTATACAGCAGTACAGGCAGTGCTGTGGGTGTGTGCAAGCCCACGAAGGTAGATGTGGATGTATTTAAACGTCACAGCTCACTTGATTTGTATTTTGAAAGCAATTGAGCATGTAAAATAGGTCAGTGTTCGATTCCTTTCCGCCATTTTGTTGGCTTGAGGCCCTAGGACTCCTCGAATAGCTTCCAAATCAAAGGCCAAATGCCGAACAAAAGGGGTTACGGGTGTCTTCCGCAGTGGATAATATCTCCACTTTGCTGAGCATGGCGGTGGTTTTGTCTCTTGTTATTGGGGAATGACGAGATATAGAGGGTCACACATGACTTATTGATACCCTTATTGGCTCCATGTCAGGGTTCCTAAGTGGGTATCTAATGGATGAATCAACTGGGCAATCTCCGTGCTGTACTCCATATACCTACAGTAGTTCGATCCAACAAACCTAATAACAGGTTTACCTAGCCCACCACGGAAAAATGGTTTAAAATACTTCTTCTCCCCTAACATTCAAATTATCTCTCACATCTTTCTAACTCTTACATTCTTTTCCCACTCTTACACTCATTTCCCACTCTTACTCTCATTTCCCGCTCTTCACACTCGTTTCACATTCATTTTGATACCACCACCAAATACCATCATGTACGCTAGCAACATCGTCCTCTTCGCCATTGGCGCCCTGACCGCCTCCGCAAGCCCTCTGCTTCAGCAGCGCTCGTCCTACACTGCTTGTCCCTCCGGCATGTACGAGAACCTGCAGTGCTGCAAGACCAACGTCGTTGGAATTGCCGCCTTCCAATGCAAGGCTCCTTCCAAGGAGCCCGCCAGCCTGGACGAGTTCAAGAGCCTCTGCGGTGCCCCTGCAGTTTCAGCTCTGTGCTGCACGCTTCCTCTTGTATGTTATACCAATAATCCAGAAACTCATCTGCGTCCGAATAAATGTGTAACTGACAAACTGTACAGGCCGGTCAGGATGTTGTGTGTATGGACCCTCTCCCTGATATGTCTGCCATGTCGTCCATGGGAGGATCAGGCTCATCCGGCTCTTCCGGTATGCCCTCCATGGGATCTGGTTCCACTGGCTCCACTGGTCTGCCCTCCACCCGCTAGAGCGTCTCTGTCAAGGGCCGTTGCTTCGTTTATACAATTCAGAGTATCATTCAAAGCCCGGCGTTTTTTATTATGACTGAAGTTGACATTGACCTGGGATAACGGGTTCGGACATTATACCAGGAATATTGATAAACATTTTTGATAATGTTAATTGTATATCATTTTACAAAGTCATCGAGCTTAACACGAATGTAGATTATCAACCATTGTACACAAAAACACATCGCATAGTATTGCTCCACCTGTCAGACCAACCTTTCGAAAAACGAGTGGATAATCCCCTCGTTACTAGCCTCGTACTCTCTAAGCTCCACTGTACCATCTTCCTTCAAGAAAGTGTTTGGCTGCACAATTTCCACTTCCGCTCCGGATTTGACGCGACGATCTTTCTCCACGTCTCAAACGCACCATCCACGGCACTCAGGATTCCGTATAATAGCCAACATGCCTCTACATCGGCGGTAGAGTGCCATATATGGATCTTGTACAGTAGTCGTCCGATGGAAGGCGTTCCATGCGACATGAGTTGAGAGCGACCAACGCGAAAAAAACAGCTTCCTTCTGCGATATTATGTTCTATACTTAGCACACCATCGTCGTCTTGAACAATGTGCTTCAGTATTGCACAAAAAGCGTCTAAAATAGAAGCGATGATCAGTTATTTTCATGCTCTGGCTGTCCTTCAATGTGAAAACTTACCAGGCCAAGATCACCACACCAGGCCTAGTCTTCCACCCTGAGACTACGAAGTACGCGTCCTTCAACACTAATGTAAAGATAGGTGTTATAGATGACTCCATCTTGTCAGTGATATCAACAGCGCTCATTACAATGGTACTTAAACACTCACCGTCATCTGTGGAAGGTGTGATGTTTTCATCATATCCAAACATAGCGAGAATGTCCTTGTTGCCGGCCAGATATTAGGCAAATAGAAAAGCCGGCATTCTTTCACTGTGAATGCCAACACCAATACCCGAATATACTGCTCCACGTTTATTTTGGTTTATACCAATTCTCTATTGGGTTTCCTGTCACTGGGCTGATCGGTGGTTTGACGTGATCAAAGTTGAACTCTCCAGGGGTTGGTTCACTAAGTAGTTTCCCAGAGCCATGGCTAATGAGTTCATGTAT
>ERZ1673737.1284-NODE-1284-length-25263-cov-30.954657_pt1 | contig 25263 bp, 23 predicted proteins | sample MGYA00580211_ERZ1673737 | MGnify/ENA primary metagenome ERZ1673737 (study PRJEB41218, sample SAMN15661789) | gut metagenome | host: Homo sapiens | place: Canada: London | collected 2015-08-20/2019-03-30 | study: EMG produced TPA metagenomics assembly of... | reverse complement strand
TGATGGTGAAGGTTCAAAGGTTATTTGCAAAGACTAATTTGAAAATTCGCGTTTGCGAAGCAATGAGAGCCCCAGTGGGGCTTTTAAGTGACCGAACGGTCTGCGAGAGCAGATGGAGGGGCCTCGCCCCGACAAGTTCCAGTTTGTCGTATACGTTCCCGGCAGGGTTTGGGGTGGGACCGCGTTTGCGAAGCGCAGCGAAGCAATGAAAGCCCCAGTGGGGCTTTTAAGCGGCAGCGCGGTCTGCGACAGCAGATGGAGGGGCGTTGCCCCGACAAGCACGCCCCAACAAGAGCACTTCGGAAACTCGCAGGAGCTTGAGAAGTGAAGTTCCGGATGGGCAGAAAATTTTCAAGAATTGAAAATTTGTGGCCACGGGACGGTTCTTGCTCTCACGCCTTTGGGAAAAGGAGTTTTTATGGATATCGAGGTCAACCGAATGTCTCCTTCTACTATGGAACTGCTCGACCAGCTCAGCGTTGTTTGCAAACGTTTCAACGTAGATTATTCTGCCGCTTCCGAAAAGGACAGATTCTTTGTGGAAGCCGTTGCCCTGCACGAATACCAACTGAAAAAAGCACACGAGCAAGGGCTGAAGCGTTCCGAGGTGCCGCCGTTTCTCGGCTTGAAGCGCACCGACCGAAGCAACGATATGCCGGCTTAAAAATTCGCCCGCTGTGGCCCCTGCTCCACCCGCAGAAAAGAACCATCGACTTCGGTCGGTGGTTCTTTTTGTTTTGCTGGCGCTTTGCGGGATGGTGTGGTATACTCGGCTCAGTTCAACAACTCGGAATTTGTGGAGGAAAAGATGCAAGGTGAAAGAAAAACGTTGACACAACTATCTGTGCCAATATGTCTGGAAACTTTATTTTATATGCTTTCAGGTATGGTTGATACACTGATGTTATCATCAGTAAGCGACCAGGCTGTTGGGGCTGTCGGAACAGCGAATACATATATAGGTGTTTTTATCATTATGTTCGGGGTAATATCATCTGGTATGGTAGCGGTGATGTCACAGAATATCGGGGCTGGAAGACCTGGAATTGCATATCAGGCGAGACAGCTTGGACTTGTATTTAATGCACTGACAGGTATCTTGATATCTGTTGTTCTTGCTGTCTTTTCAGGAGGGATACTGAGGGCAGTGAGTATTGCTCCTGCTTTGCTTGAATCAGCTGAAACATATCTTAAAATTGTTGGAGGCGCAAGCCTTTTAAATGCGCTTATTCCTATTTTTTCCAGCTATTTAAGAGTATTTGGATATACAAAACATTCCTTGATAGGGACAGTTGTCGGTAATGTAATTAATATTATACTGAATTCAGTATTCCTGTTTGTGTTTCACTGGGGAGTCATGGGAGTTGCTACTGCAACAGTTATTTCAAAAGCTGTGAATCTTATTATTGTAGCGGCAATGGGGGCTGTACTTATAAAAGCAAAGCAGAGTCCTGAACGTGAACAACCACGAAGGATACTTGCACAGATTGTTAAGATTGGGTTTCCTTCTGCATTTGAGACAGCACTTTATAATGTAGCAATGACATTTATAGTGCGTTTTATGAACCAGATGGATACGGATGGAATGAATGTTACAGCTCGTTCGTATGCTATGCAGATAGCCAATTTCTCATATTGTGTGGGGGCAGCACTTGCACAGGCAAATGCTATTATGACTGGCTGGAGAATCGGGGCAAAGAAGTATGAGGAATGCGACAGGGGTACACGGAAAGCTGTGATATATGGTCTTGTAACAGCAACGTGCTTTTCTGTGACATTTGCAATGACCGGACGTTTTATCGTTCATATATTTACGGATGATACACAGATGATTGAGCTTGTAGTAAAATTGTTGATAGTAGATATATTCCTTGAATTTGGAAGAGTGACAAATCTTGTATATGGACAGGCATTAAAAACAAGTGGAGATGCTATTTTTCCAGTTATAATTGGTGCAATATTTATGTATCTGTTTGCAGTTGGTGGAACATATTTTCTTGGAATACACATGGGACTTCTGGCGGTAGGAGCATATATTGCCATGGCGGGTGATGAGTGCGCTAGAGCAATTGGAATGGTGCTTAGATGGAAGAGTGGAAAATGGAAAAGTAAGAGCCTGATAGAATTGTAGATTTGATGTTAAATTCAAGAATACATGATATGGCAAAAGAACTTGGGAAAACATGTATTTACAACTTCCAGTTTGCCATACACGTTCCCGGCAGAGTTTGGGGTGGGACCGCGTTTGCGAAGCGCAGCGAAGCAATGAAAGCCCCAGTGGGGCTTTTAAGCGGCAGCGCGGTCTGCGACAGCAGATGGAGGGGCGTTGCCCCGACAAGCACGCCCCAACAAGAGCACTTCGGAAACTCGCAGGAGCTTGAGAAGTGAAGTTCCGGATGGACCATCCTCCACCCGAGGACAAGAACCATCGACTTCGGTCGGTGGTTCTTTTTGTTTTGCTGGCGCTTTGCGGGATGATGTGGTATACTCAGCTCAACAAATCAAACTCTGGAGAATGACTATGCAAAAGATCCGTACTGCCACCTTTGAAGATCTGGATGCCATTGCCGCCGTGGAGGCGGCCTGCTTTCCGGCTGCGGAGGCGGCCACAAAAGAAGAATTTGCCGGGCGGCTGACCCATTACGCCGACCACTTCTGGCTGCTGTTCGAGGACGAAAAGCTCGTCTCCTTTGTGGACGGCTTTGTGACCGATACCCCCGACCTGACAGACGAGATGTACGCCGACGCTTCCCTGCACGATGCCCATGGGGCGTGGCAGATGATCTTTGGGGTAAACACCCTGCCCGAATACCGGAAGCAGGGCCTGGCCGGGCAGCTGCTCCGCCGGGCCATCGCCGATGCAAAGGCTCAGGGCCGCAGGGGGCTGGTGCTCACCTGCAAGGACAGGCTCGTGCACTATTACGCCGGCTTCGGCTTTGTCAGCGAAGGCGTTTCCGGCTCCACCCACGGCGGCGTGGTGTGGTACCAGATGCGGCTGACCTTCTGAGCTTCCTACAAAAAGCAGCGCCCCCGCCTGCCGGAAACACCGGTGAGCGGGGGCGCTTTGCATTTGCTGGGAGGATATGGTCTACCTGCACCACTGGGCAAACTCTGCGTCTGTGCACTTGACGTAGTGGCTGCCCGCAACATGGTGGCTGGTACCCAGGCTGTAATCGATGCCGGAGGCGGCGTAATCGTAGGTCTCGGCCACGCGGCGCTTTTCCACAACAGGGTTGGGCAGCGGGATGGCCGACAGCAGGCTCCGGGTGTAGGGGTGGATGGGATGCTCAAAGATCTCCTCGGTGGTGCCGGTCTCCAGCAGGTGGCCCAGATGGAGCACCCCGATGCGGTCAGAGATATACTTGACCATGGAAAGGTCATGGGCAATGAAGAGGTAGGCCGTGCCGGTCTCCTGCTGGATATCCTTCATCAGGTTGACCACCTGCGCCTGAATGGACACATCCAGTGCCGAGATGCACTCGTCGGCGATGATGAGCTTGGGGTTCATGATCAGGGCGCGGGCGATGCCCACACGCTGGCGCTGGCCGCCCGAAAACTGGTGGGGGTAACGCTCGGCGTGCTCCGGGGCAAGGCCCACCTTGGCCAGAATTTTTTCCACCTTCTCCCGACGCTCCGCCGGGGTCTTGTACATGTGGTGGATGTCCAGTCCCTCGCCGATGATGTCCTCCACCTTTTTGCGGGGGTTCAGGCTGGCCATGGGGTCCTGGAAGATCATCTGCATCTGGGTGCGCAGGGTGTTGTTCTGTGCGTGGCTCAGGTGTCCGCTGATGTCCTGCCCGTCAAAGGTGATCTTGCCTGCGGTGAGGTCGTACAGCCGGATGATGCTCCGGCCGATGGTGGACTTGCCGGAGCCGGATTCGCCCACCAGACCATAGGTCTCGCCGGGGTAGATCTCAAAGCTCACGTCGTCCACAGCCTTAACGGTGAAGTTCTTGTTCACCTTGAAATACTGTTTCAGGCCCTCTACTTTCAGAAGCGGGGTCGCGCTCTGTGCAGCCATTTATTCCGCCTCCTTGATCTTTTCTGCATCCGCTTTCATGCGGCTGATGCGCTGGGCCAGCTCCGGCGGCATTTCCACCTTGGGGGCCCGGGGGTCCAGCAGCCAGGTGGCCGCATAGTGGGTCTCGCTGATCTTGAACATGGGAGGATCGACTTCATCATCAATGTGCAGGGCAAAGCGGTTGCGGGGTGCAAAGGCATCGCCCGGCTTCTCATGCAGCAGGTTCGGCGGAGAGCCCGGGATGGTGTACAGACGGTCATCGGCGGTGTCCAGATCGGGCATGGCCGACAGCAGACCCCAGGTGTAGGGATGCTTGGGGTCGTAGAAGATCTCATCAATGGTGCCGGTCTCCACGATCTTGCCCGCGTACATGACATCCACATAGTCAGCCACCTTTGCCACAACGCCCAGGTCATGGGTGATGTAAATGACCGAGATGCCGCGCTCCTTCTGGATGCTGCGGATCAGCTCCAGGATCTTGGCCTGGATCGTCACGTCCAGTGCCGTGGTGGGCTCATCGCAGATGAGCAGATCGGGGTCGCAGGACAGGGCAATGGCAATGACCACGCGCTGGCGCATACCGCCGGACAGCTGGTGGGGGTAATTCTTCATCCGCTTTTCCGCATCGGTGATGCCCACCTCTTCCAGCAGCTCCAGTGCCTTTTTATAGGCCTCGGCCTTGGGCATCTTGAAGTGCCAGAGCATTCCCTCCATGATCTGCTTGCCGATGGTCATGGTGGGGTCAAGGCTGGTCATGGGGTCCTGGAACACCATGGCGATGCGCTTTCCATTGATGTGGCGGCGGATCCACTTTTTGTCCTTCTGCAGCAGGTCCACCGTCTCGGGAGAGCCGTCTGCATGGTGGTAGCTGAACTGGATGGAGCCGCTGTTCACGGTGGCGTTCTTGGCCAGAATGCCCATGGCGGCCTTCATGGTCACGGACTTGCCGGAGCCGGACTCGCCCACCAGCGCAACGGTCTCGCCCTTGTACAGGTCGATGTTCACACCCCGGATGGCGTGCACCGGGCCTGCAGTAGTCTTAAAGGTGATATCAAGGTCTCGCACCGACAAGACCTGTTCTTTTTTGTTCTCAGGCATGGGGTGTTCCTCCTTACATACTCTTCATCTTGGGGTCCAGGGCCTCGCGCAGACCATCGGCCACCAGATTGAAGCTGAGCATCAGCAGGCTCATCACCACAATGGGCGGAATGATCTGATAGGGGTGGGTGGTGAAGCTGTTGTACAGCTCACTGATCAAAGAACCCAGTGAACACTGGGGCACCGGGATGCCCAGACCCACAAAGGACAGGAATGCTTCGGTAAAGATGGCGGTGGGGATGCTGAACATGACCTGCGTGATGATGGGTCCGATGATGTTGGGCAGCACTTCCTTGAAGATGATGAAGAAGCTGCCCGCACCCAGCGTGCGGGAGGCCAGCACAAATTCCTGATCCTTCAGCTTGAGCATCTCGGCGCGGGCGATGCGGCTCATGCCCACCCACTCGGTCAGCATCAGGGCAAAGATGATGGTGACCATGCCGGGCTGCAGCACCAGCAGCAGCAGCGTAACGATGACCAGACGGGGAATGCCGTTGGCCACCTCGAGGAAGCGCTGCATCACCATATCCACCCTGCCGCCAAAGTAGCCGGAGATCAGGCCATAGCTCATGCCGATGACCATATCGATAACAGCAGCGGCCACCGCGATGATCAGGGAGACACGGGCACCCTCCCAGGTGCGGGTCCAGATATCGCGGCCGTACAGGTCACTGCCGAACCAGTAGTAGACATCGTCCTTGCCCTTTTCCACATAGGCGTTGACGCTCTTGCTGCCGGTGGTGGTGCTCATCTTCTCGCTGCCGTCCAGGATGCCAAGGCGCTCGATGCCCGGCACACGGGGAGCAAAGTTCTTCTGGCTCAGATCCTGGCCGGAGTAGGTATAGCTGTTCATGCCCGGGCCAAAAACGGCCAGCAGCACGATGACGACGATCAGGATCAGGCCCAGCACGGCGCTCCTCTTGCCGAAGAAGCGGAGGATGGCATCCTTCCAGAAGCTCTGGGCCGCAAAGTTGGTATCCACGGCGATCTCATCGTCGTTGTGCTTGAGGGCAAACTCCTTGTCCTCAAAGGTGTGCTCGGGATACAGGGAATCCACCGCGCTGACGATGGCATCCGCTGTGGATTCGCCGCCCAGGCGGATCGCTTTTTCTGCCATATCAGTCATCCCCCTTTGCCAGACGAATGCGCGGATCGATGATGCCGTAGAGCAGGTCAACGACCAGCATGATGCCAATGTACATGGCGCTGTAGATAAAGCTCAGGCCAATGACCACGTTGTAATCGTTGGACTGGATGGCCGTGACCAGCAGGCTGCCCACGCCGGGAATGGCGAAGATCTTTTCCACCACCAGCGAACCGGTCATCAGATCCACGATCAGGGGTGCCAGCACCGTGATGATGGGGATGAGGGCATTGCGCAGGGCATGGCGGAAGATCAGCGCCGGGCCGGAGATGCCCTTGCTCTCGGCCAGCAGCATGTAATCGGAATCAAGGACTTCGATCATCTCACTGCGGGTAAAGCGGGCAATGGAGGCCATGGTGAACATGGAAAGCGAGATGCTGGGCAGGACGCTGGAGCCAAAGACATCCTTGGCAGAGAACAGCATTGGGAACCAGCGGAGCTTGAAGCCAAAGGCATAGCTCAGGGCCAGTGCGAACACATAGGAAGGCACCGACACGCCGATGACCGAGATGATGGTGGCGATGGTATCAAAAATGGTATCCCGCTTGAGTGCGGCAATGATGCCCAGCACCAGGCCCACAGCGGCACCCAGCGTCACGGCCATGCCGCCCACCTGAATGGAGATGGGCAGGCGGCTCTGGATGAGCTGGGAGATGGGTGTATTCTTGGAGATGTTATAGCTCACGCCAAGATCTCCGCGGAGCATATTGCCCACATAGCGGAAGAACTGGATGTAGATGGGCTGATCCAGGCCGTACTTTGCGTACAGGGCAGCCCGCATATCGGGCGTCAGCTTTTCATCATTGAAGGGCGAACCGGGCATCAGCTGCATCAGGATAAACAGCACCAGCAAAATTGCCAGCAGTGTGAACAGCGAGGTCAGGATTCGCTTGAGCGTATATTTTTTCACGTCGGGTGGACCCCCTTTTCCTTCCGGGATCTCGCGGTCAGTCGTTCGTCTGCCGCGGACAGGCACAATGCCAAAAAGGCGCACAGTGGCTCTTTGCGGGCCACTGTGCGGCCTTATTCAGCGATTCAGTTGTTTACTCGCTCTTGGTGGTGTTCTTGTACACACGGTTCAGAGCGCAGGGGTGATGCTCGACGCCCTTGACAGCAGAGGAGATCATCTCAGCGTTGCACTGGCCGTACAGGGGGAAGATGACCGCCTGCTCCAGAACGATCTGCTCTGCCTCGTACAGGGCAGCCCAGCGGCCCTCGGGGTCGGTGCACAGGTCACCGGTGGTGCACTCGTCAATGATGGCATCGTAGTCGGCATCGCTCCACAGACCGTAGTTGTTGGAGTTGCCGGTCACCCACATGCCCAGATAGGTCATGGGGTCGGCGTAGTCGGGGCCCCAGCGGGTCAGGCCGATCTCAAAGTTGCCGTCCTGCATATCCTGCACGCGCTGCTTTTTGGGTTCCACGGTCAGGTTCAGGGTAAAGCCTGCCAGCGTAGTCTCCAGCTGCTCCTTGACGACCTGTGCCACCTTCTGGGGTGCGTCGTCGGCATCCACCACCATGTTGAAGGTGAAGGAGTCCTTGCCCAGCTCGCTCTTGGCCTGCTCGTAGTACTCCTTGGCCTTGTCGGCATCATAAGCGCAGAACTCTGCAAACTTGGTCTGGTCGGCGCTGAAATCGCTGCCGTCGGGGCCGGTGGCAAACTGCGGCGGAACGACGGTGTAGCAGGGTGCAGAGCCGTCCTTCAGCACGTCTCCGGTAATGGCGTCACGATCCAGTGCAAAGGTGATGGCCTTGCGCAGGTTCTCGTTGGCCAGCTCCGGCACACTGCCGATGTTGGGGCTGATGTACCACAGGTAACCGGCACCCACGCTGGTAAACTCGGGATCATCCTTGACCTGATCGACCTGCTCACCGTTCAGCAGGGTGATATCCAGCGTGCCGGTCTGATAGCTCATCAAAGCCTGCTGGCTGTCCTTGATGACCTGATAGGCCAGACCGTCCAGAGCGATCTTATCCGCATCATAGTAATCGGGGTTCTTTTCCATCGCAAAGGCGGTGGCGGCGGGCTGATAATCGGTCAGCACGAACGCGCCGTTGGACAGCACCGTTTCGGGGCTGGTGCCAAAGGTGTCAGCGCAGGTGTTGTAGAAGGCCTCGTTCACCGGGTAGAAGGTGGGGAAGTACATCAGGCTCAGGAAGTAGCTGACAGGAACGTTCAGCTGCACCTCCAGGGTCTTGTCATCCACTGCGGTCACGCCCAGGTCGGTAACGGGCTTTTCACCGGCAATGATCTCAGCGGCGTTGACCACCTGACCAATGTCGGACAGCATGTAGGAATACTCGGAAGCGGTGGCGGGGTCTACGGCGCGCTGCCAGCCAAACACAAAGTCAGCGGCGGTCACGGCCTCACCGTTGGACCACTTTGCATCGCGCAGGTGGAAGGTGTAGGTCTTGCCGTCCTCGCTGATGTCATAAGTCTCCGCCATGGCGGGAACTGCTGCACCGTCAGCATCCATCTGCATCAGGCCATCGGTGTAATCTGCGATGACCTCAAAGGAGGTGCCGTCGGTGGCCACCTGGGGGTCCAGAGACTGGACCTCGGTCTCCAGCATGATGTTCAGGGTGCCGCCCTGTGCGGTGCCAGCCGCAGCAGAGGAAGCGCCGCTGGCTGCAGAAGATGCAGCCGTGGAGCTGGAAGAGCCGCCGCAGGCTGTCAGAGCCAGCGCGGCAGAGGTGACACCGGCAGCTGCCAGGAAGCTGCGGCGCGAAATACGACGATCGAATTTCATATATGTTTTCCCCTCTCTTTAATGCTCTACACTGATAAAGCATCAATTTCTGAAAATGCACAAGGGGCTCTGCTCCCCCTCTGGAGCTTCTGCACACCCTTGTGCCATGGCCGCATTATACCGCTGTTCCCCGCCGTTGAAAAGGGGTTTTCGGGAATTTGTCTTCCAAAAAGGCCCATTTCTCCCCTTTGTCCAACATCCCGCCGAAAATGGAAACTAATTTTTGTATAGTTTTTCTCCTGTACTGTATTTTGTGCAAAGACAGTTCTTGCATTAAAGTCACTACTTGTATTTCCATGGAATACATTTAACTTTGTTCACTTCATTTTATTAAGAGTTGAAATTGCTTCAGTCTATGGCAGTCCTCTTTGTCATTGCTTTGCAATGACACCTCTCCCAGCAGGAAAAGCAGGATAGGCGGTCTCATAAACCTGCACCCCTGCCCGGAGATCTGACACGACGCGCCCGAGAGACTCACAGACAAAAAAGGAGCCCGCTGTGCGAACACAACGGGCTCCTCTTGGTTCTGATCTTACTTTGCGTACTCGATGGCGCGGCTCTCGCGGATGACGTTGACCTTGATCTGGCCGGGATAATCGAGGGTATCCTCGATCTTCTTGGCGATCTGGCGGGCCAGCAGGATGACCTGATCATCGCTGATGACATCGGGCTTGACCATGATACGGACTTCGCGGCCGGCCTGAACGGCAAAGGCCTGCTCCACGCCCTCAAAGCTGGAAGAGATCTCCTCCAGATTTTCCAGACGCTTGACATAGCTCTCCACGTTCTCGCGGCGGGCACCGGGACGTGCGGCGCTGATGGCATCGCAGGCCTGAATGATAAAGGCCAGCGGGGTCTTGGGCTCCACATCGCCGTGGTGTGCCTCAATGGCATGGATGATCTGGGTGTTTTCCTTGTACTTGCGGCAGATATCCACACCGATCTGGACATGGCTGCCCTCGATCTCGTGGTCAAGGGCCTTGCCGATATCATGCAGCAGACCGGCACGGCGGGCCAGCGTGACGTTCACGCCCATCTCGCCTGCCAGCAGACCGGCCAGCCAGGCCACCTCCATGCTGTGGGTCAGAGCGTTCTGGCCAAAGCTGGTGCGGTACTTCAGGCGGCCGATGAGCTTGATGAGGTCGGGGTGCAGGCCGTGGATGCCCAGCTCCATAACAGCGCGCTCGCCCTCCCGCTTCATCTGCAGCTCCAGGTCGTGGCGGCACTTCTCCACCGTCTCCTCGATGCGGGCGGGGTGGATGCGGCCATCGCCGATCAGGCGCTCCAGCGTCATGCGGGCCACCTCGCGGCGGGTCTGGTCGAAGGAGGACAGGGTAATGGCCTCCGGGGTATCGTCGATGATCAGATCTACGCCGGTAGCGGTCTCCAGTGCGCGGATGTTGCGGCCCTCGCGGCCGATGATGCGGCCCTTCATCTCATCGCTGGGCAGCGGCACCACACTGACGGTGGTCTCGCTGCAATGGTCGGCAGCGCAGCGGCTGACGGCCTGTCCGATGAGGTTGCGGGCGATGTTATCGCAGTTTTCCTTCAGGTCGGTCTCGTAGGCGGCAACGCGCACGGCCTTTTCGTGGGTCAGCTCCTCGTCCACCTTATGCAGCAGCACCTCGCGGGCGTCCTCCTGGCTCAGGCCGGCCAGCGTTTCCAGACGCTCCATCTCCTTGGCGCGCAGAGCGTCGATCTCTGCCAGACGCTCCTCGGCCTCGGCAGCGCGCTTTTTCAGCTCTTCTTCCTTCTTTTCCAGCGCCTCGGTCTTGCGGTCCAGCGCTGTCTCCTTCTGGTCGATGCGGTTTTCCTGACGGCTGATCTCCGCACGGCGCTGCTTGATCTCCTTGTCGGCCTCTGCCTTCTGGGCATCGACCTCGGCTTTCAGGCGGAAAGCCTCGTCCTTGGCTTCCAGAACAGCTTCTTTTCGTTTTTGGTCAGCGGTCTTGATTGCTTCGTTCACCAGGCGGGTAGCCTCGGCTTCTGCGCTGCCGATCTGTGCCTCAGCGGTCTTTTTACGGTTGTTGTAACCAATAAAATAACCCGCGCCGGCAGCAACAGCAGCAACCACGACCACGATCAACAGAATGATCGGGGACATCGTGTTCACTCTCCTTACAATTAAAGTTCAAAATCAACTAAAATCTGGAGACGCTGCCGCGCAAGGCGTGGGTCAACAATACAAAATCAAGCTCTCAACAACAAAACAGACAACAGCACCGCACAAAAAGGGCATGTTTGCCCCTGCGGCCTGATGCAGCTTTTTTATCTACAAGGTTTTCATATAAAAACGGGCAGATGAAGCCCCATTGAACTTTGGTTGCGGAAGATCCCTGCACGCAGCGTCATGGATTCCATACTACTTCTTATATTACGAAACATTTGGTACAATGTCAAGTAAAGTGAAAGGAATTTTCTAAAAAAACAGCCATTATTCCAGATACATCCGCCGCAGCCGCATCAGGCGGGCGGGGGTCAGGCCGTATTCCGCCTCGAGATAGGCATCGGTGGTGCCATACTCTTTGCGGATGGTGTTCAGCACAAAGGGGGCAGATTCCGGGTGGACACCGGCAATGCCCTGATAGAACTGCTTCTGTTCCGGATGCGCCTCGATCTCCTCGGCATGGGCGGCCCAGATCTTTTCCAGCTCCGGGCGGCGGCAGACATTGGTCCGGACAAAATCCTGACAGATCGTTTCATCGGAAGCGCCCAGCGCCAGCAGGATGAGCATGGCCGCCACGCCGGTGCGGTCTTTCCCGCCGGAGCAGTGGAACAGAATCGGCGTTTCGCCCGCCTCCAGCGCCCGGAACAGCTCCTTGTAGGCCTTATTGCGGAAGATCATCTGCTCATACATGGCATCGGCGAGGTTATGCTCTTCATCCTTCTTGCCCTTGAGCAGCTTTTCAATGTCCCCGGGAGAGAAGGAGATCTCGCTTCCGTCCGGGTGGCAAAGCCCGCAGATGCGCACCAGCCGCGCGCCATCGGGCACATAGTCAGGCTGCTCCGCTGCCTCGGACTCGCTGCGCAGGTCAAGGATGAGCCGCAGGCCCAGGCTGTCCAGCAGCTTACGGTCAGCCGCCCCGGTCAGCAGTCCGGTGGGAATGCCGCGGTAGATCTGCCCCCACTTGACATGCTTGCCCTCGTCGGCCTCGTAGCCGCCCAGCTCCCGGAAGTTGTTTCCGCCCGCAAAGGGCAGCTGGGTGCCCGGAGCCGGGTGCTGCGGTGCCGCCTTGGGGACGGCGCTGGACAGCACCGGGAAGTTGTAGAAGGGCTTTGCCGGGCGGCCCCGCCGGGGCGGCAGGGATGCCGCTCCCCCGATGACCTCCATCAGGTAGCCCCGCAGCAGGTCAAGATAGGCCGAGTTGTGGTCGCGCCGCTGCACCATCGAGACGCAGAGGGGCGGCAGATCTTCCAGCAGCACGTCACGCACCCGGTCCAGCTCCCGCCGTGCTCCCGGCTCGTAGCGGGTCAGGCAGGTGCAGAGCTGCTCCTGCACCAGATAGTACGCCTGATAGAAGCTGGGGCCGATCTCCGCGTTGGGCGCAAACCCCTCCCGGGCGCAGGCATCCCACAGGGGGCTGAACAGATCCTGCCGCAGGCTGGGCAGCAGCACCCGCTGGCCCCGCAGGGCCGAAAGCGGCACCCGCTCCTTCTCCCAGAAGGGATGGCCGCGCGGCACCAGCAGGCAGGCCGGGTCGGCCCGCAGGGTGGTGCGGGCCAGCACCGGAGCCGCCGTACCCAGATCCATCACAAGGCCCGCGTCCAGCTCGCCCTGCTCCACACCATCGGCCACGGCATCGTTTTCCAGCAGGCGGAACCGCATCTCAATGTGGGGGTACTGCTGGCGGAACTTGTCCAGCTGGGTCTCCAGCCCGGGCAGGTAGTCCGGCACCAGCGAGACACTGATGCCGATGCGCACCGGCTGGGCCGACTGGATCTCCGCATGGAGGGCCGCCTGCATCTGCTGGAACTGCTCCACCACCGGGGCCGCATGGCGCTGCAAGCTCAGCCCCCGCTCGGTGAGCGAGAGCTTGTGGTGAGCGCTGACGAACAGCGGGCCGCAGAGCTCGGCTTCCAGCGCCGTGATGCTCTGCCGCAGGGCCTGCCGCGACAGAAACAGCCGCTGTGACGCGCGGGTGTAGTTCATTTCTTCGCACAAAACCAGAAAATAGTGCAGCTGGCGGATATCCATGGGTTCCTCCTGAAGGGTGGTGTATCAATAGATTAAGGATACCGCCTTTTTGCCCGCTTGTAAAGGCCGCATGGGCAAAAAGTCCCTCCCGGATTGACACATCCCGCCCCATGGTGTAGACTTCAAGCAGCAGAATTTTTTTCCCCGAAGAGAAAAGCTCCACCAAACACACAGAAAGAAGGTATTTTCCATGAAAGTCATCGCTACTGAAAAGGCTCCCGGCGCGATCGGCCCCTACTCCCAGGGCTTCATCGCAGGCGGTTTTGTCTACACCTCCGGCCAGATCCCTGTGAACCCTGCGGACGGCACTGTGCCCGAGGGCATCGCCGCCCAGACCGAGCAGAGCTGCAAGAACGTGGGTGCGATCCTGGAAGCCGCCGGTTCCGGCTACGACAAGGTCATCAAGACCACCTGCTTCCTGGCCGATATCGCCGACTTTGCCGCCTTCAACGAGGTCTACGCAAAGTATTTTACCTCCAAGCCCGCCCGCAGCTGCGTTGCTGTCAAGGATCTGCCCAAGGGTGTCCTGTGCGAGATCGAGGCCGTGGCAGAGGCGTAAGCTCCCGAATTGCACCGGCTTTGCGTTCTCCCCTTTACAACGCTCTGAAATTGTGCCATAATTTACTGTATTAAAGGGAAAGCCGTTCCGGTGCCGCAATTCGGCGGCGGAGAACGGAAAGAGAGGGGTAAACTGTTATGAGCAAAACGATGATCCCGCAGAACTACACACCCGCGCTGAACCTGTACGACACCCAGCGTGCCATCGGCACCGTGAAGCGGCTGTTCGCCGACACCCTGTGTGCCACACTGAACCTCTACCGCGTGTCGGCTCCGCTGTTTCTGGAGGCTTCCACCGGCCTGAACGACGACCTGAACGGCGTGGAACGCAAGGTCACCTTTGACATCCGGGACAGCGGCATCGAGGCACAGGTGGTGCAGTCGCTGGCAAAGTGGAAGCGCAAGGCCCTGAAGGACTACGGCTTCCGCGTGGGCAAAGGCCTGTACTGCGACATGAACGCCATCCGCCGGGACGAGGAGCTGGACAACCTCCACTCCGTCTATGTGGATCAGTGGGACTGGGAGAAGGTCATCCGCAAGGAGGACCGCAGCGAGGCCTACCTGAAGAACGTGGTGCGCTCCATCGTGTCGGCTGTCTGCGCCACCGAGATGAACCTGCACGCCATGTTCCCCCAGCTGCAGGATCTGCCCCTTCACACCCCCAACGTGACCTTTATCACCACCCAGGAGCTGGAGGACAAGTACCCTGACCTGACCCCGAAGGAGCGCGAGAACGCCTTTGTAAAGGAAAACGGCACCACCTTCCTGATGAAGATCGGTGCTCCCCTGAAGAGCGGCAAGCCCCACGATGGCCGCGCCCCCGACTACGACGACTGGGACCTGAACGGCGACCTGCTGTTCTGGAACGAGCCCCTGCAGTGTAGCTACGAGTTGAGCAGCATGGGCATCCGCGTCAGCCCCGAGAGCATGGACCGGCAGCTGACCATGGCAGGCTGTGACGACCGCCGCACCCTGCCCTTCCACAAGGCAGTGCTGAACGGTGAGCTGCCCTACACCATCGGCGGTGGCATCGGCCAAAGCCGTCTGTGCATGCTACTGCTGGGCAGCGCCCACATCGGCGAAGTACAGGCAAGCGTCTGGGACGAAGCCACCCGCGCGGCCTGCGCAAAGGCCGGGATCCCCCTGCTGTAAGCAAAACACGAGAAAAGGCTCTCTGCCAAAACCGGCAGAGAGCCTTTTTTGCATCTCAGCTTCTGAAAAGCAAGCCCACATTTTTCTTTTTGCGGCAGTTCCCGCCCAGCCGCCAGACAATCCAGGCATAGAGCAGGTTCATGGCCAGGATGGCCGCGCACCACAGCACCGTCTGCCGGGTGGTCTGCTGATAGACCAGCAGGAACGGGTAAGGCCCGGTGATGAGCCGCCGGTAATTGGCCCAGAGGGCCACAGAGCCATAGAGCATGGTGGGGACCAGCGCCAGCGGAACGCACCGCGCAGGCAGCTTTGGCTCCCGTTCCAGCAGGACAAAGGAGACAAAGGCACACAGCGGGTTGAGCAGGTGGTGGTAGAGCATGGAGCTCTCGGTCAGCAGGAACACCACGCCGCCCTGGTCGGCACAGTAGGGCCCCAGCACGAACACCACGGTCAGAAAGGTCATGGTCAGGCAGCAGGTGGCAATGTACTTGAGCGTCTTGACCCAGCGGGGCAGCTGCCGCCCCGTGAACAGGCAGATCACCTGACACACCGCCACCAGCAGGCAGACAAAGAACGCAAAGACATTGGAGTTCTCGGTGTAAAAGGTGAAGGTCTGGCTGCCCACCGCTTCCCAGGTCATCCGGATGGCCACCGGCTCCCACCGCACGATGCAGAGGTTCAGGAAAATGGAACAGAGAATGGCGATCTTCTTGATCATTTTGCGGTATTGATGAAGCTGCGGTTGTCCCACAGGTACTTGATGCCGGAAATGGCAGTGGCAATGGCCACCAGCCAGCACAGCCAGTAAGAGAGGAACACACAGTCAGCGCCTATCATAACGGAATTGCCCCAGGTCAATGCGGTGCCGAAATAGTAGAAGATGATGGTGAGCATCTGCAGCACGGTCTTGACCTTGCCCCACATGTTGGCGGCGATGACCTTGCCGTCCTTGGCACCGGCGGCCACCATCCGCAGACCGGACACGGCAAACTCACGGGCCAGGATGATGCAGAGCACCACCGGGCTGCACACGCCGTCCCGCAGCATGTAAATGAAGGCCACGGTGGTCAGCAGCTTGTCGGCCAGCGGGTCGGCAAACTTGCCGAAGTCGGTGACCATGTTCCACTTGCGGGCCAGATGGCCGTCCAGAAAATCGGTAAAGCTGGCCGCGGCAAAGATGATGCCCGCCACCAGATACCAGGTGGGGTTGAAATCTTCCGTGCCGATCTGGGTCAGGGAAACGAAGACCATGAACACCGGCACCAGAATGATGCGGGTCAGGGTGAGCTTATTGGGCAGATTCATATAGATTCCTCCAATTTGTTATTTTGCAACCGTTCCGTACAGATCGTAAAGGTCGCTATCCTCCACCAGCACATCATAGAACTGGCCGGGATAGAGCGGCTCCTCGCTGGAAACGCAGACATTGCCGTCCACCTCGGGGGCATCGCCGGTGGTGCGGCAGAGGTACAGGCCGCTCTCCTCGTCGATGCCGTCACAGAGCACACGGACGGTCTGGCCCACCTTTTCGGCCTGTTTCTGGGCCATGATGCCGGTCTGGATCTGCATCACCAGCTCAGCGCGCCGGTCCTTGGTCTCCTGATCGATCTGGCCGTCCATCTTTGCGGCCACAGTGTTCTCCTCGGCAGAATAGGCAAAGCAGCCCAGACGGTCAAATCTGACCTCCTTGACGAAGTTGCACAGGTCCTCAAACTGCTCCTCGGTCTCGCCGGGGAAGCCTGCGATCAGGGTGGTGCGCAGGGTGATGCCGGGGATCTCCCGGCGCAGCTTGCCGATGACCTCCAGCAGCTCTGCGCGGTTGGAGCGGCGGTTCATATTTTTGAGGATGGTATCGTTGCAGTGCTGGATGGGCAGGTCGAGGTAAGGCACCACCTTCTCGTTCCGCTTCATGGCGGCAATAAAGTCATCGGTGATGCGCTCGGGGTAGGCGTACATGATGCGGATCCACTCAAGGCCCGGCACCTTGTTCAGCTTGTCCAGCAGCTCACAGATGCTGCCGGGCTTGCCCCAGTCCTCGCCGTAGGCGGTGGGGTCCTGCGCCACAACAATAAGCTCCTTCACGCCTTCACCCGCCAGCCAGCGGGCCTCGGCAACGCAGTCGGCCATATCGCGGCTGTGCAGCGGGCCGCGGATGCCCGGGATGGCGCAGTAGTGGCAGCGGTTGTTGCAGCCCTCGGCGATCTTTAAGTACGCATAGTGGGCGGGCGTGCCGATGACGCGCTTGCCGCCCAGCGGGAAGTCCTTTTTGGCACCGTAGCTTTCCAGATGGTTCTCACCGTGGAACAGGCGGGCCACGATGGTATCAATGGCCTTGTTGGAGGCACAGCCCACCACAGCATCCACCTCGGGGATCTCCTCCTCGATCTGGCTGCGATAGCGCTCGGCCAGGCAGCCGGTGACGATGACCTTCAGCTCCGGGTTCTGCTGCTTGTAGGCGCAAGCCTCCAGAATGTTCTCAATGGCCTCGGTCTTGGCGCTCTCGATAAAGCCGCAGGTGTTGACCAGAATGACATCGGCTTCACCCAGGTCAGCCACCGTCTCGTGACCAGCCGAAAGCAGGATGTGCACCATCACGTCCAGATCGACCTGGTTCTTGGGGCAGCCAAGGGAAATACATGCAATTTTCATAAGGGATGATACTCTCTTTCTCTTTTGAGGGATGCTTTTGATTTTTTACGATTTGCTCCGGAAAAGCTCCCCCTTCGGGGGAGCTGGCAAAGCCGCAGGCTTTGACTGAGAGGGTTATTCCCCCTCCTCCACCCTGCGAATGGCTTCCTTAATAACGGAATACGAAAATCCCCGCCGCTGCAGGGCCGCAATGACCAGATCCCTGCGGCCCGCTTCCAGCTTTTTGCGGTAATGCCCTTCCACCAGAGCGGCAGCGGCTTCCAGCTCCGGGTCCTCGCCGGAAACATCGGGGGTGTAAACAGCATCCAGCGCCTGCTGGATCTCGCCTGCGGCCAGGCCCTTCTGCCGCAGATTCTGGGCAGCGGCGCGGCGGCTCTTTTTTGCCGCCAGCAGGGCGTGGGCACGGGTCTCGGCATAGCGGGCATCGTTGATATACTCCCGCTGCACCATCTCTGCCACCACGGCGGCACTGGTCTGCTGGGTATAGCGACGGTTCAGCCGCTCATACAGCTGGCCCGAGGAAAGCTCCTGCCCGGCCAGCAGCTCCATGGCCCGGGTGCGGGCTTTGGCGGCATCGATGGATTTTTCCTCTTCGGCCAGCGGGCGGCGGCCACGGCTGTAAAAGGCCATTTACTCTTCCACCATGATGTCCAGCTCACTCTCGCTGCTGCGGGCGGGAGCCTTGACCACCGGCTCCTTTGCTGTGGCAGGAGCTGCCGGTTCCCCCTCTGCAGGAGCAGCGGCAGCCTTGCCCCCCGGGCGGCGGGTGGCATAGAGCTTATCGGCATTGGCGCGCACCTGACCCTCGATATCGTTGGCGATCTCGGGGTTATCGCGCAGGAACTGCTTGGCGTTGTCGCGGCCCTGACCCAGGCGGATATCGCCGTAGTTGAACCATGCGCCGCTCTTCTGAACGATGCCCAGCTTGACACCCAGATCGATGAGCTCACTCATCTTGGAGATGCCCTCGCCGAACATGATGTCAAACTCAGCCTCACGGAACGGAGGAGCCACCTTGTTCTTGACGATCTTGGCGCGGGTGTGGTTGCCGATGAACTGGCCGGAAGAATCCTTCAGGCCCTCCACGCGGCGGATATCGATGCGGACAGAGGAATAATACTTCAGGGCGCGGCCGCCGGTGGTGACCTCGGGGTTGCCGTAGACCACGCCGACCTTTTCACGCAGCTGGTTGATGAAGATGCAGACGGTGTTGGTCTTGCCGATGACGCTGGTCAGCTTGCGCATGGCCTGGCTCATCAGGCGGGCCTGCAGGCCCACATGACTGTCGCCCATCTCGCCCTCGATCTCGGCGCGGGGCACCATGGCGGCAACAGAGTCCACAACGATGGCATCAATGGCACCGGAGCGCACCAGCGCCTCGCAGATCTCCATGGCCTGCTCACCGGTATCGGGCTGGCTGACCAGCAGGTTGTTGATGTCCACACCCAGCGCCTCGGCATACACAGGGTCCAGCGCGTGCTCCACATCGATGAAGGCAACATCGCCGCCCTTCTTCTGGGCTTCGGCCAGAACATGCAGGGCCAGTGTGGTCTTACCACTGGATTCGGGGCCGTACACCTCAATGATGCGGCCCCGGGGCACGCCGCCCACGCCCAGTGCCAGATCCAGGCCGATGCTGCCGGTCGAGATGGCATCCACCTGCATGGCGGCGTTATCGCCCAGCTTCATCACAGCGCCCTTGCCAAACTGCTTTTCGATCTGGGCCAGTGCCGTGGCCAGCGCATCCTTCTTGGCACCGGGATCGGTCTTCTGGGTCGCCGGGGCAACGTTGTTGTTCTGATTTTTTGCCATAGTGTCATGCTCCTTTGTCATCTGTTCCCGGCGCGGTGCGGCCAAACGCAGGCGCGGGCATTCCAATTCTTTCGGTACTAGTATAACACATTTTACAGATATTACAACAGGAAGTTGTAGATATTTTTACTGTTTTCTCGCCATCACACAGCGGTCATTGCCGCCAAAGTCTTTTCTGCACACGATATCCGTCCACCCGTTGGCGGCAAGCAGGGCCGTCACGGCCTCCCGTTGCTGCCAGCCGATCTCCAGGGCAAGGGCACCGCCGGGGCGCAGAGCTTTTTGGTAGTGTTCCGCAATGGCGCGGTAAAATACCAGCCCATCCTCCCCCGCTTCCAGCGCCATGGCAGGCTCCTGCGCCACCTCGGGCTGCAGCGCGCCCATCTCGGCGGCGGTCAGGTAAGGCGGGTTCGACACAATAAGGTCCAGCTGCCCCTCCGGCAGGGTCTGCCAGTAGGTGAACAGATCTCCCTGCACCGGGGTGATGGTCAGCGCCGGGGAGAGATGGGCGTTCTGTTCCAGATAGCGGTATGCCGCAGGGCTCTTCTCCAGACTTGTGACCTGTGCTGCCGGGCAGAAGCGCTTCACGCCCAGCCCCAAACAGCCTGTGCCGGCGCAGAGGTCGAGCACCCGGGGTACCTCCACCTCAGCCAGCATTCCGGCGGCGGCTTCGGCCACTACCTCAGTATCGGCCCGGGGGCAGAGCACGCCGGGGCCGACAGCCAGCTCAAAATCAAGGAAGGGCCAGCTGCCGCAAAGGTATTGCAAAGGCTCCCGGGCCGCGCGGCGGGCCGTCAGGGCTTCCAGCCGCTCTGCCTGCTCTGCACTCAGCGGAGCATCGGCAAGGCGGGCATCCCCGCCCACTGCCAGCCGGAAGAGCTCGGCCGCGTCAAAATCCGCGTCGGGGCAGCCTGCGGCGCGCAGGCGTGCCTCCACCTCCCGGACTGCTGCCCGGGGCAGCATCCCTGCGGTTACCATCTGCCGTCCTCCGGGTCCTCGGGCAGGACCGGCGTGACGGCGGCAATGGCCACCTCGATCATGCTGTCGTCCGGCTCAAACACGGTCAGATGCTGCACCCAGATGCCGGGCTGCCGGATGATGCGGGTGGCGATGTTGTCCGACCGGCCGCACCACTTGAGCAGCTCGTAGCTGATGCCCATGACCAGCGGCAGGAGCAGCAGCTTGAACACCACCCGCAAGCTGGTGCTGGACCAGGGCAGCACGCTGTACAGGAACACGCTGACGATGACCACCAAAATCAAAAAGCTGGTGCCGCACCGGGGGTGGAAGCGGGTATATTTGCGGACATTCTCCACCGTGAGGGGGTCTCCGGCCTCGTAGCAGGCAATGGTCTTGTGCTCGGCCCCGTGGTACTCGAACACCCGGTGGATCTCCTTCATCCGGGAGATGGCGGCCATGTAGGTCAGGAAGATGGCGACCTTGAGCACCGCTTCCAGCACCACCTTGGCCCAGCGGCCCAGCGGCACCAGATGGTTCAGGCCACCCACCAGCACCGTGGGCAGAACAGTGAAGAGCAGGATGGCAAACAGCCCGCCGATCACGGCAGCTGCCGCCAACATGATATCTTCGGCCTTTTTGCCCAGATGGTCACCCACCCATTTTTCAAAGGCGGTCTCCTCTTCGGCGGGGTCGTAGTCGTCCCCCATGCTCACCTGTGCCGAGTACATCATGTACTTGTATCCCATGATCAGGCTCTCGATCATCGAGATGGCTCCCCGCACCAGCGGGATCTTTGTCCACACGCCGTGGGTGGGGGTGGGCTCGACCTTGGTCTCAATGGTTCCATCGGGCTTGCGGACAGCACAGCAGATGTTTTTCGGGCCCCGCATCATAATGCCCTCCATCAGGGCCTGCCCGCCCACACTCGTCTTGAAGCGTTCCTTGTTCGGTTGATTCATTGGCTCTCCTATGGGGCGCTGCGGCCCCTCTCTATCGTAAAAACTGCCCCTCTATCTTACCAGATAAATATGGACAATCTCTTATCGTTTGTAGATCGGCAGGCCCAGGGTGACCACTGTGCCCCGGCCCAGCGTGCTCTTGAGGTCCATGGTGCCGTCCAGTGCGGTCATAATGGAATCCACCAGCGCAAGGCCGATGCCGCTGCCCCGCACCGAGTTGCTGCCCTTGTAAAACTTGGTCTTGACGTTTTCCAGATCCTCCGGCGGGATGCCGCGGCCCTGATCGATGATCTCGATGAAGGCTTTGTACTCGCCCTGCCAGATCTTGACCGTGATGCGTCCGCCTGGAGCCGAATACTTGATGGCATTGTCCAGAATATTGATGAACACCTGCCGCAGGCGGTCGGGGTCGGCGTAGACCGGGATCATCTCCTCCGGCTCCGCATAGGCCAGCAGAAGCCCCTCCCGCTGGATGCGCGCTTCACAAAAAAGGACAGCGTCCGTCAGCTCGGCCACAAGGTCCAGGGGGCGGCACTCCATTTTCAGGCGGCCATTCTGCAGGCGGCTGAAATCCAGCAGCTCCTCCACCATGTTGTACAGGCGGGCGGTCTCGTTGTTGATGATCTCCAGCCCCTTGCGGTAGTTCTCATCGGTGGGGTCATCCAGGGTGCGCAGGGTCTCCACCCAGCCCCGGATGGAGGTGAGCGGCGTGCGCAGCTCATGGGAGACCGAGCTGATGAATTCATTCTTCATCTTCTCGGTCTCTTCCAGCCCCTCGGCCATCCGGTTGATGGTGCCGCGCAGCCGGTCTACCTCGTCGCGGGCGTCGCCGGTCACGGGCAGACGGACGTCCAGCTCCCCCCGCGCGATACTGGCGGCGGTGCGCTCCACCTGCCCCAGCGGCACCACGATGCTCCGCACGAAATACAGGCCGGACGCCACCGTAAAGCCCAAGATGGTGATGACCACCACGATGCTGATGAGGAAGACATTTTTCAACTGGTTCTGCACCAGTGTCAGGCTGGTGACCAGCCGCATGGCGGCCACATCCTCGGCCGCATAGGGCACAAGGCAGCAGACCGCCATGACCATTTCGCTGCTGTCGGTGCGGTAGATGGCCACCCCCATGCCGTCGCCGGTTTCCTGCGCCTGTTCGAAGTCAGCACTGGTCAGGATGCCCTCGGCGTCGGTGCCGCTGGAGGAGGCAATGACGCTGCCGTAGCTGTCCAGCAGCATGAACTCGTATTTGTCCTTATCGGAAAACTGCTCCACCATCCGGCGCAGAGCTACGCTCCGGCTGGCAGAAGCTTTCTGGGCCGTGTCGCCGGTGTACATTTTCAGCTGGCCGCTGATGGAGGAAAAGCGGCGGTACATGGTCTGCTGGACGCTGTTGTAATAGCTACGGGTGCAGCTGTACAGGAACATCCCCTCCACCAAGAGCACCAGCAGCACCGTCATCAACAGACTGCCGCAGAGCCACCGCCGGGTGATGCCGCTCCTCATTCTTCCCACCGGTAGCCGTAGCCCCACACCGTCATGATGTGGGTGGGGTGGCTGGGTTCATCCTCTATCTTCATCCGCAGCCGGCGGATGTTCACATCCACGATCTTCACATCGCCGAAGTAGTTCTCGCCCCAGACACCCTTCAGGATCTTTTCACGCACCAGCGCGACGCCGGGGTTGTGGAAGAAGAGTTCCATGATCTGAAACTCCACCTGCGTCAGCTCAATGGGCTTGCCCGCCTTGAGCAGGACGCGGCGGTTCTCGTCCAGCACAAAGTCGCCGCTGACGAGGGCGGCAGGGCTGTGGGCCGCGCCGCTCTCCCCGCCCGCCGAACGGCTCACGCGGCGGCAGAGGGCCTCCACGCGGGCCAGCAGCTCGCTGACGCTGAAGGGTTTTGTCATATAGTCGTCCGCGCCGATGGACAAGCCGCGGATCTTGTCCTGCTCCTGCCCCTTTGCGCTCAGGATGATGATGCCGATCTTCTGGTCGGTGCGGCGGATGGTCTCGCAGAGCGAGAACCCATTCATGCCGGGCAGCATCACATCCAGAATGGCAGCATCACAGCCGGGCTTCTGCTCCAGCAGAGGCAGGGCGGCTTCGGCACTGTCGGCCTCCACCGCCTCCATCCCCGCCAGCCGCAGGTTCAGCGCGATCATCTCGCGGATGCTGGCTTCATCCTCTACCACAAGTACCTTGACCATCTAAGACCTCCATATTTTTCTGCCTTCTCCCTCTGCCCAAGAGCACACGGAGAAGCCTTTCACCTCAGAACACCCAGCCTGCATCCGGTAAACTTCTGCAAAACTGAGCGGTATCATCAATTCAACCGATACAACGACCGGGACAGTCGATAGCTCTGATCCTTCAGCACCACGTCCGGCCCGAACCTGGCCTGCATCTGGCGGGATGCCACCACGCCCAGACGGGTCCAGCCCGCCGCGCTCTCGCTGGAAGGAACCAGGCGCATGGTCAGCACCAGCTTGCCCTCATCCACGGTGCGCAGCTCCACGGCCTCCTCTCCCTCAGTGCTGTCGGTGAGCATCAGGTTGCCCTCCCACTCGGCAGGCAGCTCAATGTAGCAGCTGCTCTCCTCGTCCAGCAGGCCGAAGCTCTTTTCCGGCTCCGGGCTGGTATAGTCCATCCAGACGATAAAATCCATTCGTCGGCTCTGGCTCAGGTTCAGCAGGCCCGCTTCGTCGGGCTGGGTGGGGATCTCCACGATGCCGTCGCCGTCCAGATCCCGGCTGACCAGCGTGGAGACATTGCGCAGGGACGCATTGTACAGCTCACTGGTGCCGATCTGCTCCGCGGGCAGCATCTGCTGGCTTTCCTCATCGAAGTAGAGCAGCACCGTGGCCAGATTGTTGCCCGAAAGACCGGTCCAGCCGTCCAGCACCAGATAACGCTTTCCGTCCGCTCCCAGGCCCGCCGCCACAGCGGCACAGCCCGAGAACTTATCTGCCGAAAGGCCCATGACAGCCACCTGCTGGAACATCCCGTCCCGGTCAACGGTCAGCAGCTCGATCTGCACCCCGCCGTCCTCCAGCGTGGACATCAGGATCAGATCCTCGTTGCCGCCGCCGGTGATATCCTCCACCAGATACTGCTCATAGGACTGTTCCAGAATGGCATTGACCGTGCCGTTCTCGTAGGAGTACACCGCCAGATAGCTGTCGCCCTGCGCGGCGAGGTACCCCACTACCAGCTGGGTGGCGGCACCATCCTGCAGCTGTGCCAGCCGGACATTGTCCACTGTATCCGCCAGACCCTCGATGCTCTGGCGGACCTGCCACACGCCTGCGGCATCCTTCTGCAAAAAAGCAATGCAGACGTTGGAGCTCTGGGCCGTGGTGTAAAGAACAGCGGCATCCTGCTGGCCGTCACCATCCAGATCCTGCAAAAGGAACGGCGAGAGCAGCTCCCCCTGCATCGGGTATTTCAGCTGGGCGCTCTCCCCCAGCCATTCGTTCAGGGCATTTTGCAGTGCACCGTAGTCGCCCGGAAGGCGCGGGGCACGCAGCAGCTCCTCCACCTGCACATTTTCCGACATCGGAAGGCCGCACGCCGAGAGCAGGCCCATCATGCAGCCTGCACTCAGCACCAGAAACCGTCGTCTTTTCAACCGCCGCCCCTCCCTTCTATGGAAAATTCGCAAAGTCGTGCAGAAATACAGTATAATTATAGCATTCTTGCCCCGCCATCACAAGCCCCAGCTGCTAACGCCCAACCGGGCAGCGGGGTGTTCCCACGCAAGTGAAACGAGCCATTCCATCGCCCGCCCTACTGCCTGCGGCAGCAGGGTCCCACCCCAGCGGACACTTGCTTTGGGAACACCCCGCTGCCCAGCCCACACGATGCAAAAAAGGCCCTTTCCCCGAAGGGAAAGAGCCTTTGTTACACTGTTTGAACAGTCAGAGTCGATCAGACGAGCTCCAGAACTGCCATCTCAGCAGCGTCGCCGC
>ERZ1673737.1276-NODE-1276-length-25381-cov-9.194504_pt1 | contig 25381 bp, 29 predicted proteins | sample MGYA00580211_ERZ1673737 | MGnify/ENA primary metagenome ERZ1673737 (study PRJEB41218, sample SAMN15661789) | gut metagenome | host: Homo sapiens | place: Canada: London | collected 2015-08-20/2019-03-30 | study: EMG produced TPA metagenomics assembly of... | reverse complement strand
TTGTTAACTTATTTAATAATTTTCATACCTTTATTATTAAGTTCGTTTACTATAACTACTATAGAGAAGTCATTTGAACACAAAAATAGAGCTGAAATGTATTCAGCTCCTTCTATTTCGTCTATGTATTCAGGTATTATTCCATTTAGTTGCTTTTGCTTTAGTTGTTTTATTCCAGCTTTATCTACTACAGCTACATATCCACCTAAGTCTTCTGTTGTTCTTTCTGTACCGTAGTCTTCATCTAGTATTTCTATGGTAGTTTCTATTACAGATATTACTTCTGTTGGTAGTTCCTTTACTAAGTCTAGGTCTTGTTTTTTCCAAATACTTATTATCATTGTATTTTCCTCCTTGTTTTTGAAAACAAAATAAGCTAGATGAAGTATTTTTACCTCATCTAGCTTTATCATAGTTATAATATATATTTGAAATTACTTTTTATTACATGTATTTTTAATATCTTCGTTTAAATCTTTCTCTTTATTAAGTTTATCCAATATTAAATATCCCCAAAAAGATACTATTCCTGATAAAAATATTACACTTAATGTAACTTCATTAATGTAACTCATATATGCATCGCTAACTCCTACACCTGATAACATTCCAGAAAAAATGTATCCGATAATAATCGTTACGATACTTCCAATTAAATATTTCATAATATATTTTATCCTTCCATTATCTGTAGCACATAAGTTGATTTGGTCCTATAGACTCAACTTTAGAAGAAAAACTTATCCCTGCACTTGCTGGAAATGAAACACTTGGACTTATAGATAGTGTTGAATGTCCATACTTAACTCCAACTCCAACTTGCTTTATATCTTCATTTTTTCTATGTAAATAAACTTTTCCTTGTCCCGATTTAGCATAAGTTAATCCGTTATTTCCTAAAACTTTAAATTTAAAAGATGCGCCTGTATTTCCTGCTCCATCTATAGATGCAGATATCTTTTTACTAGAGCTAACTCCTGAACTATTTAACGGTTGATATGATACATTTAGATAAGAATTATTATGGAAATACATTCTTTCACCGTTAGATACAGCCATTAAATCAGTTCCTCTAAAAAGTGGTGCTCCATTCCATTTAAATGAAAAATTTACTACAAGATTCGTAGCTTTATTAGTCTTGTCATAATAAAAACTATCTTTACTTCTAGTTACAGTACAAGTAGCACTTGCTCTTATCATTTGTTCTTCTGAACCATCAAAATTTCTAATTATATTTATTTGTTCATTATCATATCCTAATCCTGATAAAAATTCATTAGATAATTCATTTAACTCATCTATGTTTTCACTAAATGCTTCTTTGTATTCTCTTATTTGCTTTATATCTTGATCTGAGTATCCTATTTCTCTTAACTTAGATTCACTTTTTTTTATTTAGCTCCTTTAATTTAAGATACTCATTTATTGTTTCTGTTTCCTCACTATCATTTAATATTTGTATATTTTTATTTTCTAAACCAGTATTATTCTCCATCGCATTTACATTACTTAATACAGGTGTTGTAACTGCTACCCCCACTAAAGCTAATGCTATACTCTTACTTGCTCTTTTCTTAAAATTCATTTCAATCTCCTCCTTTGTAATTGGATGACATAGATATTCATCCTTAGACCCTATGTTTTTCCAAACCTCAATTTATCAAGGTTTGGTTTTTCAATTTCTTAATTTGATTATATTTGGAAAATTATATAAATAAGAGTCTTTAATTATAATAATCTTTGTGATATTATTGTCATATATGAATTTTAATTAAAAATAGCTATACCAATCACTAATGGTACAGCTATTATCTTACTAACTTTTATTAATTTTTCTTACAAAAACCGCGCTCCGTTACTTGTGATACGGCTCATTATTATTGATTCTAAACATTTTATAAATTTGTACTAATTATAACCAATATTTATCTAGTTATCTTCCTTGCTAATGTAGCCGTCCATATTCCCATCATAGTTAATCCTAAAAACATCTCAACACCAGATAAAAAAATACTTATATTTACAGGCGTTATATCACCATAACCTACAGTTGTAAATGTTACAGTACTAAAATACAAACAACTCATAAAATCTGTTATCACATTTCTTTTCAAAAATCCATGTGAAAAAACATCTACATAATTTATAGTAACCCCTTCTATACTAAGTCCCGTAAACATGTATATAACAGCAAAGACAAATATTATTTCAAGTGATGTTATAAGTGCATATGTAGGTCTTTCTCCATAACCACATAATAGCCAAAATATTGTTGACTTTGTCTTATCTATTCCAGTAAGAGATTTATTCTCAACACACTTAGATAAGTAATAATACTCTGATGCATAATTTACTAAATTATTCTCCTCTAACTTTTTAGCTATACTCTTATATACTTTTGCAGCTTCCTCATAAGACTTTTTATATTTTTTATCTAGCTTAATTGTATCTATAAAAACATATTCATCTAATTTAGTTATATTTTTATCTTCAAATTTTAATTTTTCTATAGCTGAATTTACAATTTTTAAGCCCCTACAATCACAATCACTTATTTGATTATTAACTATAAGCATATTACTAAAAATAGCATTTTCTAAAGTAGATTCTATAAATTTTAAATCACTAATTCTACATTCTTTAAATACACTACTTTCCAAATTACAATTTTTAAATATACTTTTCATAAAAATGCATTCATCTGAAAATATATTTATATTATCAGATTTATAAAATCTACAATTTTCAAATAGTACATTTTCAAATATACATTTTGAAAATATATTTCCATTAAATATACAATCTTTAAATATTATATCTTTAAATTTACATCTCTTAAAATTGTTATATTCTAATTTTGCATAAGAAATTATATTTATATCCTTATTTATATGCCCTTTTATACTTTTATCTTCTATATGAGTAAATAATATTTTTCCTTTATCTTCTATATTATATTTGTCTTCTCTATCTAAAGTTGATTTTCCCTTTATATGATTTTCAGATTTTAAAAATCTATTATTATATAAATTTAGCTGTAAGTAATAATTTTTTTTATGATTATTAATTCTATTTTCCAATTCTATATTTATATTTTTCTTTATCTTCTCAACATTTTGAAGTTGCATTTTTTCCCCCTTCGCTTAAATATTCATATCTATAAAAATTTATATTCTCTAAAATAATAAAATTTCCTACTTTATAGAATACTTGTCTAATTTAATTAATATAACTATAATATATAAATTTATTTATACAATTTTTAAGGGGGATAAAATGGATAATAAAATTAATGAACTTAAGAAAAACTTACCTAAAGAAAGTTGCTCTTTTTGCACACATCTTTCTTTAGATGGTCCAGATGAAAATCTTAAATACAATGTTAAATGTGTTATATTCGACAGTCTACCTAAATGTAATGATAATTGCGAATACTTTGAACCAGAATATAGTGGTATAAATAGTTATGATTTAGATGATTTGTATATTAAGTTTCTAGATTCTTGCTTGAGAGTTCCTTATTATGAATATAAAAAATCTATACATTGGAAATTGTTTAAAGATTATGCTTTAAATAAGTTAGGTAATAAATGTTGTAAATGTGGCAATGAAGAAAATTTAGATGTGATTCATATAAATAAAAATTTAGGAAGAGAAACATTAGATGACGTAGCTGTTATGTGCTTTAATTGTATTTATGACTTATAAAAACTTATATTGATCTTAGTTACTATATCTACTTTTTATTATACTAACTTTAATCTATTAAATTTATACATTAAAAAGTAATAAACTAAAATATAGTTTTATTACTTACATAATTTGCTAGGTATAAATATTTTCACTATTTGTTATAAAAATAATCTCTATGTAAATAATAAGTTATATATTATTTTATGGAGGTATACATATGACTTTAAATTGTTCTGCTTATAATTGTACTTATAATAAGTCTGGTACTTGTTACGCTGGAAAAATAACTATCTCTGGAACAAAGGCAACTAACTCATCAAATACACATTGTTCTACTTTTTCAGAAAGTAACGGAAATTTAACTAATTTATCTAGCAATTATTTTACTACATCTAACGATATAATTTGTAAAGCTGTAAATTGTCATTATAATGCTAATCATACATGTACTGCAGATAGTGTACACGTAAATGACTCTCATGTAAACTGTGATACTTTTATAAATGATTAAAATCATTCTCTATTATTAAAACATATATATTTATAGTATTTTTAACCTGTTGTGCTAATTATTTTACTAATAATATTGAAATTACTATATAGTTTTTAACTATCAAAATGTAGATTGTTATAATCTAGTATTTTCAATAATCGTATTTAATTAGCACAATAGGTTAATTATATAATTTATAATAAATAATACAACTACAGGCATTTCTGCTATAGCATTTATTCACTAAACTTTTTAATTATGTCATCTAAACATGATTGACATATAGAATAGTTATTATAATACTTTATATTATCTTGTGTACTGCAAAATAAACATTTAGATTTTGATTTTGCAATTTCTATATGGTCATCAAACAGTTTTATGCTAACTACTTCATTTTGTTCAAAGTTTAATTTATTTCTCATTTCTTTTGGTATAACTATTCTTCCTAGATCATCTATATGACGTTCTATTCCTAATGATAATTCTTTTGATGTACTTTTTTCCATAACTGTAAATTAATCCCTCCTTAATATTCTATTATACATTTATTTTCAGAATATTTGTTAAGGTAATTTTTGGTAATCTTTCAATTTAATAATACTTTATTTTACTAAATCAGCTTCACTATATATCCTTACATCTTCTTCTTTATTTAATACCCTAAGTATACCTAAAGATAAAGATTCTAATTCATTTTCTCCTGGCATAACACAAACATCACTTATAAACTCTACTCTTTTTCTTATATTTTCAGTAATAATATTAGAATAAGCTATCCCTCCAGTTAATATTATTGCATCTACTTTTCCATATACTACTGTTGCCAATTCTCCTATTCCTTTTGCTATTTGATAAGTCATAGCCTCATGAACCAATTTTGCATTTTCATTTCCTTCACTTATCATCTTTTCAACTTCTCTTACATCAACAGTACCTAAGTATGAAGAAATTCCACCTTTACCCCTAATAGTTTTAAGCATCTCTTTGTGTGTATAGTTTCCTGAGAAACATCTATCAATTAGCTTTTTACAAGGTACTCTTCCCGATCTGTCTGGAGAAAAAGGACCTTCATCATCAGATACTATATCTACCATTTTGCCATTTTCGTGTACACTTAGGGTTATTCCTCCACCTAAATGAGCTACTATTAAATTTAATTCATCATATCTTTTATTGTTATCTTTAGCATACTTTATAGCCATAGCCCTTGAGTTTAATGCATGGCTTAAACATTCTCTATCCATTCCATTAACTCCAGACAATCTTGCCACATCAGTTAACTCATCAACTGATACTGAATCATATATGTATGCATTAATTCCTAAATTTTTAGATATTTCATAAGATATTATCGCTCCTAAATTTGATGCATGTTCTAAAACTGGTTTATTTATTAGTCTATCTATCATTTCATCATTTACTAAATACGCTCCAGATTTAACTGGTGGCAATAATCCACCCCTTCCAACTATAGCACTTAAAGAATCTAACTTTATATTATTTTCTTTCAATGCCTTTAATACTTTTTCTTTTCGCATTTCAAATTGTTCCTGTACTTTATCGTACTTTTCTAAATCTTCTACTTTATGTTCTATAGATTTTACTAATATCTGTTTTTCATTATCATATACAGCTATTTTAGTTGATGTAGAACCTGGGTTAATAGCTAATATTCTATAAATCATACATTTCCCCCTTAAAATATAAAAATTGCTATCTCAAAATAGAATTTATTAGTTACCTATAAAATTCTATTTTGAGATAGCATCAATAATTAATTAGACTTTAAAGGAAATGCTTCTTCTGAAACCATTTCCATTCCTTTTTTAAATGCTTGTAAGTTTATATCAACAAATTTTTCTTTAATATTTTCTCTTATTATACTTTCCCAATCTATATCTTCAAGGCTCATAGATTTTACTAATGCTCCTAAAAGTATTATATTCATTACTTTTGCATTGCCCAACTCTTTTGCTTTATCTGCTGCGTTTATTATAGTTGCATTTAATCTATTAAGCTCATCTTCTATTTCTTTTTCTTTATAAATAGCTTTACCTGTCAAAACTGGTATAGAATCTATTCTATAATTATTTACAACTATTTTTCCTTCTGGCTTTAAATATTCTAACCACCTTAAAGCTTCCATTTTTTCAAAGGATACTAATATATCTGCACCACCTATTTCAATAACTGGTGAATAAACTTTTTCTCCGTACCTAACTTGTGAAGATACTGAACCTCCTCTTTGGCTCATTCCATGTATCTCACTCATTTTTACATCATATCCAGCATTCATAAGACCTGTAGTTAATAATTTACTTGCAAGTATAGTTCCTTGACCTCCTACACCTACTAGCATAATACTTTTTGTCATACTAATTTACCTCCTTAGATATAGCATCTTTTGGACATACTTGACTACATACCTCACAACCTAAACATTGATTTTTATCTATGCATACTAATTTTTCTTCTGATTTAAACGATATAGCAGGACATCCTGTTTTCATACACAACTTACATCCTATACATTTATCAGTATCAACACTACATTTAAAAGTAAATGGATTATTAAATTCTTCTATATCTTGTCTTGAGAATTTTTTAAGAGCACATGGCCATCTTGTTATTATTACTGATGGTTCTTCTAAATTAAATGCCCAATCTAAGGTTTCTTTTACTTGTGATAAATTATTTGGGTTTATAGTTCTTATGTGCTTAACTCCACATGCTTTAACTAATTCTTCTATATTTACTTCACTAGTTACATCACCTTGTAATGTATATCCTGTACCTGGATTTTGTTGATGTCCTGTCATTCCAGTTATTCTATTATCTAATATTACTGATATAGAATTTCCTTTATTATAAACAACATCTAATAATGAGTTTATTCCTGTATGGAAAAATGTTGAATCTCCTAAAACTCCAACAACTCTTATCTTGTTGTTTTCTTTCATATTAAATACTTTTTGAGCACCATGACCACTACTTAAACTTGCACCCATACAAATAGTAGTATCCATAGCATTATATGGAGGTGCAAATCCTAGAGTATAACATCCTATATCACCTGTAATCATAACATTTTTTCTTTTTCCTAGTTCATAGAAAAAACCTCTATGAGGACATCCTGCACATAATCCTGGAGGTCTATTAACTACTAAATCTTTGTTATAATCTATAGTATCATTTGTTTTACCAAATACTGATTTTCTTATAACATCTGGTGTAAGTTCTCCATATGAAGGGAATATATCTTTACCATGACATTTTATATTATTAGCTTTTAATTGTTCTTCTATAAATGGGTCATTTTCTTCTATTACATAAACGTTATCTACTTTAGAAGCAAATTCTTTTATTTTTTCCATTGGTAGAGGATTTGTAAATCCCAGCTTCATATATGATGCATCATCTTTAAATACTTCTTTTGCATAGGTATAACACATTCCTGATGCAACTATACCTATTTTAGTATCATTTATTTCATAATTATTTAAGTGAGTATTATTAGAGTACTCTAGTAATTTACTCATTCTATCATCTATTTCTACTCTTCTTACTCTAGCATGAGCTGGTACTGTTAAATTCTTTTTAGGATTTTTAATATACTCCTTTATAGGAACTTCTACCCTATCACTAAACTCAACTATTCCTTTAGAATGACAAAGTCTTGTTGTAACTCTAAATAAAACAGGCGTATCGTACTTTTCACTTATTTCAAATGCCTCTTTAAGCATATCCTTAGCTTCTTGACTAGTTGATGGTTCAAACATAGCTATTTTTGCAAACTTAGCATAGTTTCTATTGTCTTGTTCATTTTGTGAAGAATGCATTCCAGGTTCATCTGCAGTTATTAAAACCATTCCTCCATTTACTCCAGTATATGAAAATGTAAATAATGGATCAGCCGCAACATTAACTCCAACATGCTTCATAGATGCCATAGTTCTAGCTCCTGCAATTGACCCTCCTATAGCTGCTTCTAATGCTACTTTTTCATTGGTTGCCCACTCTGCTACTATATCTTCTTTATATGTAGCTACATTTTCTAATATCTCAGTACTTGGCGTTCCAGGATATGCAGATGCAAATCTTACACCTGCTTCATATGCTCCACGTGCAATAGCTTCATTGCCAGTCATTAATAATTTCATAGCTTAGTTTCCCCCACAAATATTTATATTTTTAACCCTTAGCTAAAACATGATTTAATGCATTTTTTATAATACTTGGTGCAATAGCACATTTTTCTTCTGATACTGCACATACTGCAAATCTAAGTCCTTTTTTAAGCGGTACTACAAATACATTATCTTTTGTTAATTCTTCACTAACAGCTTTAGGGTCTTCACAAGGTATACTTATAAAGAATCCATCTATATATGGAAGAATATCAAGTTCACACTTTTTAGCACTTTCTACAAATGCTTTTGCTCTTTTACTTAACATATCTTTGTATATTTTCTTTTCATCCATATATTCTTTATATTTTTTAGAATCATTAATTATATTAGTAAGAACTTTCATAGGAGCTCTATTACAATTTGACCAGTTTGCTCTACAGGAATGGACACAAGAATAGTAGAATTGTTCTGCTACATCTTCACTAGATGATATACAAATAGCTGCTCCCATTCTCATTCCATAAGCAGTAAATCCTTTTGACATACTAAATCCAACTATAACTAGTATATTTTCTGGAAGGTTTGTGAATTTTTCAAAGAATTTTCTGCATCCATCATCATCTTTTACAAAGTCGATGTATGCAACGTCTACAAATAATATTATTTTTTTCTCTGGATTTTTGGCTACTTCTTTTGATAAGTCTAATATTTTATCCCAATCATCATCTGGAACGCTATATCCTGTTGGGTTATGAGCTGGTGTGTTTAATATAGTGAATATTCTTTCTTGTTTAGATGCTATATCTAAAAATTTTTCTTTAAAAGAGTTGAAATTGAAATTGTTATTTTCATCTAATAGTTGATATGTAGTTACTTTTCTTCCTACTTCTTCGCTTATGTTTACATATGGACTCCAGAACCAATCTGATGTTAATATTTCATCACCTTCATTAGTATAATTCCATACTGCAAGTTTTATAGCTCCACTTCCACCAGGAGTTGCAACTGCTCTTATATGTGCCTCTGGCATAGAATCTTTAAAACAAGCTTTTTTTACTGCTTCTAAGTAATCCTTTTGACCTGCTATTGATGCATATGCTGCTATTTCTGAATTTGGTAATGATTTATATTCATCAAATACAGTATTTAAAGTTATAAGATTTCCATCATCATCTGTTAATGCTCCTATAGTAGCATTTATTACATTTTCTTTACCAAAATCATTTATAGCCTTTTGAGCCCTTTCTGATATATTAAAAATTGGGTCTGAAACTCTTGGCCAATTGGCATGTTTTGCAACCATTGTTTCTTTCATAAAAAGTCCCCCTTTTAAAATTAATAAAAGTAAATATCATACTATTATATATTTTATTCTATACTTTTTATTTTTAAAACTATTTTGTATAATGAATAAGCTCTGTTAGAGTATTATATTGTAGTGATTTTTCAAATAAATTAGTATCTTTATTAACTTAGCTAACTTTGTTATGTTATTATTATAAAAATAACCATATCTTAGTATTTTCAATAATTTGAATTATAAGATATGATTACTTATTTTAACTTAACTCAACAAATCTATTTCTAATAGTAATTCTAATTATATCTTTATATTTAGTCGACACATTTATGAACATATCTTTAACTAGTCCACTTTTCTTATTATTTTTACTTAGTTGTATAAACTTAAACCAACCTAGATAATTAAATATACCATTTTTAAATTTAGTATATATATGTATACCATTCATATATTTATTAATAGATATATTTTATGGTATGGAGGTTCTATTTTTATGCAGTTTAGAAATGGTAAAATGTATATTCCAACAGATAAAGGTTCTTTATCCGTCAACGGAGTTGGATATTTAGAGATTGAGTCCGATTTAATTAGATTAAACCTTGGAATTACAAGTGATAGTAAAAGCGCTGAGGAGGCTAAAGATAAAAATTTACAAACACTTGAAAGCTTAATTACTAGCTTAACTGACTATGGTATACATAAAGAAGACATAAACACTAAAGATATATCAGTTACTAGAAATTATATTGGATGTGATAATCAACAATTATCATTTATTGTAACTAATTTAATTACAGTTATGATACATGATGTATCAAAATTAAAAGATATTTATTCTTTAGCTATAGAAAATGGTGCTAACGATAATATAAATGTAGACTTCTTACTATCTAATCCTACTTATTATTACAGTAAAGCACTAAAAAAAGCTAGTAAGGATGCACTTAATAAGGCTGCTTTGCTAGCTAGTAGTTTTAATATTAAATTCAATCCAGCTCCATTTAAAATAATTGAAAAAAGTTCTTCTTTATACTCTATTGCTTACTCTTCTTCTAAATCATTTGTAGCTTCTACTCAAGATTTATCATCTGGATTAGTTAAAATTACTGCAGAAATTGAAGCTATCTTTACTACTGTCTCTTGTTAAATAAAAGTTACTTTAAATTTTTAATACTTAATTAATAATAGTAAAAAATACCTTAGATATATTTTTTATATCTAAGGTATTTTTTATTTATTATCTAGAATAATATTCAACAACTAAAATATCATCTATCTCTATTGGAACTTCATTTCTTTCAGGTTTTCTAGTAAGTACACCTGAAAAGTTCTCTAAATCCTTTTCTAAATAAGGATATTGGCTAGTAACATTTTGTTGAAAACTTTCTTTAAACATTGTATTATTTCTAGACTTTTCTCTTAAAGATATAACTTCTCCTATAGATACTCCATAAGAAGGTATATTAACTTTCTTTCCATCAACTAGTATATGCCCATGAACAACCATTTGACGAGCTTGTCTTATAGAACTTGCTAATCCTAATCTATATACTAAATTATCTAATCTACATTCTAATGCTTGTATTAAAGCTGTACCTGTAGATTCCTTAGATTTCTCAGCTTTCTTTACATAATTAGCAAATTGCTTTTCTAACACACCATAGTATGCTCTTAATCTTTGCTTCTCCAGTAACTGTACTCCATAAGGTGAAAGTTTCTTGTCTGCTCTAGACGTTCCTTTTACTGCTCTATCCATTGCTTTTGGATGTCCACATACATTTAAGCCTAGTCTTCTACATTGTTTAAATCTAGGTCCCATCATTTTTGCCATAATTATCATCTCCTATTAATATTAGAAATTTGCCGCGATAACTTTAAGCCTAAATTTAATATACCACATTTTTTTATAATTGTAAATGAATTTCATTATCGTTAAAATAAAAAACTACGATACAGATCGTAGTTTTTTTAGACGTATGTGTAATTATTTTAAGTAAATTAAAAGTTATGGCAAGTATAAGCGATACATCAATATGTAAAACATAGAAAAATATTATAGCGTGCTGAAGGTTATAATATTTTAAAGTTTACACAATAAATCACTTATAAGTACATAATTAAGTATATATGTACTTTATAACTTTTACTTATTTAAAGTATAACATACATAATCATCGTTGTAAATAATAATAATTATCATTTTCAACATTTCATATGAATTTATTAAATATCAAAATAAAAGTTTTAAAAATTATGTCCCTAAAATTATTATTGATAGTAATATCAATCTAATAAATAATAAATGCTTTACTTCCTCTTTTTTATCTTTAGTTTTTAATTATATTAAAAAAAGTCTACATTACAGTAGACTTTTTATATCACACAATTTTCTATTTGAATTATATAATCTTGGCATTTTTCACAAATTATTATACTTACTATATAGCTATCATCAACTTTACCTTGTCTAGATAATTTGTTAAATGATAATCCTTTATACTCTTTGCTTATATCACTTATTACATACTCGCCTTTTTTAGTAAGTATATAAAAATGATACTCTAAAAATCCAAAAAACTTTTGCTTTTCTTTTACACCTGCTAAACACTCAGGACATGCTTCTTGATAATATTCTATATCAAAGTCAACATCATCTGCTTCATTTAACATATTTAATATACTATCAACTGTTATACCTTTAACCGGCTTTTCTTCATCATTAATTAATTCACTACAATTATTTGCATTTAATATATACTCTGTATCTTCGTAAGTAAATTTATATTCCCTCATATTAGCACCTCTTTAATTTATTCTATTTCTGATTTAAACGGAACCTTTTCACTTATTGCTTGTGAGTATTCCTCTTCATCTATATAACCAAGTTCTTTCATCTTGTATAATATAACTTCTTGTCTTTTCTTAGCTTCTCTATGCTCTTTATATTTAGCTGGATTATTAGTTATTCCCACTAACATAGCACTTTGAGCTAAAGTTAAATCTTGTACATTTTTTCCAAAATATACTTTTGAAGCTTTTCCTACTCCATAAGCTGACTTACCAAAATAAACATTATTTAAATAAGTACATAGTATTTCATCCTTAGTCATAAATTTGTCCATTTGAGTAGCATAATATATATCTTTTATCTTTCTTTTCATATTTCTATCATCACTAGTTAAAAGATTTTTAGATATTTGCATTTCTATAGTACTTCCACCTTGAGTAGTATCTGATAATATATTATGCAATAATGATCTTGTTAAAGATATAATATCTACACCTTTGTGTTCATAAAATCTTTCATCTTCTATAGAAACTAATGCCTCTTTTAAGTATTTTGGTATTTCATTATCAGGTACTACCTCACTACTTATATAATTCTCTCTCAATATTTCTTTATTTATAACTTTTGTATCTCTTAAAGAAGATACTACAAATACAGATCCAACTGCTGATAATCCAACAAATAAAGCCAATGTAACTATTAAAAATGCCTTTGCTAGTTTAAAGCCTCTTTGTTTATTCTTCTTTCTTCTACTACTTCTCGTACTTTTATTAACCTTATTTGTATTATCTCTTTTTATTTTATTATTTTCTATTTTTCTTTCATAACTTGTATTGTCTATTCTTACTTTTTCTTTATAATATCTTTGATGTTGTTTATATTTATAATTATAATCATTTGAGCTTACTTTTTTTCTTCTTATTCTATTATCATCATTATTATTATAATTCATATGATCCTCCTAAATATTATAAATTTAATTATACCTTGTTATATAAAATAAATCAAAGTACAAATTTGTAAGATATTTATAAAATTGGTGATTAAAACTATAAATTTAGGGAATTATATATTTTGTACTATTTTTTTAAGGAGGTGCTATAAATGGCTTACTTTATAACAGATGCTTGCATAAGCTGTGGAGCTTGCGAGCCAGAATGTCCAGTTAACTGCATATCTGCAGGGGATGACAAATACATAATAGATGAAAATATATGTATAGAATGTGGTACATGCAATAGTGTATGTCCAGTTGATGCTCCTCAACCGGAGTAATAAAAAAAAGAAAAGCATTTGCTTTTCTTTTTTATTTTATATCTATGGTTTTTACTATTGTAGTATTTCTAATATCTTCTATATCAGAAAATTCCAATCTTATAGGTTCTTTTGTGTTATGTAGTGTTACTCCCATTTTTAGTGTTTTGCTTTCTCCACTTTTTAAGTTTCCTATAAATCCACTTATCTCATCTTTATATGTACTTACAAAATATTTAGTAGCTAAGCTACCTTGATATGGATATACATCTAAATTAGCTAATTCTATATCGTTTAAACCATTGTTTTTTACATCCACAGTTATTATAGCTGATGCATTATAAACTTCATCCAATTCTATAGATGTATTGTTTATAGCTATATCTGTTACCTTTATATTTATAGCTTTATCATTTATATTGCTTGTCCATATATCTTCTTCAGTTATATATTCTTTTTCTAAACAAATAGAAGCTGTAGATAAGCATAACAAAAAAAATATAGTAACTATACTTTTAAAAAATTTAGTCTTCATATTTTCCTCCTAACAATTTATTCTTATTTTATGCATAGGAAAAAATTTCATTCATCATTAGTTAAATTAAAGTAATTTTTAAATATAAATTTGTACTATTATTTTTTTATATTTTTTATTATTTTTTTCGACATTTCTATTGATTTTTTTGTCGAACTTTGATATTATTAATTTAAGGTTATTCCCCTAATAACCGATTATTTTACTCCCCAAATAAAATATATTCCCTAATAAACCCCTTTTTATAATATATTTTACCCCTTTTTATAGCCTTACTTGATCGGATTAAAGTAAGGCTATTTTTCATATTTTTTTATTATATCTCTTATAGCTCTATAGCCTTTTGCCTTTGTTTCAACATATAAGCTTTCTCTATAGTCATCTATAATTTCCCACATAGTTCCTACTTTAAGTAACATTATATTTATATAATTATCGTTAGTATTTAAAGTCCATGTAAATTTTTCTTCATTTTCTTTATTATGATACCAATCTAAATGTGTATTTATAGATGATATATCATTCATAATTTGTAAAACATTATCATACCTATCATAAGTATTAACATTAATACATTTTTCAATTATATTTATCATCTCTTTTGGTATATGTGGTAAATATTTTTTTCTAATCGGAAATTTTCCTTTTGCACAAGCAATCTTTAGACTATTTAAATCTTTATATCGTCTTGCTTGCTTATTATACTCTTCATTGCCATTGCACAACCTGTATAGTGTAGTTCCTATTTGATATATGTCTATCTTTTTATTTATTGTTGAATTTGTACATTGTTCTGGAGCTATGTGCTTATAGTATACATTTTTTAACCTTGCATTACCTAGATTATTTAAATATAATGCTGAACCAAAATCTGTAAGTATTGCACTTCCTTCATTACTTATCAATATATTATTAGGCTTTATATCACAGTGTACAATATTATTTTCATGAACATAATATATCGCTGAAAGAAAATCTAATGAATATTTTATTATTTGTCTTAGTGTAAGGTTTTGATTTTCTATTAGATGCTGAAGTGATCCATTTTTTAAGTAAGGCATCGTTATATATATATATTCATTATCATAAGATGCTGAATGTATTTCCATTATATTAGGATGCTTTAGTTTATATATTTTTTTGGATTCTTCAAAATATCTTTCAGGTTCTTTTAGACCTTTCTTATCTATTTGTTTTAGTATAAATTTAGATCCAACCTGTAAGTCTTTTACCATGTATAAAGATGAGTTAACACCTTCTGACTTTATATTATTTATTACTTCAAAGTCAAACTGAGTACTTAATTGCATATCTCCACCCCATAACTTGATAGTACTTCTTCTAAAGTTCCCTCTATTTTTATAGTATACACTTCTAATTTATCTTTTATATTTAAATATGCCTTTTTTACTTTATTTTGATTTATTATCATACTCATAAATTTTCTTATATATTCTAACTTATCTCCCATACTAAATGATACTGGTATTCTTATTTCATTTTGGATGATAATATCTCTCTTATCATTATATATAGAAAATACTTCAAATTGAATTCTATCTCTATATATATTTATAGATATTAAATTCATGATATTAACCCCCTGTAAAGTAAATTCATCTTTATATACTATGAATTTAATTCAAGATTAAACACTATTTATAAAAATTTCAATTAATCTAGTTTTACTCTTCATAAATATATCTCAATGTAAATATCAATTCTTTCTATATAAAATTTATTTTTTATAAAAAATTATTAACAATATTGCTAATATATTAATACGTTAATAAAATGTACTAATGATTCTTTTGTCAAAAAAATCATATAATTATAGTTATATAAATTAAATGGAGGGATACTAATGAAAAAATTTGTAAAAGCAAGTACAGCAATACTTGTTAGTATTTTAATGCTGACTGGATGTAGCAGCTCTAGCAATAATGAAAGTAATGCTGTTGATCCAAGTGATGTGATGCAAAATATAAATGCTCGAAAAGCAATAGCTATGGCTATTGATAAAACATCATTTGTTGAAACTATACTAAATAATGGTTCTATAGCTACAAATAAATTCGTTCCATCTAAATTAGCAATAGACTCTGAACTTGGAGACTATAGCGATTTCTCTGGTAACTTAGGTTATGAAAATAATGATGAGGAAGCTAAAAAGTATTGGCAAAAAGCTAAAGATGAATTAGGATTTGAGAATGTAACATTAAAATTAGTTCTTACAGATACTGAATTTAGTAAAAGATTAGGTGAATACATACAATCCGAGCTAGGAGATTTAGATGGTCTTACAATTGATTTAAAACAAATGCCTATGAAACAAAGAATGGAAGCTTTAGCTAATGGCGATTATAATATATCATTTAGTGGTTGGGGGCCAGATTATCCAGATCCATTGACTTATCTTGAAACTTTTAGCTTAAATAACACTTATTATGAAGACACTGGATACGATAGTAAAGAATATAATTCTCTTCTAGATAAAGCTAAGAAAGCTTCAACTACTAGAGAAGCTTGGACTGAATATAAAAATGCTGAAGAAGTTTTATTAAATGATGCCTACTTAGTCCCTATTTACCAAAGAGGATTTGCTTATTTACAAAAAGATTATGTAAAGGATATAGTAGTTAATCCTTACGGCCCTAAATACTTATATAAGTATGCAGATGTAGATAAACCTAATAAAACTCTTAATATGAGTAATAGCGATGACATCACTACTTTAGATACTAGTCTTGTAAAAGATGCATTATCTAGTGAAGTTATTTCTAATACCATGGAGGGATTAACTAGATTAGATAAAGAATTCAATGCATCAGAAGGTATGGCTAAGTCTTGGAAAGTTTCAGAAGATGCACTTACTTGGACATTTAATTTAAGAGACGATGCAGTGTGGTCTAATGGTGAAAAAGTTACTGCCCATGATTTCGAGTATGCATGGAAAAGAACTTTAGACCCTGCTACTGCATGTGAAACTGCTAGTATCTTCTATGATATTGTTGGCGCAAAAGATTATAATTTATCTAAAAATTCTGATAGAGACAGTGTTTGTGTAAAAGCAATAGATGATTATACTTTAGAAGTTAAGTTAAATAGACCTGTTCCTTATTTTGATAAAATGGTGGCATCTACATCTTTCTATCCTCAAAATCAAAAATTCGTAGAATCTAAAGGTGATAAGTATGGAACTAGCATTGAAAATAGCATATTTAATGGACCATTTATACTAAAAACATGGAAATTAAATGATCAATATGCAATGGGTAAAAATCAAACCTATTGGGATAGTAACTCTGTTAAGTTAGATTCTATTAATGTTAAAATAAGTAAAGATTCGAATACAGATATAAATCTATACAATGCTGGTGAAATAGATAGAACTACAGTGTCTTCTGATCAAGTTGATAAGTATAAGGATAGTCCTGAATTTGGAACTGGAATAGACTGTGCAACAAATTTCTTACTATTAAATGCTGGAAATATAAATAAGTAATATTTTAATATAAAAAGAAGCTTATTAGCTTCTTTTTATATTTTATCTTTTATTGTTAAAAATAGTTTTGCCGTAGCCAACGTATCACTATCAGCTCTATGTGCATTTTTATTTTCTATATTATAATAGCTACAAGCAGTTTCTAGCTTTTTATTCTTACCATTATATGATTTTACTTGTTTTAGCATCTCTAATGTACAAATATAATTTGTTATAGGCTCTAAGTTTAAAGCTTCTAAATAATAATTTAAAAATTTTAAATCAAATTTTGCATTATGAGCTATCATAATTTTATCCCCTAAGTATTCTCTAAATCTAGGTAAAACTTGCTCTATACTTTCTTCATTTTCTACCATATCATCACTTATATTAGTTATCTCTGTTATAAAATAAGGTATATGATTTTTAGGTTTTATTAATCTTGAATAATTCCTTCCTATTTTACCTTTAGTTATTTCTGTTACACCAATCTCTATTATTTCACAGCCTTTATATGGATCTAGCCCTGTTGTTTCTAAATCCACAACTATATATTCTTTCATAATTATTCTCCTTTTTATAATAAAAACTTCGATTTGCTTAATACACGTGTCAGCGAAGAACTTCATATCACCAATGATATGACACTCACAACCACTTTGAGCAATGTGTTGACGAATCATTTCAGTTACATCCATTGCTCTAAATATTATTTTTTATATTTTTAAAGTTATTGATTTTACTTATATTCAGAAATTATCTACAAAAAATATTATAATTTTCTTATACATAAAAAATTCGCTTCGCTCATTTCGCCAACGATATATCCTTGCTACCACTACGGATACATCCGTTACTCAAAAATGTCATTTTTTACGTTTATAAAATTATTGATATTACTTATATTCATAGGTTATCCACAAATATAGTTATGATATAATTTCTTTATACGCAAAAAATAAGTACCTATAATATTATAATATATAAGGTACTTATTTTTTAATACTTATTTTATATATGTTATTTTACAACTTAAAATGAGATATATCTTAAATAATAAAAAATCAATAGCTATATAAAAATATTTATATAAAAATAACTAGACAACGGAAACTCCAATATATCTAGCTATTTTTATTATTTATCTATAAGATAATTCTCTAACAGAATCTACTTTAAATTCTTTTATTAAAAATCCTACTATTATAAGCGTACTTATTATATCTGCTAATGGTTGAGCTGCCCATACACCATTTAATCCAAGTAACTTAGGTATTAATAATATTAATGGTATAAATACTATTACTTGTCTTAGTAGACTAAGTACTATTGACATTTTAGCATTTCCTATTGATTGGAAATAAACTGCACCTAATATACATATACCTACTGCTGGTAGTGTTAATGAATATATAGATATTCCATTAAGAGCTAACTCCATAAGTGTAGCGTCTTTAGTGAATATTCCTATAAGTATCTCTGGGAATAGTCTAGTTGCTATAAGTCCCAAAGATAATATTCCTATTGCTCCTATCATACCTATTGATAATGCCTTTTTAGCTCTATCAAATTGCTTAGCTCCATAGTTGTATGCAATTATAGTTTGCATACCCTGGCTTATACCAAATACAGGCATATAGAATAATAAATTTATAGATGTTATAGCAGTCATTGCTCCTATAGCTAAATCTCCACCATATAGTTTTAAAACTTTATTAGTTATTAAATGTATAAATCCTGCTGATAACTCCATACAGAATTGTGTTAAAGCTATTACTAGTATTCCTTTTATTATTTTTGATTCTATTCTTATATTCTTTAATCTTAGTTTTAAGTTTGATTTACCTTTAGTAAAGTAATATGTTGACCATAGGCAAATTACTAACTGACATATAACAGTTCCTAAAGCTGCACCTTTGATTCCCATACCAAATCCAAATATAAATATAGGATCTAATATTAAGTTAAGTAAACAACTAGTTATCATCATTTTTGAGGCAAGTTTAGGATTTCCTTCACCTCTTATTGCACTATTCATTGCAAATCCTGGTAAGTTAAACCATGCACCGCACATTATTACACTCATATAATCCATTGAATACTTTATAGTATCATCACTAGCTCCGAAGAAGTATAATATATCCTCTAAGAAAAATGCTGATATAATCATCATTGCTATACCTACAAATAGCTCTATAGCAAAGGTATTACCTAAGGCTTTTTCTGCTTCTTCTTCGTTACCTTCTCCTAGTTTTATAGCTATATTAGTGCTTCCTCCAACTGCAAGTCCAACACAAAATGCTCCTAGTATTGTCATGAATGGCATAGTAACTCCAAGCCCTGATATAGCTAAAGCACCTACATCTTTCATAGAACCTATAAAAGCCCTATCAACTGTATTGTATAAAGATGTTACCATCATAGCTAGTATAGCTGGTATTGAGTACTTTATAACTAGTCTTAATACTTTATCATCTCTTAATTCATTTGTTGTCTCTATCTTACTTGTCATATATTTCTCCTAACTTATCATGTTCTAAGTTAAACATGATAGAATTTAAAAAAGATATTACACTAAATTTAGTATAATATCTTTTTTATCTTATACATTAACATAATGTCTTCCTTTTGGTATTATAAATGGTGAATTTGATACTGGATCTTTTATAACTTCACAGTCTAATCCAAATACAGTATCAATAAGTTCTGATGTTATAACTTCATCAGGAGAACCTTGTTTAATTAATTTACCTTTACGAAGAGCAAATATATAATCTGCATATCTAGCAGATAAATTTATATCATGAAGTACCATTACAATAGTTGTATTTCTTCTACGATTTAAGTCCGTTAATAAATCTAGAATTTCTACTTGATAAGCTATATCAAGATATGTAGTTGGCTCATCTAAAAGAAGTATATCTGTTTGTTGAGCAAGTGCCATGGCAATCCAAACTCTTTGACGTTGACCACCAGATAACTCATCTACACATCTATTTGCAAGGTCTGTTATTCCCATTATTTCAAGTGCTTCTTCTACTGCTTCAAAGTCTTCTTTACTCATACTTTTTAACATTGTTTGATATGGAAATCTACCTCTTGATACTAAATCCCAAACTGTTATACCTTCTGGAACTACTGGTGATTGAGGAAGTAGTCCTAAAACCTTAGCTAATTGTTTTGATGGCATTGAAGTAACTTTCTTACCGTCAATAACAATATCACCTGAAATTGGCTTAATTAACCTAGCAAGTGTTTTTAGTAAAGTTGACTTTCCACATCCATTTGAACCTATAATAACACTGATTTTATTGCTTGGAATAGTTATATCTACGCCATCAATTATAATCTTTTTATCATAGCCTGTTACTATATTTTTTCCCTCAAATGAGTGTTGATTATTATTCATTATACTTCCCCTCTCTTATTTACACATATTAATAAAAATAGCATATACGGTGCTCCTAGTATTCCTGTTATAACACCTACAGGGAATCTTGTACTAAAGACAAATTGTCCAATCATATCAGATGCAAGTACTAATAAAGCTCCAACTAAAGCTGAAGGTATAACATTTGGCGAACCTTTCCCTACAAGCTTTGATGCTATCGGTCCTGCTAAGAATGCAACAAAGGCAATTGGACCTGTTGTTGCAGTTGCAAAAGCAATTAAAAATACTGCACTTAAAACTAATATAACTCTTACTAAATTTACTCTAATTCCAAGAGTAGTTGCAAATTCATCTCCAAGTTCTAAAACTTGAAGGTATTTTGTTAGTAATACAATAATAGTTCCAAATACAACTACTACTACAAATAAGCTTGGTACACTTTTCATTGTCATTCCGTTTAAACTACCACTTAACCATCTAAGTGCACCAGAAACATCATATTGTGTTGCTTTTAATAATAAAAAGGATATTACAGCTTGTAACATAGCCTGTATACCAATTCCAATAAGTATTAATCTACTTCCTGAAAAACTTACATCATTAGATAATAAGTATATAAGTGCTGCTATTATAAGTCCTGATATAACGGCTATAATAGATACACTAGGACCACTCATACCAAGCATTAGTATACAGAAAACTGCTGCCACACTTGAGCCTGATGTAACACCTATAATATCTGGACTTGCTAATGGATTTCTAAGCATTGTTTGGAATGTGTTTCCTGCAATACCAAAAGCCATACCAACTAATAAAGCACAAAGCATTCTTGGTAAACGAAGTGTTTCTATTGCAAAAGTTGCACCTTTTACATTTTCTCCACTTAGTACTTTTATAACTACATCTAGTGGATACTTAGTATTTCCATATATAAGCATCATAGTGCAAAGGCATAAAGTTAATGCTGCAAGTAAAATAGTAACACCTATTAAACGATTCTTTCTTTGTTTATAACCTTGTGTAATTATACTATTCTTACTTTTTATCATATACTTTTCACCTTCGCTTTCCTTGCTATCATAATAAGTATTGGTGCTCCTAAAAATGCTGTAATAATTCCAACTTCAAGCTCACTTGGGCTACCAATTATTCTACCTATAACATCTGAAATAGTTAAAATAATTGCTCCTCCAATTGCCGACATAGGAATTAAATTTTTCATATCTGAACCAAAAATAAGACGTATAGTGTGTGGTATCATTAAACCTACAAACCCAATAGGACCTGCTATTGCTGTAGTTGCACCACATAATATAACACCTGCTATTGCACATAAAATTCTAACTAATCCTGTATTTACACCAAGACCAGTAGCTAATTCATCACCTAAAGATAGTGCATTTAATGCTGGTGTTGATACTATACTTATAACAAATCCTACAATCAGAAATGGAAGTACTGCTTTAATACTTTCCCATGTTGCTCCACTTAAACTTCCTACTTGCCAAAATCTATATGCATCCATAACATCTGCACGTGGAAGTATTATTAAACTAACTAAAGATGATAAGATTGCACTAACTGCTGAACCTGCTAAAGCAAGTTTTATAGGTGTAATACCTCCAGCACCAATAGATGCTATACCATATACACAAATAGCTGTAATAGCTGCTCCAACAAGTGCAAACCAAATATATCCATTAGCTGTGCTTAAATTAAAAAATGTAATCCCTATTACTACAAATAAAGATGCTCCTGTATTTACACCTAAAATACTAGGGTCAGCTATAGGATTACGAGTAATTGACTGCATAAGTGCTCCTGATACTCCAAGAGATGCCCCTGCAATAAGACTAAATACCGTTCTTGGTATACGCTCACGAACTACTAATGCATTAAAAGACATATCTTTACTTTGTGTTAAAGAATTAATTACTTCGCTAAAATGAATATATCTTGACCCCCATGCAAGTGAGGCCAAGATACACATTCCTAGCAAAATAAAACTAAGTAAATATATTACTGTTGATTTTGATTTTGATAGTTTCATTTTCTTTAATTATACGCTACTTATCTAATTATTTTACTTTAGATGCAGCCGCTCCTAATATTTCTAAGTATTCATCTATTGTTGCAGGTATTGATAATGCACTAGGTGTACAAGATGCAGATAATACTGAACCATCTTCTATAAGTGCTACTGCACCATTTTTAACTGCAGGAACAGTTCCTAATAAAGCATCTGATTGTAATGCTTTTAATAAATCATCATTTCCATAAGCGACTAATATATCAGCATCTTTTAATACATCTATGTTTTCAGCACTTACTTCTATTGAGAAGCTATCTGCTCCTAACTTAGATATACTTTCTGGGAAAGATAATCCTAAGTCAGTTAAGTATGCTGCACGAGGATCTGTTGGTAGATATATGTAAAACTTACCTAAATCAGCTGGGTTAAAGTAACAGAATACTGCAGTTTTACCTTTTAAGTCTGTGTAATTAGCAGTCTTTTCTTTTATTAATGCATCTAAATCTTTTACTAATTTTTCACCTTCAGCTTGTTTACCCATTGCAGTTGCATCCATAGTTATTTGTTCTCTCCATAATGTTTGCCAAGCATTTTTTGGATATGCTACTACTGGAGCTATTTGGCTTAATAAGTCATACTCTTCTTGAGTTATTCCTGAATAAGCTGCTAATATAACATCTGGATTTGAATCACTTATAGCTTCATAATCTAATCCATCTATATCATCGTAAACAACTGGCTTTTCAACACCTAATTCTTTATATTTTTGTGCTGTCCATGGTAATAATCCATTTTCATCACTTTTTCCGTAGTTAGCTTTAGAAACTCCTACTGGAACTACTCCTAATGCTAAAGGAACATCATGATTCCCCCAAGATATTGTAGCAATATTTTTTGGCTCACTTTCAATTACAGTTTCACCGTATGCATGTTGTATTTTTATTGGATATTTTCCTGATGTATTTTGAATATCATTTTTACTTTCTTCTGTTGTTGTCGCTGAACATCCTGTCATTAAGACTGCACAAGCAACAACTGCCGAACATAACTTTTTTAATTTCATAATATTACCCTTTCTCTATTTAATCTAATAATCATTTTCAATTACAGTTAATTATTATATATATGTTTTTTGTTTTTGTAAATAATATTCTTAAAAAATTTGTATATTTTTTTTAATATTTATAGATATAGTAAAAATAAGCAAAATTTTCTATTAAATTTTATATAATATTGATTATTATTTATACAATATACCCAAATAACAGCAAATAACACATTTTTTTATCATTCTTCAACCTTTTATTAAAGTATAAGACTTTGTTAGACAATTGTGTGACAAATAATAAAATAGCTAGACATATTGGAGTCTCAATTGTCTAGCTATTTTTATATAAATTATTTTGTAATATATTAATTTTATGAACATCTTACCTTAATAGAAAACACTAATTATACCGCAAATCAATAATTGTAATCCGTACTTTAGGTGTATTTTTGCGAATAATTCTGATTCCATATAACAAATAAGTTTATTTAGAAATTGTAAATTATTAAATTCTTGTATATTTTTATTTTCTTTATTTGTTAATTTACCTAAAAATATAAATGCTATGCCTACAAGACCTATATTTATAAAAAAATCCATATGCATACGCCCTAACTTTATGATTTTATCGTTATATATTTGGTAATATATAACAATTGCCAAGTTAATTATATTTTATCACTTTCAACACTAATTTAAAACATAGTCTAAATTTATTTATCTTTTTACAAATTAACGGAATTAAAATTCCTAAACGAAACAAATAGTGCAATATTTACCTGTTTTTTTATTTATAACTAGGAGAACCTATATTCAGAACAAACGTTTTGATAGGAGGTAAATATGAACATGAGATCAGAACTATTTAACTGTATTTGCGAGTTAAATACTTGTCAAAATCAATCTATAAAAATTATATTTACAAATAAAACAGAGAACATATTTACTGATGGTTTCGAACTAACAGAATCTTATAATTGTGGTTACTTAAAATGTATAAAACTTATAATAAAATTATTATCCTGTCAAAGTGAAGAAAAAGAAAATGTCTTCAAAGAAATAAATTCAGTTGACTTGTCTTATTACTATAACTATTCATGTAAAAGTTGCTTTGTTAAAGGTTTTATAGTAAACGAACTTAATAATAAAGGTATGAAAATTATTAAATAAGCTAACAAATATAATATGAGTTATGATATAAAGTTTAAACAAAGAGCAGTAGAATAC
>ERZ1673737.1270-NODE-1270-length-25483-cov-6.424296_pt1 | contig 25483 bp, 20 predicted proteins | sample MGYA00580211_ERZ1673737 | MGnify/ENA primary metagenome ERZ1673737 (study PRJEB41218, sample SAMN15661789) | gut metagenome | host: Homo sapiens | place: Canada: London | collected 2015-08-20/2019-03-30 | study: EMG produced TPA metagenomics assembly of... | reverse complement strand
ACGCGGCGGAAAATATCCTAAGGGCAGGGCTTGCCCGGCTAGCGCAGGAAGTGAACTTTCAAAAGAGTCAGCACTGCGAACCCACTGAAGCTAGGTAGTAATCTAAGCAGTAGGAATCCCCTTGCTTTAGCAAGGAGAGGAAGTCAAAAATTGAATTATAAGCGTTTATAAGTCGTTAGGTCAGAATTAGATTTTGTAATTAAGTTATAATCAAAATAAACCATTTGCAAAAGGCTGGGTATGGATAAGATAGCTACCGATTTTGATTTAAGACTTTCGCAATACAAACTTTTAAATGAAGAGCGTATGCGTCGAGCCTTGCGTGTATTACGGCCTCATACTCGCAAGATGCTAAACATGTTGCCTTTGCTTTTGCATTATAACGATAAACGTTTACCAGGAGCTCGAGATCCTGATGTTCCCTATGGTATTGATGGTTTTGTTCCTAATGCTTGGCAGCGTGATTATCTAAAAAAACAGGGAATAGAACCGGAAAGCCGTTTGCGTGGGCGTTATTCTATTTTGGGCCTTTATGCCATGGGCAGTACCTCCTCTATTTGCCAAGGTATATCTTCTGATTTAGATATTTGGGTATGTGTAAGTTCAATAATTCCTGAACGTGAAATTTTGCTTCTAACAGAAAAATGCCATTTTATTTCTACTTTTTTTAAGACCTTAGGTGCAGATATCAATCTTTTTGTAACTGCAGAAGATAGATTTATAAGTGGTCAGCATGGCACCTTAGATACAGAAGATTGTGGTTCAGCACAAAGTTTGTTCCTTTTAGATGAATTTTATCGTAGCTCTTTTAGGTTATGTGGGCGTTATATCATTTGGTATATGGTCACTCCCCAAGAAGAAGATCAAGATTATTATGGGGCAGTACAGTCTTTATATGAAAGTGGACGTGTAGATAATCAATTATGGTTTGATTTTGGTTCTGTAGCTAAAAGTTCCGCAGCTGAATATTTTGGTTCAGGTTTATGGCTTTTGTATAAAGGTATTGACCATCCATTTAAAGCAGCATTAAAGATCTTGCTTATGGAGGTCTATGCTAATGAATATCCTCGTACAAAATTGCTTTCATCCGTATTAAAAGGCAGAATGTATTCGTCAAATGGTTATTCTTTAAGGCTTGATGCTTATTATTTAATGTTTAAAAAGGTTACAAGTTATCTTAAATCTAAGCATGATAATACACGTTTAACCTTAGTTCGTTTGTGCTTTTATTTAAAACTTGAAATGTCCTTAGTAGGTCTTGCTGATACTAAAGTTTTAAATACTAGAAAAAAGCTTTTATCCCGTTTATGTAATAACTGGGGATGGAGTTCTTCTTTTAGAGAAGAACTTAAATCGCGAGAACATTGGAAGGCTGGTTTTGTAACTAAACTGCAGACAGATCTATTTACCTCTTTGCATTTAAGCTATCGTGCCTTGTTGCGTTTTAGTGTTGGTCACGGCATTGAATACGCAATTACTTCTGATGATGCAGGCGTACTCTCGCGTAAACTTTATGCGGCTTTTGATGGTTATCCTGGTAAGGTTTTGCTTTTAAATCGAGAGTTCTGTGAATATTTGGAGGAAACTGATTTAACTTTTATTAATCCTTCAAAAAATTCGATTTGTGAGCGTGGGTGGCATCTTTATCCCGCTGCTATCAATTCTTTAGAACTCCTACAAAGAAGAGCCGTATATACAGCTTTAAGATTATGCCAGGTAGTTGTTTGGGCTACTTTTAATCATGTTTTAACAGCAAGATCTAAGATCTATTTAGGAGGTTCTCCGGGTATTGTAAATACCGATAAGATTTTATCTTTATCTAGGGATATTAAAATCTTTTTAGGAGAATGTCAGGGGCAGGTAGCTGAAGCGGATTTACAACAGACACGTTATATTCGTAAAACCTTAGTGGTGGTCAATTTTGAGCGTGATGCAACTTTAAATTACCGCTATAACTCTTCAGAAATTGATAGTGGTTCCGCTTTATGTGCAGGTAGATCTCGTAAGTGTTTGATTGGTTCTATTGATATGATTACCATCAATTCTTGGGGAGAAATTGAATCTACAGCATTCCCGGATGGAGAAGAAGGCGTAGTTGAGTTATTAGCTACTTTATTACGTATAAGAAGATTGGCTTTTGATCGCAATCAAGAGAATTTTAAATCAGAGGTAATTCTTTCTTATTCTAAAACGCAAAGAGATTTAATTCGCTATGATTTAGAGTCAACCTTAAGAGGCATTTTTGCTTGTATTGATAATCCTCAACGTGAATACAGTTTTGACGTTGGTTTAAATACCTATGTTGCCCGCGGTTCAGGTGAACGTGGAGTTTCTTTGTTGAGGCGCTCACCTTTTAGTTCGTCATCTTATTTTGATATTAGTGTTTTATCCCGTTACGGTATGCGCCCTGAATTTGCATTACAAGTTCCAGCTGAAATTGATCGAGAAGCTTCAATTGGTGTTATTCAATACTTTTTTGCTAAAGCTAAAAAAGGTTGGGATATTTATATTGTTAATGAACGTAATGAGGTTAAAACGGTTAGAGGCTATCAAAAATCTCGTTCTGATTTGGTAAATGCGATTAACCGTTTTTATACTCGCCAAAGTGAAGAGACCTCGAGGGAGCGTAATCTGCATTTTAATTTACCGCAGTATTTTGTTTTAAGTGACAATATGCGTTCATTACACCCATTTACGATCAAATCTGGTGACAAAAAAAACTGAATATAAGAAAATCTTGTTCAAATAAAAAAGCGTGATATTGTAATTAAAAGCGCAAATTTTAGGAGATAAAACCATGAACAAAGCTAAGATCCTTATTTTCTTAGGCGCGGCCTTGCTACTATCTGGATGTGGAATTAAAGGTCCATTATATATGCCAGCAGATAGTGCAGAGGTTTGTGGTAGCTATCCTGATGATGAATGTCAAAAAACTAATGGCAAAGAGAATGCATCAGAGCGTTTTGTTCGTGGTCCTGCGGATGATGAAAATATTTATTTCAATCCGCTTTATTCACTTTAAGGAACTTAATTTATGGATTATTTTAATTACCGCGATGAAGACTTATATGCTGAGGATATTTTAGTTACTGACTTAGCTGAAAAATATGGCACGCCTTTATATGTCTATTCTCAAAAAACTTTAGAACGCCATGTTAAGGCCTTTGATGAAGCCTTAAAAGGTCGTCGTCATCGTATTTGTTACGCTGTAAAGGCTAATTCTAATTTAGCAATTTTAAATTTAATGGCGAAACTTGGAACTGGCTTTGATATTGTCTCAGAGGGTGAATTGCGTCGTGTGATAGCAGCAGGAGGAGACCCTCATAAGTGCGTATATTCAGGTGTAGGTAAGACAAAAGATGAGATTCGTTTTGCTCTGTCTCAAGGTATTGATTGTTTAAATATTGAGTCTGAAGCGGAAAGTTTTGTAGTTTCAGCTGTTGCCGCTGAACTAGGAGTAGTAGCTCCAGTAGCCTTACGTGTTAATCCTAATGTTGATGCTAAGACCTTGCCAGCTATTTCTACTGGTCTAAAAAACAATAAATTTGGTATTGCTCATGAAGAAGCTATACGCATTTATAAGCATATGGCTCAAGATCCTCATTTGAAGATTGTCGGCATTGATTGTCATATTGGTTCACAAATGACATCAGGAACACCTATTGTTGAAGCAACTGATCGTTTGCTTGAAATTTATAATGTTTTAAAGGCTGAGGGTATCAAATTAGATCATATTGATTTAGGTGGTGGTTTAGGTGTTACTTATGATGCGGAAACTCCACCTTCTCCTGCCGATTATTTTGCTGCAGTTTCTGAGCGTTTAGGTGATATTGATGTCGCAGTTTACGTAGAACCAGGCCGTGCTATGGTTGCTAATGCTGGTATTTTATTAACTAAGGTACAATATCAAAAGGATAATGGTAGTCGTCATTTTGTAATTGTTGATGGTGCTATGAACGATCTTATTCGTCCTGCTTTATATGGATCTTGGATGAATATCATCAATGCTAAAAAGCATGCTGGAGATACAGTTCTTTCTGATGTTGTCGGCCCTGTTTGTGAAAGCGATGACTTCTTAGGTAAAGATCGTCGTTTAAATGTTATTGATGGTGATATCTTAGTAGTACGTGGAGCTGGTGCTTATGGTAGTTCCATGTCTTCAAATTATAATACTCGTCGTCTGCCTGCCGAGGTTATGGTTAATGGTGATAAGTCTTATGTCATCAGAGCTCGTCAAAGCTATGAGGATATTTGGAAAGACGAATCAATCTTACCCGAATAGAGGCTAATTATGCTTTTGAAATTTACCAAAATGCATGGACTTGGCAACGATTTTATGGTTGTTAATGGGGTAACACAAAAGGTTTTCTTTTCTCCAGAGCTTATTAAGCGCCTGGCCAATAGACATTTTGGAGTTGGATTTGATCAATTACTCTTAGTTGAACCTCCATATGATCCTGAAATGGATTTTCACTATCGCATTTTTAATGCTGATGGTTCGGAGGTTCAGATGTGTGGTAATGGTGCACGTTGTTTTGTGCGTTTTGTCATTGATCACCATCTTACGAACAAGACCGATATTCGTGTTAGTACAGTGTCAGGATCTTTGAGATTAAAGCTTAATGATGATGACACGGTTACTGTAAATATGGGACAACCTGAATTTAATCCACAAAAAATTCCTTATAAGGCAGAGAGGGAACAAAAGACTTATAACTTAAAGCTTAAAGATGGAAGTTCTTTTGAGTGCGGTGTAGTCTCTATGGGTAACCCTCATGTGGTGTTATTTTTTGATAAAGTTGATAAAACTTTATTAGAAAAGTTTGGCTCTCAGATAGAAAAGCATGCTGATTTTCCTCAAAAAGTGAATGTAGGATTTGCACAAATAATAAATTCCCATCACTTAAAATTAGCTGTCTATGAGCGTGGTTGCGGACCAACTTTAGCTTGTGGTACAGGAGCTTGCGCAGCTGCTGTTGTGGGTATTATCCAGGGAAAATTGCAAAATCCGGTAAAAGTTAGTTTGCCTGGAGGAGATTTGAAGATCTTCTGGGAAGGAGAAGGGAAGAGCGTGATGATGACAGGACCTGCTGAACGCGTTTATGAAGGTACAATCTGTATCTAAAAAAAAAGCAAGATGCCAGGTTTTACGCCTGGCATTTTTTTGTTTAAAAACTTTGCTATAAGAGTAAGCTTTTCTTAAGATAGTCAATAAATATAGATTTAAGGCGGGAATATATGGGCGACCTTTATGTTAAATGTCGGGAATTTATTGATTGTCTTCGTTATGAACGTCGTAGTTCTGTACATACCTTAAACTCATATGAACATGTTTTAAGTAAAGCTTGTAAAGCTTTAAATCTTGAAGATCCTAGTATTAAATCTTGGTCTCAAGTAGGCATGGCACAGATGCGTATTTTAAATCGTGAATTTAATTTCGATAGCAATGCACGGCGTCTTTCTAAACGAACCGTAGCTCATGATCTTTATGTTTTAAGTGCTTTTTTTAAATTTTTGATTGAAAGAGGGGATTTGCGTGATAATCCCTTTAAATATATACATGCACCTAAAATAGATAAAACTCTTCCTCATGTTTTAACGCCTTCTGAGCTCACGGCTCTTTTAGAGGTAGCCGCTACAGATAAATTGGAAATAAGAGATCTCGCTATAAGTGAATTATTATTTTCCTCGGGTTTGCGTGTCAGTGAACTTACAGGATTAAGCCTTAGTGATTACGATATGCACAGTGCCGAGGTGCGTGTAATGGGTAAAGGAGGAAAGGAACGTATTGTTCCTGTAGGTAAAAAGGCTCAACAACGGTTGAGCGAATACCTAGAGATTCGTCCTCAATTTAATCCTCAAAGTAATGCTTTATTTTTAAATCGCTTTGGTAAAGGAATCTCTTCTCGTGCAGTTGAGATGAATTTAAAGAAGCAAGCAGATAGAGCAGATCTTGATACTAATGTTTATCCTCATAAATTGCGTCATTCTTTTGCTACAGCTTTACTTCAAGGCGGAGCTGATTTGCGTGCGGTACAAGAAATGCTTGGACATGCTAATTTAGCAGCAACACAAGTTTATACTCATTTAGATTTTGAGCATTTGAAAAAAGTTTATACAGATGCCCATCCTCGCTCTCATTTAAAACATGATAATCCACAGGAAAAGTAATAGCCTATGATTTTTTACAGACAAGTAGTGAAGCCTAAAGTTTTATCTTTTGATTTAGATAATACTATTTATGATTGCGAAACTGTTTTAAGAAAAGCTGAAGCTTGGTTTGCAAAATATCTATATGAACGTTATCAATTAGGTAATCCTAAGTATGCTGAATATGATTTCTGGGCTCATATCAAAAATCAATGTCTTGAAAAGAATAGATCTTTAGCTAATGATGTTACAGCTTTGAGAGCTTATTCTCTTATAGAAGCTTTTAAACTTTTAGGAAAAAATATAGATAAGCAAGAAGCTTTTGCTTTAGTTGCAGAATTTGTAAAGGTTAGATCTAAAGGGTATGTCTCAGATAAGATGGCTAAATATTTAAGAACTTTAAAGCAACATTATGAAGTTTGCGCAATTTCTAATGGTAATGTTGATACTAAAGTTTTAGGTGTGGATGATATTTTTAATGTAGATTTTCGTCCTCAATTGGATAGTTATAACTGTAAACCTCACGCAGATTTATTTAATCAATGTGCTCAACACTATAAAGTCAAGAATATAGAAATTTTACATATTGGTGATGACCCTTACACTGATGTCATGGGGGCTGTTTATGCAGGTTGTCAATGTGCGTGGGTATATCGTGGTTATACAGGTATCTCCCCTGATGAACGTCATTTAAAAGCAGTACCAACCATTAGTGTCAGTGATGTTTATGAACTTTCTTCTTGGCTTGTACCTGGTTATTAAATAATGAGTAATATTCCTTCTGATTTTTTGCTTAAAAATCTAAATGAAGCCCAAAAGGAAGCCGTTAGTGCTCCTTTATCTAATATTTTGGTTGTTGCAGGTGCGGGCACTGGAAAAACACGTGTACTTGTTTCGCGTATAGCTTTTCTTGTAGAAGTTGAAAGTTTACAGCCTCGGGAGATTTTGGCTGTTACCTTTACAAATAAAGCAGCCAAAGAAATGCAGGATAGAATTGCCAGTTTAATAGGCTTTGATAAAGCTCATTTGCTATGGGCAAGTACTTTTCATGCTGTATGTTTGCGTCTGTTAAGAGCTTATTCCAGGCAGGCTGGTTTATTACCAGGCTTTGGCGTTTTAGACATGGATTCGCAGGAAGCGATGCTCAAGTCTATTATGAAAGAGATTTCTTACGTAGGTGAACTTAAGGCTTCAGAAATAGCTTCAAGAATTTCTAAATATAAAGAAAAGCGTATCCGCGCTAAGGATTTAGCTTTTGCTGCTTCAAAAATTCAAGAAGATACGGATTTTGCTAAAATTTACGACATTTATGAAAGACAATGTCAAAGTCAAAATCTAGTTGATTTTTCTGAGCTTTTATTACGTACGGTTGAACTTTTAGAACAAAACGAAGCTATCTGTGATATACAACATCGGCGCTTTAAAGAAATTTTAGTCGATGAGTTTCAAGATACTAATTCATTACAGTTTACTTTTTTAAAACTTATAACCGGCAAGAACTCTCATATTATGGTAGTAGGTGATGATGATCAGTCCATATATGGCTGGCGTGGTGCTGACTATACTAATATGAGCAATTTCAAAAAAGATTTTGCGCCAGTAAATGTAATATTGTTAAAAGAAAATTATCGTTCGACTCAAAATATCTTAGATATGGCTAATACCTTAATTGAAGGCGGTAAAGAGCGTTTATTAAAAAAAGTTCTAGATGGTAATTGTGGAGCTGGCGATAAGGTTAAGATTTTAAAATGTTCATCTGAATATGTAGAGGCTGATTTTGTAGCGAAAACTATAAAGGCTTTACATGCTAAAGGTCAAAGTTATGATGATATAGCGGTACTTTATAGAACTAATCAACAATCATTGTTGTTAGAGCAAAGATTATCCTTGATGGCTATTCCTTTTGTCATTTATGGGGGACAAAAATTTTTTGAAAGGGCTGAAATTCAGGATGCTTTAGCGTATATGCGTCTTTTAGTAAATGAAAGAGATGATCAGGCTTTAAGACGAATTATCAATGTTCCCCCGCGCAGAATTGGAGAGAAGGTAGTATCACAGTTAAGTGAAATCGCTTATGAGAGAGGGAGTTCTCTTTTTGATGCGGTGAAATTGATTATAGGCTATGCTGATGATCCTAGTGTACCTAAGGAAATTAAGGCATTAGCACGTAAGCTTATGGTATTTAGTGAGCTTATGGATAAACTGAAATTGTGTAAACAGAGCTTAAATTTACCAGATTTAGTACATGCGGTTATCGAGCTTACAGGTTTAATTGAGTACTATAAACTTAAAGATCAAAAAGCTTCTAAGGGCGAAAATGACAATCAAAAACATAAGAACCTTGAGCAATTAGTAAGTAATGCCACCTTGTTCAATGATGAACATATAGCACAGGATTTAGCAGAGAGTTCAGAAGAGGTTGACCCTTTATTAAACTTTATTTCAACAGTGACCTTATCAAGTTCTGCAGATTTAAATGAAGAGGGGCAAGAAGGAGGTTTGGTGAGGTTGCCTCAGGTTAATTTAATGACTATTCATTCCTCAAAAGGCTTAGAGTTTAGTACGGTTTTTTTAGTGGGCTTTGAAAAGAATCTTTTACCTTCATATCGTGCTGAGAGTAGTAGCAGAATCGGGGATAGTCGAGCCTATGAAGAGGAGCGTCGTTTAGCCTATGTAGGTATAACTCGAGCTCGGGAACAACTTTTTATAAGTTATGCTTTAAAAAGAATGCTTTATGGAAGAAGCGATATCTCTGGTGCTAGCAATTTCTTAAGAGAAATTGTAAATAAATATCAATCACATAAAATCGAAAATCGACCGTATAAAATTGAGATTCCTAATACTATCTAAGCTAAATGAAAAATAAATTCCGAGATTTATAAATTTCTGTGGTATCATGTCCGCATCCATCCTGCTGATGGATCTGATTCCTGGTACCACAAGCATTTCCAAATCCAGGATCTTCTTTTGTTTTAATTTTTGAGAGATTTTCATCTGCCATTCCCAGAGCAGTAAATCAATTCCATACACATAATCTTTATGAATCTTAACGAACTTAAGAATACGCCTGTCGCACAGCTAGTTGAAATGTGCGAACAAAACGGCATTGAAAATGTCGCCCGTCTGAGCAAAAAGGAAATCATTTTCCAGCTGCTAAAGTTTTGTGCCAAGAACGGCGAAGATATTTTTGGCGACGGTGTTATTGAAATTCTGCCAGATGGCTTTGGCTTTTTAAGAAGTGCCGACAGCTCCTATTTAGCAGGTCCTGATGACATTTATGTCTCCCCAAGCCAAGTACGTCGTTTCAATTTACGTACAGGTGATTCCATTTCTGGCAAAATTCGTCCTCCTAAAGAAAGTGAACGTTACTTTGCTCTGCTTAAGGTAGATACAGTCAATTTTGATCGTCCAGAAAATTCCCGCAATAAGATCCTCTTTGAAAATTTAACTCCTCTTTTCCCTGAAAGTAGAATGCGATTGGAATTGGGTAATGGTTCAAAAGAAGATTTAACCGCTAGAGTTATTGACTTGGTAGCTCCAATTGGTAAAGGTCAGCGTGGTCTTATTGTTGCTCCTCCTAAAGCAGGTAAAACTGTTTTATTACAAAATGTTGCTCACTCTATTTCTAGTAACAATCCTGAATGCACATTGATTGTCTTATTGATCGATGAACGTCCTGAAGAAGTTACCGAGATGCAACGTATGGTTAAAGGCGAAGTAGTGGCTTCTACTTTTGATGAGCCTGCAACCCGTCACGTACAAGTTGCTGAGATGGTAATTGAAAAAGCTAAACGTTTAGTTGAACATAAACATGACGTTGTGATTTTAATGGACTCTATTACTCGTTTAGCTCGTGCTTATAATACCGTTGTGCCACCTTCAGGAAAGGTTTTAACTGGTGGTGTGGATGCTAATGCATTACAACGACCTAAGCGTTTATTTGGTGCTGCAAGAAATGTTGAAGAGGGTGGCTCTTTAACTATTATTGCAACAGCATTGATAGATACTGGATCTAAGATGGATGAGGTAATTTACGAGGAATTTAAGGGCACTGGAAATATGGAGTTGCACTTATCTCGTAAGATCGCTGAAAAACGTGTTTATCCAGCTATTGATGTTACTCGTTCTGGTACTCGTCGCGAAGAGTTGATCACAGCTGCTGATGAGTTGCAGAAGATGTGGATTTTACGTAAGTTCTTACATCCTATGGGCGAGATTGAAGCTATGGAGTTCCTCATGGACAAGTTGTCTTTGACTAAGACTAATGATGAATTCTTTACCGCTATGAAACGTAGTTAATCTTTAAATCACCCCTTCTTCATCAATAAAAAGCCCTCATCATCTATGAGGGCAATTTTGTTTCCTATAAATTAGTGAAGAATGTTAATACCTTATTTGGTATTGATAGCTCGTATCACAGCTTGAGATAAAAATTCGCACATATTATCCCCATGATGAGTCAACATTTTCGGGAACATAGAAATAGGAGTCTCACCAGGGAAGGTATTGATTTCATTGATAAGAATACCGTCTTCAGGACTTAAGAAGAAGTCGATACGAGATAGATCGCGTAATTTTAAGCCGATAAAAGCTCGTCGAGCATAATCTCTGATAGTTTCAATTTCTTCTGTGCTTAAGCCTTTGGGGGTTACTGTGGTTACAGTAGCACTATTTTGGCTGTATTTTTCCTCAAATGTATAGAATACATTGTCAGGCATAATGATTTCACCAGGAGTAGTAATGACTAAGCCGCAATCTAATTCGTAAGCTGCTACTTCTAATTCACGGTGAGCAATACTTTTTTCTAATAGAACCTCAGAACTATATTTAAAAGCTTCTAAAATTTTATCCCATAAGCTGTCTTTATCTGTTACATGATAACAACCAACAGAAGATCCTTGGCTGGCAGCTTTAACGTATACATCCTTGTAAAGATCAAAAAATTCTAAAGCCTTTTGTTTATATGAATTGTCAGGACTTAAGATAGCTTGCGATGGGGTATTAGGTATACCTAAAGCATCTAAATAAAGTTTGGTAGTAATTTTATTGAAGCAGTTGCGGCTAGCTTCACTTTTACATCCAATATAAGGAATATTGAGAATTTCTAGAAATGATTGAATGTCTCCAGTTTCACCAGGAATTCCATGTAAACAGGGGATAACGCAGTCAACTTTAAATTTTAATTCGTCATTTTGTAAAACTTGGCCAAAAAAATGGGAGGCTTTATTATTTACTAAAAATTGATGATTATGAATTACACAAGGAAGAACATTAAATTGTGAATTTAATCTTAATTGTTCAGCGATAAATTTAGCTGAGGTTAAAGAAATCTCGTGTTCGGATCCATCTCCGCCACATAAAAGAAGAATATTGTAAGTCATTTGGTTTTCTCATTATTACTGCTTGTGAGTAAATTTGGTCTAATTATATCAGTAATCTTGAGACTAGGGCTAAAGCCTAAGAGGAAGGATTTTTATAGTACAAAAACTAAGAGCTAGGATTATAGCCTAGCTCTTATATCAGCTTAATTTTAATTTAGAAAAAATCAAAATTTAAGCAGTATAGCTTTCAATCATGCCTTTAAGTTCACCCTTTGGTAAGGCTCCAACTTGCTTGCCAACAATTTCGCCATTCTTAAATATAAAAATAGCAGGGATGCTCATAACACCTAATTTTGCAGCATAGCCTGAGTTTTTATCAATATCAACCTTAATAAATTTTACTTCAGGCATTTCTGCGGCAAGTTCCTCTAAAATCGGAGCAACCATAGAGCAAGGACCACACCAGGTAGCACCAAAGTCAACAACTACAGGCTTATCTGCATTGATAACTTCAGTTTCAAATTGATCGTCATTGATTTGTAGAACTTTATCGCTCATAAAAACACTCCTTAAACATACAGTTATGGGCTTAAGTGTATCATGGTAAATATAAGCTCCTACCATATTTGATATTTTATTGCAGTGTTTACCAATAAATATTAGCAAGTAAGTGGACGTCTGAAGACGCACTTAGAGAGATAAGATAAAACCAAACCGTAAATAGGAACAAATATCGCAAGGTTAGATGCAATTTTGACTAGGTAATCTACAGTTGCTAAATCAAACCAATGTTCTGCCATAAAAGGATCTGTTGTGCCTAAAAAAGCTATAGAGAAAAATACATAGGTATCAAGTAAGTTTCCAAAAACGGAAGAACATGCTGGGGCTGGCCACCACTGAGGCAGGCGTCTTAATCTTTGGAAGACTAAGATGTCACAAAGCTGTCCTAAGATATATGCAGATAAAGATGCTATGGTAATACGTAAGACGAAAAGGCTCAAAGTTGAGAGATTTTCAAAGCCTTGAAACGTTCCATGCTCAAATAAAGTGCCGATAAAATAGGAAAGGACTAAGGCTGGCATCATGGCAAGAAAAATAATTTTGCGCGCACGATGTTGGCCGAAAATTCTGACAGTGAGATCGGTGGTAATAAAAATAAAGGGGTAGGTAAAAGTACCCAATGTAGTATGAATACCAAATAAAGTCAGAGGAATTTGCACGGCATAATTACTGAGCACAATAATAAAGACGTGTGTAAACCAAAGCTTTTTTAAAGGGAAAGAAAATTCATTCATGATGTTTTTTCGTTTCAGGATAAAATGATAAATATTCCGAGATAACCGGGCCTGTCTTAAGACGACCGTTATTTTAGAGCAATCATTTATAATCAGCAAATACTATAAATAAAACCTACAATAAAAATTGGTCTAAGGTTAAGACTAAGTTTTAGATCTTTGTTTAAAAGTGCCGAAAAAACGTAATATAAGTATTAAATGCTGATTATTAGTTTTTTAAGCTTTTATATGAAGTTAGTAGATAAAAATCTATATTTTATAAAAATCATGTTTAGGTTATAGCCAGTGCAATAATTATAAAAATATTAAATAGTTATAAAAAATTTATAGCAAATAGGCATCAATTTTATTTTGATATGTGGTGTAGTTTGCATATACAAGGATAACTTTTTACTAAGGGGCATAAATGGATAGCTTAATTTTAGTGGACGGCTCATCGTTTTTATATAGAGCTTATCATGTATCTAAAGGCAATTTCTCTACTTCAACAGGTATCCCTACTGGGGTGTCGTTGATTATTACTAGAATGTTACAGAATTTGATCAAGAAATTTGCTCAGCAAAAAATTATTGTTGTCTTTGATGCTAAGGGTAAAAGCTTTAGAAACGAAATGTATGCTGAATATAAGGCTAATCGTCCTCCTATGCCAGATGATCTTAGAGCTCAGATTGACTATGTACATCAAATTGTAAAAGCTTTAGGTTTTCCTTTAGTTTCGATTCCTAATGTTGAGGCGGATGATGTTTTAGGTTCATACGCTAAGGAAGCTGTAAAGTTAGGTTATAAGGTAGTTATTTGTACTGGTGATAAAGATCTTTCTCAACTTGTAAATGCAGATATCTCTTTATATGACACCATGAATGAAAAAGTTTATTATGAGGCTGATGTTGAAGAAAAATATGGAGTTAAGCCAGATCTAATTATCGATCTTCTCGCTTTAAAGGGAGATAGTTCAGATAATATTCCAGGAATGAAAGGTTGTGGTGATAAAACGGCCTTAGCCTTATTAAATGGTATAGGTGGAATTGAGGAGATCGCCTCCAATACCGACAAGATTGCAAGTTTAGGTTTTAGAGGAGCTAAAAATTTTGCCTCTAAATTTAATGATGCTTTAGCAGACATTCGTCTCTCTTATAAATTAGCAACAATTAAAACAGATGTTGTTTTAGATTTACCCTTGTCTGAGGTTAAGCCTCCTATTGCTAATAAAGAGCAATTATATAAGTTATTTAAAGAACTTGAATTTCACAAATTAGCAGAAGCTTTAAAAAAAGAGGATGGGGGAGCTGTAGTTAGTATAGAGTCTGGCAATGAATCAGCGGGCGTTAAAGAAAATAAGCAAATTTCTGATTATACAAGTTCAAAATTTACCACTATTGATAATCTTGATTCTTTTAAGAAATTGATTGAGAGAATTAAAGATCAAAAATTTGTTGCTATTGATACAGAGACTACCTCATTAAAGCCTCAAGAGGCTACTCTAGTAGGCATTTCTTTTGCTTTACGTGAACATGAAGGCTTTTATCTACCTTTGGCACATAGTTATTTAGGAGTAGGGGTTCAATTAGATATTAAAGATGTCATTGCTCTTTTAAATCCATTGTTTTTAGACGAAGAAATTCATTTTATTGGTCATAATTTAAAATATGATCTGCTGGTTTTGCTTTTCAATGGTTTTACCCCACCTAAAGCCTATGCAGATACTATGCTTATGGCTTATCTTTTAGATTCATATCAAAGTGTTTCTTTAGATGAATTGGCTATTAACTATTTAAATTATAAGAATATTTCTTATGATGAGATGACTTTAAATGGGCGTAAGCGTATTTCGTTTTCTGAAGTTTTAATTGAAAAAGCTACAGCTTATGCAGGTGAAGATGCTGAGGTTACTTTACGTCTATATGGACATTTGAAAGAGTTGCTTTTTTCAATTGATGAATTAAAAAAACTTTTCTTTGAAGTTGATATGCCTATGTTAATGGCTCTTTATCATATGGAAGCTGTAGGTGTATTAGTTGATGCACAAACTTTAGCATCTCAAAATAAGGTATTAGTTTCAGAGTCAAAGCAATTACAAGAACAAATCTATGCTGTAGCAGGACATGTTTTTAATATTGCCTCGCCAAAGCAATTAGCAGAGGTTTTATTTGAAGAATTAGCGATCCCATATCCTAAAAAGGTTAAAAGTGGTAAGGGATATTCTACAGCTGAAGATATTTTGCAACAGATTGCTCCTAATTATGACATTGCAAATTTAGTTTTAAGATATCGTGAATTGCAAAAACTCATTTCAACTTATACAGAAAAATTGCAGACTCAGATTTTAGAAAAAACCGGAAGAATTCATTCCTCATTTAATCAAACAGGAACTATTACCGGGCGTTTATCTTCAAATGATCCCAATTTACAAAATATTCCGGCAAGAACTCAAGAAGGTAAGTTAATTCGTAAAGCTTTTATTGCCCCTAAAGGTTATAGCTTAATATCTGCAGATTATTCCCAAATTGAATTGCGTTTAATTGCTCATATAAGCGGTGATGATGCCTTAATCAAAGCTTTTAATCTAGATCAGGATATTCATAAAGCTACAGCAGCAGAAGTTTTAGGTAAAAATATTTCAGAAGTTACTGCTCAAGAGCGTTCTCACGCTAAGGCAACTAATTTTGGGCTTATGTATGGTATGGGAGCTTTTAAACTTGCCAATCAAACTGGTATGAGTATGGGAGAGGCGCGCTTATATATTCAAAAATATTTTAGCCGTTATCCTAAGGTTCAAGAATATATGGAAAAAACACGTATATTTGCGCGTGAGCATGGATATGTTGAGACTTTATTAGGAAGAAGAATTGCCACTCCCAATATAAATTCTTCAAATACTATTATGCAAAAGGGCGCGGAAAGAGCTGCTATAAATGCTCCGATGCAAGGCAGTGCTGCTGATATTATTAAATTAGCTATGATAAAAATTGATGAATGGATTTCAAGCTTAAATGATGACAGTTTAAAAATGACAATTCAGGTTCATGACGAATTATTATTTGAGGTTAGAGATGACTTTGTAGAGCAAGCTTTAGTAAAAATTCGTGAAATTATGGAGAATGTCGTTGAGCTTAAAGTACCTTTAACTGTTGGAATTGGGGTCGCTTCTAATTGGGGTGATGCTCATTAAATCATTAAGAGGTTTTTGGATAAGTTCAAAATTATGGTCATCGATCTTTACGTAACTATAATTTTGATCCCAGCTACCTAAAGCTAATCTATAGCTATGTTTGCCAAAGACCTCATTATCCATAGCAAAAATATGAAAGTGGCCATGAATTAAGATTTGGCATTTATGTTTTTTTATATAAGAATCAGCCTCTTTGAGAATTATTTGCCAATCTTTGGGAGATACTGTGCGCGAAGTTTCTTGATTTTGGCTATTTTGGCGGATGTGTAAACCAATTTTTTTTCTTAAACATAAAGGAAGGGCACGAAATAAAGCTCTTAAAAGCGGGTTTTTGGTTATTTTACGAAAATGCTGAAATTTAGGATCATTGACGCATAGTTCATCGCCATGAACTAATAGCGCTAATCCTTTAGGAGTTTTGAGTGTAAAACCTTCTGGAAGAAGGGTGAAATTAAAAAAATCTGCGGCTTTTTCGTTGACTAAAAAATCGCGATTGCCACATATAAAAAAGGTCGTGACTCCTCGGTTTTTGTTATAACCTATGAGTTCACGAACCTGTTTATAAAATTCATCGTGGTTATCAATGCCGACAAAAAAGTCAAAGAAATCGCCTAAGATTATGACCTTATCATTGCAATTTAAGCGTTGGTAAAAATTACTTAATGCTTGTAATAATTTAGGATGTTGTGCGCTTAAATGTAGATCTGCAATGATAAAAGTCGCCATCGATTTACCTCAAATTAGTCAATAATTGTATCGATGATTTCGATGGTCTCACGCGGAACATCGCGATAGTAAGAACGGCTTTCAGTACGGACAGCTTCGATCTTATCAACTACATCCATGCCAGCTACTACCTTGCCAAATACACAATAGCCCCAACCAGAAAGATCTTTAGAGCGGAAGTTTAAAAAATCATTATCAACAGTATTGATAAAGAATTGAGAGGTTGCAGAGTGAGGATCGTTAGTACGAGCCATAGCAATAGTACCACGATCATTAGCTAAACCATTGTTAGCCTCATTTTCGATAGGGTCATGATTGTCTTTTGATTCTAAATCTGCAGTTAAACCACCACCTTGAATCATAAAACCTTTAATAACACGGTGGAAAATAGTGCCTTTATAGAAACCTTCTTTTACATAACGTTCAAAGTTAGCTGCAGTAATAGGAGCTTTTTCGTGATCAAGTTCGATGACAATATCGCCTAAATTAGTTTTTAAGGTAATCATAATTAGGATCTCAATTCAAAAAAATTATAAGATTTTACGAGTAAAACACTCTAAAATCGTTATTATAACCTAGTTTAGAGCTCGATTTAATGTGCTTTAACAGACCTAAATTAGCTTTGTTTGCGGCATTAACTAGATTTTGATAGAGTAGATTCTAAATTTTAGAAGACAAAATCATTCCAATTTAAGCCAGGGCTTTATAAGAGATTAATAATGTTAAAGATTTACAATACTTTAAGCCGTAGTAAAGAAGAATTCATCCCGATTCATAAAGGTAAAATCAGCATGTATGTCTGTGGTGTTACTGTATATGATTTGTGTCATATAGGCCACGCAAGAACCTTTGTGAATTTTGATGTAGTAGTCAGATATTTACGTTATTGTGGTTACGAGGTTAAATATGTACGCAATATTACGGATATTGATGACAAGATTATCAAGCGTTCTTTAGAAAGAGGTATTGAAGCTAAAGCTTTAGCTGAACAATTTATTGTTGAGATGCATAAAGACTTTGATGCTTTAAATATCATGCGTCCGGATATTGAGCCTAAAGCTACAGAGAATATCTCTGCAATTATTGAATTAGTACAAAAGCTTATCAGTAATGGTAATGCATATGTTGCTGGTAATGGCGATGTTGTCTTTAAGATAGCTTCTTTTGCTGATTATGGAAAACTTTCTGGGCAAAAGTTAGATGAATTACAAGCAGGCGCTAGAATTGAGATTGAGCAAACTAAGGAAAATCCTTTAGATTTTGTTTTATGGAAGATGTCAAAACCAGGTGAGCCTGCATGGGAATCTCCATGGGGATTAGGCCGTCCTGGTTGGCATATTGAGTGTTCGGCCATGAATGGTCGCTATTTAGGACATACTTTTGATATTCATGGTGGTGGAGCTGATTTAATTTTCCCTCATCATGAAAATGAAATTGCTCAAAGTTGCTGTGCTTGGCATGAAAGCTATGTAAATTATTGGTTACATAGTGGCATGGTTATGATCAATGAAGAAAAAATGTCTAAATCTTTAAATAATTTCTTTACCATTAGAGATGTATTAAAGAGCTATGATGCGGAGACAATTCGTTTCTTCTTATTATCAGCTCAATATAGAAGTCCTCTTAATTATACAGAAGAGAATTTAGAAAAAGCTCGGTCTGGTCTAAATCGTCTTTATACCACTATGCGAGATGCGCCGAAGGTTGAAGGTATTGTCTTAGCTACAGAAGATGAATATACCAAGAAGTTCTGTGAGTATATGGATGATGATTTTAATACTCCGGGAGCAAGCTCTGTATTGTTTGATTTAGTAAGAGCTATCAATAAGGCTGAAGATCCGCAGGAAGCAAGCATCTTATGTAAGAGACTGCAACAGTTAGGTGGGGTATTAGGCATTTTACAGCAAGATCCTCAAACCTTCTTAAAGAGTGGCGCAGGAGATAATGAAGATGTTGCAACAATTGAAAAATTGATTGCAGATAGAGCACAAGCTCGTTTAAATAAGGATTGGGCCGCTGCTGATAAAGCTCGTGATGCATTAAAAGCTATGGGCATTGAGCTTGAGGATGGACCTTCAGGAACTACGTGGCATCGTATCTAATCTTCTCACCTGTATCACACTAATAAAAATTGTGCTCTCTTGATCTTAAGCTCAGAAAGCACAATTTTTACCTTTTCTTATTGAAATCTCAATATTTCTTTAGTAATAATTCTGGCGAACTTTACGTTCTAATACTATATTTAACAATAAGTTAGATATAGGACTCTCCATTATGTTTCTTGAAAAAGCAGATTTACTAAATTTTCGTGGTATCCGCCATTTGGCAATCGATTTTCAGGAGGATACAACAGCCCTTATAGGTGAAAACTCTTGGGGTAAGAGCTCATTATTGTGTCTTTTATGGATGGTTCTAGGCCAAGGACCTAAATTATGTCAGTTTAAGGAAGAGGATTTATACGTACCTGTAGCTTTAAATGGGGAAGAGCATTCTCAAGATACTAATAATAAAGTTTTAAATCCAGTAAATTTATTTTCACAAACTATTTTAAATCTCGCGCCTACACCTAGTGTATCTTCAAAAAAACAAATTTTGCAGAGTATAGATAATCAAGAGTTAACCTGTGGAGAAGATATATTACCAAAGGAAGACCAAGAAAATTTAGAATTTATGCTTGGGGATATATATAAAGATGTTGTCGATAAAATAGAAATTAATTTATGGTTTTGTGAAAGTACAATTTCTCATAATTTTGATAATGAAGATTGTTTAAGACGTTTTTGGATTTATGGTGAGGATGGACTTTATCGTTTGCACTGGCGTATTGTATCTAGCAAAATTGAAGATAAATTCGTAACCAAACATGAGCTTATCAATAATCACGACCAACCTTTTGATAATGAACAAGGATCTGTTGATAAAGCTTTATTGATGATCATCAATTTAAATCCTGTAATTCGTATTCGTGATAGTCGTATGTTTGCGAATAAGTCTTGTGGTGAAAAAGGAACGGATGATGCTTCTGAAGACTTTAATCAATTGGTTGATAAGTTAGCAGGAGATATGGCTTTAAGTTCTCAGGAGGTAGGTCAGGCCTTACTTACATTAAATACCTTGTTATCAAAATACTTAACTAGTTACGATAGACCTCAATTGATAAATTATAGTCAAGAGTATAGTCGTAATGCGGGGGATATTGTTAATCGACCTATTTCTATTGAAACCTTATCCACCATAAGCCAGACTTTTCAAAAGCCAGGGTTAAATAAAGTTAAATTACTGTTATCTCTATTAGCAGGAGCGGTATTATCAAGTAAAGGCGATAGGATTATCAGTAAAAAAGCTCGACCAATAGTTATTTTTGAAGATATTGAGGCTCGTTTTCATCCTTCTTTATTATTATCTTTTTGGTCTTTAGTTGAGGCAATAGATTTTCAAAAGATTGTAACTACTAATTCTGGCGACCTGCTTTCAGCTATGACTTTATACTCGCTAAGGCGTTTACATCGTCGTTGTTATGACACAAGAAGCTTTAAAGTTTTACCTAATTCTTTTAGTCAAGAAGAGGTTAGGCGCATAGCTTTTCATGTGCGGATAAATAGGCCTATGAGTCTGTTTGCAAGAACTTGGTTATTAGTTGAAGGGGAAACTGAGGTTTGGGTTTTATCAACGATAGCATCTTTATTGGGAATTAGCTTGCAATGTGATGGTATTAGAATCATAGAATTTGCTCAATGCGGTTTGACGCCTTTGATGAAATTAGCTTCGCAATTAGGTATTGAATTTCATGTTTTAACTGATGGAGACGAAGCGGGGCAAAAATATGCTAATAGTGTTAGATCAAGAGTAAAGGCTAGAGAGTTAGCAAAGCATTTAACGATTATGCCTCACATTGATATTGAACATTATATTTATTCTCTAGGCTATGAAGATGTTTTTAAAAAAGCGGCTATGTTACCTCCAGGGGTTTTAAAAAAGGGATTTACGGCAGATAAAATTATTGATATGGCGATTAAACGTAAAAGTAAACCTGGTTTAGCCTTGATTTTGGTCGAAGCCATGCAAGATCGTGGTATTGAATGGATCCCACCTTTATTCTTAGATATGATTAAAACTTTACGCTCATTAAGCCATAGTAATGATAGCCTTTAGAAAAAAGCATAAACATTAGTGAACGTCTCTCCTTTTTTGCGAAGGAAGATTTCTTATAGATTATGTTAACTGTTTATGCTTCGAGCATTTTTTATTCTAAGTTTTGTACCTGTTCGCGTATTTGTTCAATAATTACTTTTAGATCTACAGCAATTTCGGTAATTTCTAAACTTGAAGCTTTTGAGGCTAAGGTATTTGCTTCACGATTGAATTCTTGCAACATAAAATCAAAGCGTTTGCCGATAACTCCACCCTTGTCTAATAGTTTATAGCTCTCTTTAACATGAGATCTTAAACGATCGTATTCCTCGCGTATATCAGCCTTTTGAGTTGCTAAGGCCACCTCTTGTTCTAAGCGATTTTCATCAAGTTTTATATCTATTTTTGCTAGACGTTCTTTTATTTTTGCTCGTTCTTTGATAACGAGAGTATTTAATATAGGGCTAAGCTTATCCAGATTATTTTCAATTTTTCCAAGCAGAGCTTTGAGAGCTGTGATTAAGTTTTCACCTTCATTGATACGATTTTGTTTAAGTTCGGATAAAGCTTGTTTTAGAGCGTTAAAGAACAGCTCTTCTAATTGTGGCTGCAACGAATCATCGGCTTTTAAAATGCCTGGGTAGTTTAATATCTCTACAGGATTTACTGTTCCTGGAAGGTAATTGGCAACCGTTTTTACTAGTTGTTGTAATTGTTGAAGTTTGGTCTTATCTATAACTAAAGCGTAAGATGACTCATTTTTTAGGTTAAGCAATAGATCAAATTTACCACGGGTAAAATTTGAGGTAATGAGTTTACGAATTTCACCATCTAAATGACGCAGGTTTTCTGGTAATTTTAGATAAATGTCTAAATAGCGGTTATTGACAGTGTTGATGATGAGATTAAATGAAAATTCAGGGGTATTTACTTGGACCGAGGCTGAGCCTGTCATACTGGACACTGTCATAATTTCTCCATTTATTTTTTTTAAGATGTCTAAGTATATACTTAATTCATATATACGTCCTAAAAGTCTGGAGTTTTAGCCATCAGGCTTTTTTGATAAAATTAAGTTGAAAAAAATCATGGAGTATAGGCATGCAAGATTATCAGCGTCGTTTTATCGAATTATCCTTACAAAAAGGTGTTTTGAAATTTGGAAGTTTTCTTTTAAAGTCTGGTCGAACCAGTCCTTATTTTTTTAATGCAGGTGGATTTAATACAGGCTCTGATTTGAAGATTTTAGGAGACTGTTATGCTCAAGCTTTGGTAAATTCAGGCTGTGACTATGATGTTTTATTTGGACCTGCCTACAAGGGAATTCCTTTGTGCTGTGCAACTGCAATGTCTTTAAGCTGTGAGCATGGAATAAATAAACCATGGTGTTTTAATCGTAAAGAGAAAAAAGATCACGGTGAGGGCGGAAATCTAGTTGGTGCTCCTTTAGTCGGTAGAGTTGTTTTAATTGATGATGTAATTACCGCAGGTACTGCTATTCGCGAGTCAGATGCTATTATTAAGGCTAATAATGCTACTTTTAAGGCCGCTTTGATTGCTTTAAATCGACAGGAACGAGGTCAGGGTGAAAAGGGAGCAATTGCTGAGGTTGAAGAGAACTTAGGTATAGATGTTATTTCTATTATTAACTTTGAAGATCTTTTAACCTATATAAAGCAAGATGCTAATTTATCAAGTCATCTTGAGGCTATGCTTAAGTATCGCGAGACTTATGGCGTTTAACTAAAAAACGCAATTATCCTAGTTAACTTTATCCCCTTGCTAAAGCAAGGGGATCCTTATCGCTGACATTACTATCTAGCTTCAAAGGAATGCAGTGTTGAACTCTATCGGTATTCATTTCCTAATCTAGCTGGATAAGCCTTGCCATAAGGATATTTTTTGCTACGTTTTCATTCGCACTTGCTGTATATTCACAGTTTGTGTAGCAGAAGATGGCTTGTGAAAGGCTACTAAATTTCTTATGTAAGATAGCAGAGTATTTCATATATTAAGCTTATCTTTGGGCTTTGAGTTTTTCTTCTTGCAATCTCTGTTTTAAACTATAGATGCAACCACAGTATTGTTGATTGTAATAACCTATTTCTTTAACAAGCTCATAACGTCTAGTGATCATGCCGCCTTTGCGCCAATCAATATCCCAAAATTTACTACCTAAAATCTCATTTTGAGCTGCAAAAGCTGCTCCATTTACTTGTTCTTTGCTTTTCCAGCGTGAAGTACATAAAGTCGTAGTAAAAAGGTTAATATCAAGTTTTACAGCAAGTTTTGCGGTTGCAACAAGGCGCATTTTAAAACAAATATCACAACGCTTACCGCGTTCTTTTTCACACTTAAAATTTGTTGTTTTTTCAAAGAAATTTTCTACATCATAATCGCCTATAATTGTCTTAACTTTTAGAAGTTCGCATAAATGTAGCCATTCATCACGTCGTTTGAGGTATTCGTCTTTTGGATGAATGTTGGGATTATAGAAGAAGACAACAGGCTCTATTTTATTTTGTAATAAGCATTCTAAAACTGCAGTAGAGCAGGGAGCACAACAGCTGTGAAGTACAACTTTAGAATATCCGTCAGGAAGTTTTAAATCAGTCCTAGGAGATTTTGTTAAAAAGTCAGAAGGAAGGGAAAAATCAAATTTCATAATTTAGCCTAAAAAATTTTCTTTTATATTATAAATAAAACTATATTTTTTACATCATCAAAAAAATGCGTTAGACTTTGCGTCTTTATAAATTTTATAAGAGAGGATTTTTAAAGGAGTTTTATGATGACGTCATATCTGACTCAACATAAATTTTTCATATTAAAGCTATGCCTATTGATTTGGACTTTAGTGATTTTAACTGGTTTTTTTTGGCAAGTTTATGAAGGCTCTTTTTCGTCAAAAAGTTTGTATTTCCCGCTTACAAGCTTTAGCGTGATTTTAGTTTTGGGCTTATTTGGCTATAGTCAATCGATCCTTTTGGGGTTTTCTTGGTTTTCTTTATTATGTCTGTCTGTTTTAGGTGTTCATCTATGTTTAGGCATTGATACTAAACTTAGAGATTTTACTAATGCTTTAAGTTTTGCTTGTGGTTGTTTTGCAACTATAGGTTTAGGAGTTTATTGCTGTTTAAGATTTAAACATAAGTTTATATCCCCCATAATTAAGACTATAGTCCTGCTGTTTACAATTTTAATTGTTTTTTTGCCTTTATCTATTTGGGATTATTATTTGGCAGTAGGGGAACTTTTAACCTCAGATATTATCCTAGCTTTTGCTCAAACTAATTATGAAGAAAGTTTTGAATATGTCATAAGTCATATAGATATAAATTGGTTTTGGGCTTTGCTTATCACGGTTATGGTTATTATGGTAACCATTTTCTCTTTGAATCGGGTTAGTTTTATAAAGCATAGAGCCAAAAGTTATGCTTTTATGTATATATGTGTACTGATTTTTGGCCAGTTTTTCTTAGTTGTTCCGCATATCAATTATTTTGGTACTACAGTGCTAAAAGTTACAGGACGTCAATTAGAGCAGTTTACTCTGTTTAAGGAAGCTACTTTAAAGCGTCAAGAACGCTTAGCAAAACTTGATACTTTAGGTGTTGATCCTAAGGCTAAAGGCATTCATGTTTTAGTATTAGGAGAATCTCATTGTCGTGATCGGATGCAAGTTTATGGATATAATAGAAAAAACACTCCTAATCTATTTAAGTCTAAACAACAAGGCCAGGCCTTAATTTTCTCCAAAGCTTACGCAAGTTTTCCTCAAACAGTGCCTGCTTTAACTTATGCTTTAACTGAGCAAAATCAATATTCGTATAAAAAATTAGAAGAGGCGTATTCTCTAATTGAATTGGCTAATATTTCAGGTTATGAGACATATTGGCTCTCAAATCAACGTAAATATGGTATCTATGAAACCCCTACATCAGTAATTTCGTCGGCGGCAATGCATGAGGAGTGGATTAATGGAACTTCAGGCATGCAGAGTATTTTTTATGATGATGAACTTTTAAATCGTCTTCCAGATCTTAAAGATAAGGAGCAGGTATTCTTAATTTTACATTTAATGGGAAGTCATCAAAAATACGCAGAAAGAAGTCCTGAAGAATATAAGATCTTTTTAAGTAAGGATAAGGTTGTTGATGAATACGATGCAAGTATCCTTTTTATGGATAACTTTTTAGATAAACTATACAAAAAGTTAAGTAATTATTCGAATTTTCAAACACTTACTTTTATTTCGGATCATGGCGAGGAATTGTCTCACGGAATATATGACCACAATCCCACAAAATTTACCTTTCCTATGGTGAGGATCCCACTAGTTATATATTTAGGACCGAATTTTAAATATCAAAGGCAAAATGTTTATACAGCTTTAAGAGCTCATTTAGATAAAGTATGGACTAATGATTTGACTTTTGAGCTTGAATGTGGACTTTTAGGAATCTATGGCCTTGAGTCTTATTCATCTGCCTATGATATAAGTTCAAGACAGTATAGGCTTACGGCTAAACAGGCTCTTACTTTACATGGGAAAAAACATATTCATGAGGATCAGAATTTTGATAATCAAGAAAGCCTAACTCCTTAATGAAATATAAGATCTAAGCTTATATATGCTGTTTATGGAAAAATTTATTTAAAAAATTTTCTTAAAAGATCTTGCTATTTTA
>ERZ1673737.1267-NODE-1267-length-25567-cov-4.373197_pt1 | contig 25567 bp, 22 predicted proteins | sample MGYA00580211_ERZ1673737 | MGnify/ENA primary metagenome ERZ1673737 (study PRJEB41218, sample SAMN15661789) | gut metagenome | host: Homo sapiens | place: Canada: London | collected 2015-08-20/2019-03-30 | study: EMG produced TPA metagenomics assembly of... | reverse complement strand
CAGCTGCAAATCCAGTACCTTCCCGAATGTGTAAAAGCCTACCTCCTGAGCCTCCTCGGCCTTCTGTCTCCACTCGGAAGCATCGTTGTCTTTGTTGGAGACATCTTCTTCCAGCTTCTCCAGGTCTTCGGTGATTTGTCCAATCTCCTTCTCCGAGTCGTCGCGAGACTTCGAGTGCTTCTTGATAAGCTTTTCGTTCTTGGATTGTTGCACCTCGGCATTAGAGATCTCTTCAGCGAGCAAGCCGATTTGCTCCTTGAGGCCGTCGACCTTGGCCTTTTGGCCACGAAGCCGAACACCACCAACCTCCATGATTTTGCTTTGAAGAGTGGAAATCTCCTCCTCGATACCACTCTTCTCGTCGTTGAGCTTCTCGATCTCCTTCTCGGTCTTGGCGATCTGTTTCTCGAGCGCAGCGACTTGGCCTTCATCAGAGTCGGATGGCTGGTGCTGTGCGCCAAGTTCCTTCACGCGTCGCTGAGCATCAATGAGACTACGCTTGGTACTCTCGATCTCGATCATGATCTTTTGGATCTTGGTCTCCACGCGCGGGATTTCCTCCAGCCTTTCCCGCATCTGAGCTTCAACGTTTCGCTGCTTCTCTTGAAAGGCCTGGAACTTCCTTTCGAGATCTTCGAGATCTGTCTCCAGACGAGACATTTGATCCTTTGTGACATCTGCGACCTGTTTCGACGACATACCACCCCGGGCAACGCGGGTTCCACCACCACTCATTGTTCCTGACACATCGATCAACTGTCCGTCAAGCGTCACCACTCGCCACCGGCGAGCACCGTAGGCGATACGGTTGGCTTGCTCTAAGTCCTTGGCAACCAGGGTGTTTTGCATCACACTGTAGAAAGCAGGTGCAAACATTTCATCCTTGGGCTTGACGAGATCGAAGAGACGGGGAACACTTTCGGGAGTGTAGATAGTGGACATATCACGGCGGGGGAGACGGTCAAGAAGAATGAAGTTTGCTCGGCCGAGGTTGTTTTTTCGCAGGTAGTCGATACACTGTTGGCCGACTTCGACAGTTTCCACCACCATATTGTTGAGAGCAGGACAAGCGGTGGAGATGGCGATATCGTACTTCTCGTCAATCGTACCCAGGTTACCAAGTCTGCCGTGGAATCCATCAATACGACCGGACTCTTTCAGTCGCATCAAGCCAGTCAAGACACTTCCACTGTTCTGGGTACTTGCCAGGCTGGCGCGGGCATCTTCGGCCTTTTGACGGGCACTTGAGACATGTGAGCGAACCTCGGGTTCACGGCCTGCGTATTTCTGAAGATCATGCTTGAACTTTTCGACTTCATACTCCAAGGTCTCTTTCTGGGCCTGTCGCTCTTCGAGGTCGTTTTGTTTGGACTGCAGACTTTCCTCGATCGTAATAATCTTGGCCTGTGCCTCCTCGAGAAGGACAGTACCAGCGTTACTACGCTCGCGTAAGATATCAAGTTCACTTTGGGCGACTGCAACTGCGGATTGCTTTTGGTTGATCTTCTCGTTCCACGGCTCGAGAGACTTCTGCTTGGCGGCAATCTGATCGGAGAGGCCCTGGGTCTTGCCTTTGAGGCCCTCGCGAATGGTGTTCAGTTCCTTCTCTTCCGTCAACATTTCCTTCTCAAACTGAGTTGTCTCGGCAGTCTTCTTCTCGATGTCGTAGGTGAACTTCTCGACCAGACTCTGGCATTCTGAAGCAGCGAGTCGGCTGGTGTGCATCGCCTTTTCCAGCTTCTTCTGCTTGCCAAGTAAGAACTTCTTCTTCTCTTCGAACTTGACTGACTCCTTGTCGTATTTGGCCATCTCCTTGAGCAAGGCTTGAGTCTCCTTCTCCATAGACTCGTACTGGCGAACACCCTTCTTGTAGGCCTTTTCGATCTCTTTGATGCCGGATTCATTTCCCTCGTGCTTCTCGAGTTCCATGTTCAACAACTCCTGCATCTGGAGGATGGCTTCTTCCGTAACGCGGACATTGTCAGCGCACTCATCAATGTAGATCTGGTAAAGAGCGGATTGCTTCTGAGCCAATTCATTCTCCTCGCGAATGTAAGCCAGAGCCTTGTCTTTCTTATCCACCAAGGCGGTCTTCTCCTTCTCCACATGCTGCACACGATTGTTCTTCTCCACGCAGACATCGTTCAAGGTTTCGAGCTCGGTCGCAGCTTCGTCGATGGGTGTCTTATACTTCGAGGTTCCGATAATGTCCTCCAAGTATTCCAACAAACCTTCGTCGTGTTCATTGGCGGCTTTTGGTTTCATCTGAGCAATGGACTCAACCTCACCCTGCAGAATCAAGAAACGCTTGTGGTCGAGGTCGATTCCACGATCGCGAAGGAATGCGCCAACTGTTGCAAAGTTGGTCTCCTTCTTGTTCATGTAGTATTTGCTGGTGTTGTTCTTGAACGCGCGTCGAGAAACGATCAGTTGGGAATCTGGGACTACTTCAGATCCACCTTCGGGCAAATCGAGGACTTGTGCGAAATGGACCTCGACCTCGCAATAGGCGAGGTCTGGATACTGAGCAGAGTTGTGAATCAGAGCAGAGATTTTGCCCTGTCGCATCTTGCTGGCACGGAAACCAAACACAAAGAGTAGCGAGTCAATAACGTTAGATTTTCCGGAGCCATTTGGTCCGACGACGGACGAGAAGGAGGCGTGGAACGGTCCGACAATTTGCTTGCCCGCGTAACTCTTGAAGTTTGTCAGAATAAGATTTTCAATGATCATTCGGGGCTTGGGTGCCGCAGATTCCTCAGGGGCCGTAGGAATTTGCGTCCTTGACTTCGCCACGATATCCATAGGCTTCTCCAAGACTGTCGAGTTCGGGTTGATGATGGAAATCTGAGACTTGGGTTCTTCCGATTCTTTCGAGGGCGATTGATTCACGGCGGATTCGGTGATGTCGGACAGAGGCGGCACACTTGCGCGTGCTCGCGCCTGAGGCTCTGGCGATTTGGACGGCTCTGGAGTAGGGAGTGAGCCCTTGGCCGGCTTGGGTGTGATTGAGCCGCGACTCTTGCGGGGATGAGCCATACTTTTTCTTTTCAACGCCGCATTTCTAGACGGGGATTCAGGATCGGCTTCCATTGACGCGATACTAACACCCTCATCGTTCTCATCGTTTTCATCGTTTTCATCATTCGTTTCGTCCTCTTCGGTGTCCATTGCGTGCGACGCATCGGAATCATCCGTTATCGCTTCTTGGATTTTACTGGCAGGCCGTGCGGTGGAAGGTGTTTTCGGTTCTAGGGTCATCAGACTCTTGGAGGTTCTCTTTGCCCTCTTGGGGACGGGGGTGTAATCCTCCTCCTCCTCAGCTTCTTCGTCATCATGCGTATCGGGTGTGGGTGTCACATTTCCGGGGTCTTCGGATTCAGAGGTATCTTCGACAACATAGCTCCGACGGGGAGCAGACCGGCGCGATGACCTGCCCTTAGCGACTGCAGCCATGATGGATTAAGGTGATTGCATGGAGGGGATGGAGTGTTTCGTCCGGCGAAAGTGGGTTGTTTACCTTGCGCCCAAAGAGGAAAGGCGGCCGTCGTTCTGCCACAACAAGCCCTTTACCGCCATATCCCGCCGTAAGTTACCATACGGTAATTACCTCTCCGCGGAGCTTCCAACTTGAACTTGCGACACTTGCAACTCTCTTCTCTCTGCATCACCATGGCGCCCTGGGAGAACTTTGACTATGTGTTCTCGTTCAACAAGAAATACACTTATGAGCCTAAGGTCGTTGAACAGATCCTTGCCAATCGGCGTGCCTTCGAGAACCAGCTCTTCGCCGACCAACTGCTAAGACTGCTCGGTATCCAGGGAGGTATGATTTGAAGCTTCAGCTGGAAGATTTAGGCTAATGATTTGCTCCCCTCTAGTGACTAAGGTTTACCCGCCTAAGAGCAATACAGATCTCCGAGAACTTTTCAATCACATTGTTTCCTCGGAACTGGATATCGAACACAAACAATCTCTAGTGTACTATGTCCTCAAAGACTGTCGCGCTGCTCCAGAAGCTTCGATTCAGTTTGCGCAACGATGCCACCTACCGGAGAAATACCGTCTCTTCATCGAGGGCCTTTGGCACCTTGATCGACTTGATTTCCGGGTGAGCTTGCACGGATCTTCAAAGCCATTACCTTCCGGCAATTACTGACTGTACTAGCGAGCACTTGAGTACCTCACCGAACCATCGCTCATTCCTACCTTCCCGGATGAAATCCTCTACGCCCTGACTCTCACCAAGCTTCCCCGGCACGACGACAGCCTCGCAATCGCATACTACCTCACTGTGGCTCCTCCTCTCGCAAGCGAAAAGGTTCGCAAAGCTTTCTTCGAAACTCTCAGTCGATCCAACGTCACGGAGGCGTTTTATTTCACACGCAAGTACGATGACGCTCGCCGTCAGAGCTTCTTTGAGCAGTTGGTGGAGTTTGTTCACAAGGCCAGCCCCGGCCAGACCAGAAGCCGGCGCGCAATGGAACTCGTCGGACTGCCACTGGATGAGGATGAGGAAGTGTGGTTCGAATCAGTATTGCTACATGGCAATGCCAGCACACTCCCTGGGGCCAAGGATACCGTCATGATGCGGCGTCTTGCAACCGGACAAGTTTCCGATGTCTCCCCGGAACTTGAATCCTTGAGTGGCAAGAAAGTGGATGGTTTGAACTGGGATAACCTACGAGGGAGCATAAGACACATGTAAATGATATACCCAACCAGTGCAGCATCACTGGGATGAATGTTTGGTTAGAATTGAAATAGCAAAAGGAGTTTACGGTTTTGACAAATGATGTTCCCAATTGTAATTGATATTGTCGAAGCGTTAGTGTAAGTGGATTCCTGATATATATTCGGCACTCACCAGTTTCTCACAGCACTTGTACTCATTAGCATTTGCAAGAAGCCCACAAATTACCAGAAAGACAAATCAGAAGTGATTGAATTAAATCTGACTCTCGGATCGGTTGAAATACGAAAAAATTACCAGCAGGACATACTTCCTCCAGCCCTGCGCGGTGACATGGCGATAAGATACCGGATGCCGTGAAAAGTCCTAAACCACGCCGTTTTCCACTCCTAACGCGCTACCGCAACCTATTCTATTCATCCTTTATCCTCATTCCTCTCTTCCTTTCTTATTCATCGCAAGCACCTTCATTTGCATCTTCTTACGTGACACTATCGTGTTCTTTCGTCTCCTGGTTCTGCCTTTCGCCCCCAAGGGAGCTAACCCGCCAATCGAGACCGAAGATGACCGTCTGCACGTTTTTCCAGCAGGGGCGCTGCAGATTTGGGGGTATGTAACATCTAAGCCAAGTCAAAATTGAGTCACTAACATTCCGATTTCAGACAAGTGCAAATTCGAGCATCCTGGCCGAAGCACAGCTGGTCCTTCCGGGAATAGATTCGGAGCTCTCTCTGGGTTTGGTGAGTATATCTCGCATTATTATGCCAGCCATTTCACCTCAAACTATGCAGGCAATGCATGCCTACAGCCTAAGTCTATCTGTTTGCTCTTTGCTCGTCTTATCTCTCTCTTTCCTTCTATTGCTCTCTACCCATTATACTTGTATCAACACCAATGTCCAGACAAGGCCCTGTTCACTTAGCCTTTCGCCGCGTCGATGCATTACTTTTTGGTCCTGATTTGAAGCCAAAGCCATTGTCTAACCGAGCATCTACGACAGGTGGAACATCTGCGCCAGGCCAATCCCAGAACAAGAAATATGCAGACGAGTAAGCCAACCTCTTAGCAATATTCGATGGGACTTGGGACTAACTTGAATACAGCTTCGGCGTCAGCGCAAGTGATATCAAGCTTGACCTGACCGCGGGCAAGAACCGTCCACTCTGGATCCTTTCCGCCTATTCACCACAGCAGAATGTTCCTCGTCAGCTGTTCGGTGGTCCTGGGCGTGAGCAGAGTCCGGAAGAATTGCGTGTGCGCCATTATGAATTGGCAGCTGCGGGTAGCATTGACCAGGCGGTCCAGGAATCCCAGGCCCTCTGGCAAGAGTCTATCAAACAGATGGAAGTCGTCTTGGGTGATCTCAATGGCGCCGTGAAGTTCATTATTGATGGAAAGAACGAGCATCCTAACAGGCTCGATATCGTTGAGGGCAAGACAGGACCCGGTGCTACCCAAGCGCCTGGAACCCTCGGTGGTGCTCCCTCAGGATTCGGACAACCATCAACTTTGGGCCAGGCATCTGGTTTCGGTCAACCTTCAACCCTCGGCCAGTCTTCAGGTTTCGGGCAGCCCTCAACTCTGGGCCAGTCCTCTGGCTTCGGCCAACCATCGACTCTGGGACAATCCGCTGGCTTCGGCCAACCCTCGACGCTAGGTCAGTCCTCTGGTTTCGGCCAACCCTCGACTCTAGGCCAAACGTCTGGTTTCGGACAGCCCTCAACTCTAGGTCAGTCATCTGGCTTTGGGCAACCTTCAACTCTGGGTCAATCGTCTGGCTTCGGACAGACCTCGACTTTAGGCCAGTCATCCGGGTTTGGACAGCCATCCAACATAGGTGGCTCTGGCTTCGGGCAGCCGTCGACCCTGGGAGGACAATCCGGGTTTGGTAAACCAGGCTTCGGACAGCCCGCAGCTCCGGCAGCAAACCCTTTCGGCGCTCCAGCTTCCTCATCCTCACCCTTTAGTCAGATCTCCAACAATCAACCCGCCCCAGGGGGCTTCGGACAGCCTGCTCCTACGAATGCTCCCTCGCCATTCACACAGACAGCTGCACAGCAACCTGCAGCTCCTGCCTTCCCTCCTGCCTCCGGTGGATTCGGGCAGCCACAACCGACGTCTGGATTCCCACCACAACCATCCGCACTCAATCCATTTGGGACCTCCTCCCAACCAGCAGCCAACCCATTCGGGCAGCCCGCCGCACCACAAGGCGTCCCAGTGCAGCATGCTGACGCTGGCCCTCGAGCGTTTCTCAAACTTGACGACCCGAACCAACTCAACCCACTCCCAGAACTACAAGGCGAGACAAGGCACGATCCATCATCTAAACGCCTAACTATGTGGAAGGGCCGTCCAGTGAAGTACGTCAACGACCACCCTTGTTATTTGCACCCGCAAGACAACACGACGTTGGTCCGAGTCAATTTCCCTAGTGGGCCGCCTGATCCAGCAAGTCTGCGCGACTCTCAAGGCAAGCCAGAGGAATACACCCCAGAGGTTGCCGAGGCATATGAATTCTACCTCAACAACGGGTACTTCAAGGATGCCATTCCATCCGTTCCCCCTAAGAGAGAGTGGATCAGCTTTGATTTTTGATGTCAACATTGCGATTTGTGACTTATGAACTACGACTTGCATTTTCTGATTCTTTTTTTTGGTTAAGTTGTACACGGGGGGTTAATTGGCATAACAAAAGACGACATGTCTAGCATGCGCAAACATGAAGAACGGCGTTTGGGAGGTGGGCTTTTCTAGTTCAAGCAACTGATGTCTACGAATACACTACGGTTTCTAGACTACAAAACTGGGAGTTTGTTTTTTCAAGATGTTTCCATTTTTAATTTTTGGTATATTAGGTCAAACGGGATCACCCACAGAACAGATAAGTCCTGCAGGCTTGCACCGGGTCCAACGTAGCGCATTCACGCTCCAAATTCACCAGTGCATGATCCCTCCCTAAAGCAAGCCCAGGGCTAGATCATTTAAGCGGCAATGGTAACCTCAACCTCAACACCGGCCTCGATGTTGATGATGATCTGCTTGACGGTCTCAGTGGGGGCGAGGAGGCTGTAAAGATTGAATGTTAGTGACTGTATCTTCGTGCATAAGATCTGCCTCTTGGACATCCGGTTAAAACTCACTCAATCAGACGCTTGTGGATGCGCATCTCGTACTTGTCCCAGGTCTTGGAACCCTCACCGTTGGGGGTCTTGCGGGTGGAGATCTGGAGGGTCTTGGTAGGGAGACGGACGGGGCCCTTGACCTGGAGGGACTTGGAGCGGGCACGGTCGATGAGCTCCTGGCAGACCTTCTCGAGGGAGGCAACCTTGCGGGAGGTCAGGGTGATACGGATCTTGTGGACCTTCTGTATAGCAGGCGAGAGAGGCGATTAGTGTTTGATCAAGGGTTGTGAGGCCCATTCACACTCTGCGCACAACGACGACAGCGTGCAATTGGATCATAGGGTCGGCGACAACGTACAGGGCCCTCGCCGAAATCCTTCTCGGGCTTCTGGAAAGACATCTTGAATGATTGGTGCTGGGTTGGGTTAGCGGGTGAAGTCGAGAGGTTCAAGGAAGAGATCACGTACAATTTAAAAAGGCGAATGCCGTCAAGACCTGAACTACTAGGCTCGGTAAGGTGATGATGGCTGGCAGAAACAGTGTGGAGCGAGAATTCGATACCGAAAAGTTCAGTGCGAAAGTCTTGGCGCTTCGGCTATCGCACGCTAAGCCGCTTTGGGTGCCCTTGACCTGGTCGCTGAATCAGGGCTGAGTCATCGCTCTTTTGGGACAACTCCCAAGTTTGAGGCATTCGAGATATAATCATGAGCTGACGATTGTTTGCGTGTTCTTGTTTTTGCTTGTTGCTCTTTTCTCCTTTGTCCCCCTTAGCTACCCTCAGTCAACCAAGCACAGCTTGCCCCAATGGCGGAGCTTCCCCCGCTGGCTCCGGTGCCCTCCCCCGCAGTGCGGAGGACAATCCCATCGAACGACTGGGACGCTTGCCTAGATGCATGGATGACCTTGTTGGGCATCCGTCTGAATGTCTCCGATAAGCAGTTCAGAGACGTGGCCGCTCAAGATGCATCCGCGCCCCCATTCCTGGGATCTTACTATCAGTACGCCGCAGCGGGGGACTTTAGTCTAAAGAGTGGACCTAAAGCTCGACAGCTTCGGAAGCTTTGCTTTTTAGCAACAAGGCGGTACCTGCTTGGTCTATCAAACCCACCAGATGGACTACTGGACTGGAGACTCCTCGGCGACCTATGCTGCTGCTACCCTTCCAGCACGGTTCTCAAAACGTCATTATCAAATGCCTGGGATCTACACCATGACAAGATCACCTCCAGCATTGAGAAGGCAAAGGCCATCATCATCAAGAACCTCTCTTCGGCAAACTCGTTCTCCAATCCTGAAGTCATCTCAGACATCCGCCGCTTAACTATCCTTGCCTCCGTGCTTCCAGCTTCAGGCCAGGTGCTTATGGCGGGCTCTGACTTCCTGGATACGGTATCAGAAGCTTACCAATCCAAAAGTGCTAGAGAAGAGTTCCGGAAGATTCTGGTTGCGAATATCTACGTTGGATTGATCTCTTTGTTGAAGGAACAATCTGCCAACATGTCATTGTTATTGGATCAGTTGTTCGGTCTCAAAGCCGCTGCCCGAGTGGGAACGCCGAAGATGAAAAAAGAGGCGACACTGCTATCAGACCTTGTATGCAGCTCGGACTTGCTTCTTCGGCTAGAGAAGTATCTTACCAATCACCCCCAGAAACGGGGAGAGGATCTTCTCTCCAGCTTGCGCGCCTACCAAGTGGAATCCAAATCGTTCCACCATCGGTATCAAAGACGGAAGAAGCTGAACAAAGGCAAAGATGTATCTTCGGGGGTCCTCATCCCAGAGGAGCTTCACGCACACAAGATGTCCCTTGTCACCCAAGTACAAGACCTTTTCCCCGATCTTGGCTCGGCGTTCGTTGTACGGCTATTAGATTTCTACAACGACAACCCTGAAACAATCGTCGCACACCTACTCGACGACTCACTCCCTCTAGAACTCCAGTCTCTAGATCGATCGGAGCAACTACCCCCGACAGCAGAACCGCACCATAGCCATCTCTCACCACAACCGACGCCACCCGCCCTGCCATCACCCCAACCGGAATCCTTCCCAACCCGAAAGAACGTCTTTGACAAAGACGTCGACATCGCCGAATTGAGCCGCTCAGACGAAGCAGCAGGCAAAGGCAAACTACACTTCGGCCGCATCGACGCAGACCAAACCGCCGACACAGTCCTAGCAGATCGAAGCCACCACGCCGCAAACAAAGCAGCAATCCTCTCCGCACTAGCAACATTCGACTCAGACGACGATGAACGTGACGACACCTACGACGCAGCCGATGTAGGCGGCACCGTGGACGGCGTGACGACCGGTACAGACGCCGAAGCCGACGCAGCTGTACAAACCCGCCGCGCAGCAGATCTCGACATGACTCTCTTCCGAACATACAAGTCCAATCCCGGCCTGTTTGCCCGAGATTCGACCACCCGCCGTTCGCAGCCGCGTGCGTCGCTGAAACGGGAAACCGAAATGACGGACGAGGCTATTGAAGGATGGGCTGTTATGCTCACCCGTGATCCCAGGCGGCTTGCCAAACTCGAGGACCGGCTGGCTATGGACGCTAGCGGGTCTGGTGGTGGCAGTGCTTTGAACCAGCCCGAGTTGCGTTCTACGTCTTATCGGAGGCCGCAACCTCGTGAGGATGGCGATGAGGGCTCTGACGAGGGTGAGTCTTCCGGTCAGGCTGGTTTGCGTGGTCGAGGTGGTGGTGGAAGAGGTGGAAGGGGACGTGGAGGTCGTGGACGTGGTGGGCGTGGTGGTGGGCCTGCTCCGACTGGGGGTCAGCCTCAGCCGGATTCTGCTGCGTCGCGGCAAAGAAAAGAGGCTAATAAGGGGAGTCGGGCGAATCATAATCGTCGACAACAGCATGCGAAGAAGATGGCGCGTGGGGGTGGAATGCCTGGCTAAGAACAGGCATTGATATAGTCCATGTGGATGTAACCGATTGAGGTGAGCCTCGACTGTATTCACCATGATGGACGACTATGCTTGTAATCTAAACATGAAAATATTACAAAAGCAGCTACAAAGCATTGAAACGTAAAACATTCGTTCATCATTAATATACCAGAACAGATATAGATTGTGGTATGGGCTATCGCGACCATGTATTTACACAGGAACCTCGTTCGCATGACCCGCAAGGAACAATACTTCATTCACCAGTGAATCAATGATGATCCGAGAAGACACCAGTCTCGGAAATCGATTTGCGGCACTCCTCCATGAGGCGGACCTGCTTTGCGACATCACCGAGACGGCTGATAACCTCTTTATTTCCATCGTAGAACGTGAAAATCGCATATGGGATACCAGTGTCTCGGCAGAATTCCAGAACCTTCTTCTGGGCGCGACGCAAGTTGTGGCGCGGCATGCGTGGGTACAGATGGTGGATGGCCTGGAACTGCAGACCTCCATGGAAGAAATCGAGCCATGTTGGGCAGTCGACGTCCATAGTGGTGCGAAGCATCTTCTGCGGGAAGGACTCGCCGACTCCTAGGTCGGCGGTTGACATGGCGAAGTGGGATAATGTGATCTGAACATGCAAGGGGGATGGAACGATGTTCGAGATGAGAAGGAAGGTAAGGCGGCTGCTGGTATCGGGAAGTGTTTTATACAAAATTCCATAGCCATACCAGGTCCAGAAGAAGACCTGTCCAACAAGCTCGAAGTAGAAATGCCACCAGGCGGGACCCTTCCGAGGAGCCTGGCGCTTCAGCAGATACTCCCAGCTCAGGGCAGTGAGATTGAAACGCGCGAGCGACATGATAGGGTAGTAAAGGTAGTTCTGGAACTTGAGGAGGAATTGAGCTGGAACGTCAAAGGTCATGACTCGATCGTAGTATGTGCTCCGAAGGCTGGTAAGGAACCGATGCGAGATGGCAAAGAACGGAATATGCTCAATATCGGGGTCGTGTTCGGGTTCGTTGGTCACGATATGATGCACGTTGTGGCTTCGTTTCCACCACCCGAGACTTAGGCCACCGATGTAATCCGCGATGATCATTCCAATAACACTGTCCACATGGAAATTGTGCGTAATTCCCATGTGGCCAGCATCATGGGCAGTGAAAACAAGCTGGTGCCAGACGCAGCCTAGGAAGAATGCAGAGGCCGCCCACCATTCCATGCGTAGAAACATATATGATAAGCCTGCGAACAGACTGTATCGACAACATTCAATGAAGTACGCAGAGTAGTTGCAGTTGTAAAGACCCTCGGCCTTCATCCGCTCGTTCAGCTCACGGTATTTGCGTTTGATCTCCTCCTGGCTCGCGGTGTCCAAAGAAGGATACTTGGCAGTGTCGAAGACAATCTCCTCTCTGGTTCTTGCATCCAAAAATTTTGGCTGGGGCGGAGCGTTCCGGGTCGAAGAAACGGTGTCGGTGGCCGTGGTCGACTTCCTCTGACGGGGGGAGGCTTTCGAGTCAACCGCATCGAAAATTGGCGAGGGCGGGAAAGATCCATCGTGACTAGAGCCATAGGAGCTCTCTTGGCTTGTTGAATCCTCCTCCGTCGAGCATGATTCCTCTGTGTAGGGACGGTACTTGCCGCCCTGTATTGGGGGTAGAAAGTTGATCCATATCCCTTCAATTCGACCGATCTGATACGAGGGCATACGGTTGCGGGCTTCTTGGGAATGTAGTCTATGTGAAAGAAACTCAGGTTAGATATGTCTTAGTCTGTGATCCATCCAGGGACGTACGCGTTGATCTCATCTGTCGCATCCCTGCCCACCATGTGTTTGATGGACTTGTCTCCTCCGGGATGGAACTTGATCCAGGCATCTACCTTCAAGACACGGCCCTCGAAGATAATGACATGTTTCCCCTCTGCAATGAGGCCTTCAATATAACGTCGAGTCAAGACGGTGTCCTTCCGGGACGGCTGGGGTTTCTCCATGGTGTGACGCCGCGATGGTGTGGATGTTCAAGGTCAACAACAGTGACTTCTTCACAATGACATTGTTCAGATCCAAACAGTAAAATGAGTGACAAGGTTAGAAGCGCAAAGAGCAGGGAGCAGCGAAGGGAGATATTAATAGGTAACAAGGCAGAAACATAGCGGAGGAGCACAGCGGGGACCGATCGGCGGTCAACCCGTGCTTGTCACTTCTTCATTACTAGACCTTCATACTCCGTTATCATATGGCATGATGGTGAGCAATCCTTTGGCATCTCTTAATATTGTATTAACTCTGATAGGATACACTCTCAACACTCATTCAAACATGGCTCCAATGGGACCAGGTCCGTATATCCGTGTTCCGGTGGCCTGATGTTACTGACTCGGATATAGGATCCTACGTCCCGCGCGGAAATAGAGCAGCTACGTGACTCTAATGCCGTTGAAGAGCTGGAAAACCGCTTGCGAAACCGTGCGTGTCATCCTATGTTCATTCGAGGTTATAGTGCACGTCTGATCCAAGTATAGGCATCGAATTCGGCACAGCTGGTCTACGAGGCCGCATGGCAGCAGGGTTCTCTTGCATGAACTCTTTGATAGTCATACAAGCCTCGCAAGGCCTAGCCAAGTTTATCCGTGATCAACGTTCTGATATCGCCTCGCATGGTGTAGTCATTGGTCACGATGCACGTCACAATTCTAAGAAGTTTGCCGCACTCGCCGCCAATGCTTTCATCGCGCAGAAGATTCCTGTCTTTCTCTTTGATCAGGAAGCACCAACACCACTGGTACCGTTCGGTGTGAATCATTTTCACGCTGCTGCGGGTATCATGGTGACGGCGAGCCACGTAGGTTGACCCGGACATCCACTATATACACGTACTGACTCAAGCGCTCTTTAAAGAACCCAGCTCAAGATAATGGTAAGCTACTTACACCTATATAGCAAACCATATGCTAACCTCTCCATAGGCTACAAAGTGTAAGAAGGGAAACCGTTATCATTGTCACACAGCAGCTAATAGGCTGTGCTTCATAGATACTCGAGCAACGGTGCGCAGATCAATCGACCCGAAGATGGGGAAATCGCGCAGTCAATCAAAGATAATCTTGAACCCTGGCCAACAGCATGGGAGCCATTGCAGCCCGGTGAATACTTGCGCTCGGATTCCTACCAGCAACTGCTTCCCCACTACATGGATCGTGTTGGGAAGTTCATGGTGCGTTCTTGAAAATCGATGCTGTGACAACTCTGACGATGTCTTAGGAATCCACAGTAGCAAACTGGGAACCTCCAAAGCCATTTGTCTACACTCCTCTTCACGGAGTGGGAGGTCTGGTGCTTCCGGAGTTGTGCCACTCACTTGGAATCGACAACCACGTGTCTGTTGAAGCCCAAGAGAAGCCAGATCCAGACTTCCCCACTGTGAAGTTCCCCAACCCGGAGGAAAGTGGTGCCTTGGACCTTTCTATCGAGACTGCTGATAAACAGGGAAGGACTTTGATCATTGCGAACGATCCGGATGCGGACCGCTTTGCCGTAGCTGAGAAAGTAGAGTGAGTTCTTCTTCCTGCAGCCCTTGATTATCTATCGCTAATGTCTAATATAGTGACAAATGGCAATTATTGACCGGAAACCACGTTGGTGTTCTATTGGCATCTCATATCCTGGATTCCTATGATGCCGACAAAGATTGGTCTCACATCTCTGTCTTGACCACAACGGTCTCGAGCGGCATGCTTGCCAAGATGGCAGCTGCAAAGGGTATCCACTTCAAAGAGACCCTTACAGGTTTCAAGTGGATGGCCAATGTTGCCCGGGATCTTGAGAAAGAAGGGAAGACTGTTTCATTTGCATACGAGGAAGCATTGGGATACATGTTCCCATCCGTGTGCTATGACAAGGATGGAATCACAGCAGCCACAGTATTCCTCGCCGCAGAGGCGAAATGGAGATCACAGGGATTGACTGTGTATGCCAAGCTTCAAAAACTATTTGCGGAATTTGGCCACCATGAGACGTTGAACAACTATTTCCGATCTCCTGACCCGGAGCTCACTTCGACATTATTCCAAGGAATCAGAGGGAGCAATTGTCTTGCAGACATGAAGTTTGGCCGTTTCAAGGTTTTGCGGTGGAGGGATCTGACAAAGGGCTATGACTCTAGCACTCCCGATAACAAGCCAGACTTGCCTGATGACCCAACCAGCCAGATGCTGACTCTGTGGCTCGAGGGCGGTGTTCGCTTCACATTCCGAGGATCGGGTACAGAGCCGAAGGTCAAATGTATGTTTCCCTGGCTTTATTCGAAGAGCTCGTTCGCTAATATCGTTATCTAAAATAGTCTACATTGAAAGTTGTGGGGATTCTCGCGAGGATGCGGTCAAGGCAGTCTGCGATACTTTCCTTACTATTCGGGAGGAATGGGTTGAGCGTTTCACTCCTTCGATGTCATACAGCAAGCAGCTTCCCACATCATCGGGTCATATCTTCACTGTGGAGTGAGAGGCGATAGGGACATGGAAGATGTGAAGAGCGAGAATATATTCTGAAATGTCCAGTACTGAAATAACCACCCGTATTTGATTGAGATCATTATGCACAATTCCCAAGCCATGTAGATGGTGAATACCCATTCAATCCCCTTAAACCAACGCTCGACCTGATTTCGATCGGCCCCGCGTCTCTCGTATGCAGAATTCAATCGGTTGCATCTGAGGGTATTTACGCGTTCCATAAGTGTCTCGTCGTAATTCGTAAAATAGATGTCTCTGGTTGTGCCGTCCTCCATAACTGCACAGCCGTGGTAGTTACTGCGCGACGTTGTGCGGTCTTCCTTCAAAATCTCGCAGGTCTTCACTTCTTCAATCCATGTCTCCTTAATTAGGGTTGGGTACCTGGAAGTGTAGGGTGGTAGGCTTGGCTTCTTCAGAAACCATCTCGACCAGTGCGGTCCCGGATCCCCAGCTTTGGTAAAGGAATCCTGGAATTCGGGAAGACACGGATCCTGTTGGCACCATACAGATCACGGATCTGGATATCCTGGGGCTCGTTTCAGATGTATCAAACGGGTGCGTACGAGGATCGCGAGAAGAAGCGGGTGTCCGCCCAGTTGCAATCAAAAGTGCTGCATGCAAGGCTTGTTTGTCTCAGGTCAGCCAATGCTTGTGCGAGGGAAATGAAGCATCAAGTCATGAGGGACGTCTATTCTGGGAGCACGACTCCAAAAGATCTGACATGAGGATATATCAATCAGTCTTGAGCCGGAATATTCTCAACCTCATAAATTCGAAATGTGCCATAAATGTGTGCGCCAGGCCCAAGCTGGGCAGCAAGTTTGTCCTTCACAATATAGAGATTCAGTGCATCAACAATGTGATCACTCCTGTCCCCGTCACACGCGTCACATCCACCAAACTATACCTTACTTGAGTAGCGAAGACGATGGTTCCTTTCAATATCAACAGCGTGAAGCCGCAAGGACCAGAGACTCTGTCCACACGTTTGATTGTGCTCGCCACGGTCGAGGAGCCGTCCGAGGGTAAGAACTCGTTTCATGCTTCTACAATAATTATCGCACGGGGAATTTCTATTTACTCACTAAGATCAATCTTTAGAAACAACATGAGACCAAAAGCTCCAGCTTGTACTCGACATCACGATAGCTGCCCCCGTCATCGGCATGAACATCCATGTATCCATGCACGGCCTCGACCTCAACTATCGGACACGAGCGAAGACGAAGGCTATGACTCCTACACATCCCAAACAAGAGTCCACAATAAATGTGCCCTTCATCCCCCCAAGAGAGAACGGTGTGGCCAAAAATACTCAAGTGACACGCCCAAATACACACACCGTCACGCTACCCCACTAGTCTCAGGTGCCTGTACTCGTACTACAGTGCACACGTCACATACAAACGGAGGTGGGAGTAATATTAAGTGTGTCAGGTTCAGCGACGAAGAGATTTCCAGAACAGTCAGCTCGCTTTACTCCCCGCATGGATCTCAATCTTCTGCAGATCACTTGTGTCATGCATCTCAGCAGTACGCCCGGCCACATCTAGCAAAAGACTCAAGTGAATCAAGACCTTGCTCCAGGACGGTGTGGGGTCCTCCACCACCTGAGACATATCCAAGAAGATACGAGAGGGCCTTCAGATCGGGACATTAAGACTTGCATTTGAGATGGAATTACGTTTTGTCAACAGGCTGCAGCCTTCATTTATTTTGGTGCACCATTTTCCTTCCTTGATACTCCGATATACTTTCAGTACCAGTAAGAGTATTTCTTGGGTTAATTGCCCTCGCTAAAAATTGATAAAGTCATATTGTAATGCACTAAATCAAGATGAACCGCTATTTCCCCTGGCCAAAGCAGATATGCAGGCAAAGGCTCTACCGCCAAGTTGCACTTGCAGTAGCCGTGGTGCCTGAGCAGCCAGTTGGTACAGTATAGCTCCGGTTAGGGTCACTCTCCCAGACAATGCTGCCGTCCGACTCCTTCTTGATGAACTTGTATTCAAAGGTGGTACCGACGGGGAGGGAAATAGTGGTAGTCCACAACGGGTTAGATGATGTATACGAGCTTGCAGAAAGAGAGATCGCAGACGAGGTAGACCAAGAGCCCAGCTGGCTAATTGAACCGATGACATAGACATTCTCACCATATGTAGTAGTGACCAGCTCATTGAAAGTTACTGCGACAGATGTGGCAGCAGTGCATGTTGTCGAGGAAGCAGTGGTGCTCGTCTTGGTGGCAGAAGTTGTTATAGTCCAAGTAGTAGAACTAGTGCTCGAAGTTGATCCAGACCCGGATCCTGAAATGGCAATGTCGGCACAGTGGAGATACACCTGAGCGGTCTGGAACGAGTTCCACCTGAAGCGAAGCAGAGTGTGATCCGAGCTATAGTCTGGGATCTTGATTTTCTTCGTGACTGTGTAGCCGCCGGCAATAGTCGTCTTGCAGGAGTTCAAAGCAGCGCCATCCACACCCTGGCAGCCGCGGTTGGAGTCGGCGTTGAATGCATTGCAAGTAAACCAATCATTGCGGTAACATGCCTGATCAGAGGTACAGTCAGGATTATAGCCACAGCTCTGTCCATCAACATCGGTACATTTCAGTTCACCATCCAGGAAGCAGTCCTCAGCGGCTTGTTTCTCCTCCGTCGTTGGGAGATATCCTGGGGTCAGGAACAAGTCGACTAAAGTTTGATTCTGGCAGACGCCGTAGGTAAACATGCCACCGTGATCTCCATTGTTATCAACACACCATTGAACTTCAACGATATCGTTTGCAGTATACGTGGCCACCACGGAGTTGCCCCAATAATCGCCGGGTTGGTTGTAGTCCACGCTAACCCGAGCATTGTATCCACATGGTCCACTGCGGCCAACCTGTGCTGCTTCCACGTCAGGCCACGCAGTGACGGGTTCAAGAATAGAGCATTCAGGGCAGGTGTCAATGCCAGCCTGACGATGTTAGGTTAGCACTCTAATGTCATAAACTTGTTCTCCGGGATCATACCTCAAATCCCAGGCGTGTACGACTTGAAGGGATTGTCAAGTATCCGTGAGAATTGACTGATGTCAGCAAGCCTGCCAATGCCAGAACACTCGTGGTCTTCATATTGCCGAGATTCGCTTTTTCAAAGTGGATTTAGAGACTGGTTATGACCTGCTCAACGCGAGATACCGTCCCCTTTTATATGGATTTTGATATGGATCTCTATGCACTGTATGCTCGGTTAAGAATGCATTCCATAGACGAACAAGCCTAACAGCCATTAACATCATGGTCCTAGACCCAAACCCCATTGCGGAAAAGACCGCCGGGCTGAAAATCTCGGCATATCTTGGCACTATCTGCTCGTGTCTATATATTTCATGCTGAATTCCGGTGATATTGTGCCAAACCCGATAATTATCCGCTCACAATTAGCGATGTGGACAAGACTAAGGAGAATCAGTGTTAGGTCTACCCCAGGTTCTTAAATGATCAGTGACTCGATAAGCCGATGAATCTCCGCTTCCCCGCATGTGCTAGTTTAGCGAGGCCCCGTGAAGAATCAGGGAATGGGAGAGTCCTCCAGTTGGTTGATTGAGCGACGCTAGAGTAGGAACCGAGATGAAAGGAGTAAGATCCTTGTCCAGGTGATGGGGAGTGTGTTAATGTATCATGGAAATTCGGCAGGGTAGGGCGACGACGGCGTTCGGAATTCCCGCCTACCCAGGCTTCCGGGGTGCATGATGACGCAAATCCTCCGAGTGATTTTGGAATAATTGTCTGACTGAAATATATGTATCCTAGGCAGACAGAAAAACTTGGGTGGGAAAGGTATTATTGTTATCGCTTTGTAAAATTCAAAGTCATGCGTGCAAGGATTGGATGTGAACATTAGACCAGAACACACTTGGCACTTATTGTGTTCTGAGAATGCGTAATTAACGCATGTACCGTGGTGCATAAACCTATTCTACTTTTAGATTCCCAATGTTCTGCTTATCTTGGGCAGTGGAGTCTCATACATGTGTGGACATCTAGTCAAAGAACTGCTAGTGAACATCCCCACTTCAATTTTATCAAGAGAAAACAAGTAAAACCACGACAGCTAAAGGCAAAGTATATGAGGAACAAGGCATAAACCCATATACTCCCTTCTAGGTGCGTGTATCTCGTGAGGCAATTCAGATACTCTCTGCGTGTGGCACTGTGTACACATTTGTACCCCACATTCCACATGCTGAGCCTCTCTAACTTATGTTTCAAAGTTAGAAAACATTGAAACTATTCTACTTCAAATGGCTTATCAAGGAAGAAGACCGTTATTCAACGTCGCAATATACCGCCAAAGTATCTTGACATCACCTTCACCTTCGTCGGCGGCAACATGCTGACGATGGAAGGTTTTGTTTTGTCTTTGGAAGAGCGTCGCTATCACCGCGGCTCATTTGGTATCTTGACCAGCTCGTCTATAGAAGGGGCACGGGTACGCATCCGAACAGGATGAAGACGGGTTTGATAGCCGGTTTCCCACGGACCTCACGAAAGGCCAGCCACCAATATCGGAACTCAACCCAGCCCCGGTGTGCTTCTGCAAGAAACCACTGCTGCTTCGAAAAGTAATGTATTATACTCACAGTTTTGTTTTGTGTGTGTACGACGACTCGAATATGATGACTCTGCAAGTTTCAACAAACCCTTTTGACGTGTAACAGGTATTCCTGGGCGAAGACGCCATGACAACCTCAGCCAGTCCACAGTAGACGACCATATCGGATTAGAATGTCCACTAGCCTAAAAAAAGACGTCACTGGGCAAGTCTTTCACAAGTCGAGTGAATGGAGGTTGTCATTACAAAATCCGCTTTCCGTGGTATCGAGCGGGCCGGCCCGGGGGAGTTGGTATCCACTCCGGTGATGTCACTTGGACTCGAAACGTGTTCGGAGGTCTAACTAGGCACGCAGGTGTTTACCTAGAGTACATTTTGTGTGTGACGCGACAAAACAGAAGCAAGCATAACGTGCACGGCTTCCGATACAGGCGAGGAACCAAAAAGCCAGGCAGACGGAGGGAGAAGATGTGGCTCGGAAAAGAAACGACTGAAAGGCGCGAGAGGGAGAATGTCCGGGTCAGATCCGATATTTTCGTTATTAGTGCTGGCTGCGGAAGCATATTGCGCTGTCTGTCTAAAAGTCGGGATCCCCTAGCAAAGGTACGCAAGGATAAACCAGGGGCCTCGCATGCAATGACAAAACATGCTGCACCCGCATCCTCGATGCCTTCGGCCTCAAAGAGTCCTTGCTACGCCACTCTTTGCCTCATATGCCGTACTACATGCAATACTACCACTATAAATCTGGCGAGCAGGTCGGCCATATTGAAGAGTCCTCGCAGCCGCGCACACGGCTGATCCACCGCGCTCATCTCCAGCATTCAATCAAAGAACCCGTCCCCGAGAAATACCTGCATTTGCAAAAGCATCTTGCTCTCATCCACCGCAACGCAACACTATCCCAGACGCCGCGCCATACACTCTGCATTTGGAGGACGGCGCTACATAGCGCTGATATCATTATTGGATGCGATGGTATCAAGTCCGGGGTCCGACGCGAACTAGGCTTAGTTGACTCGCCAAATTAGTTATGTCGGGTCGTCTACCGGGGCTTCGTCGAGTACAAGGATTTGCCCGAGGATACTGTGAATCTGCTTCGCAACGTGATGAACTTCCGTGGCCCGAAGCGTCATCTTCCGTGTCTGCCTATCGGCAACCCGGCTACTCAGCCTGACCGTGTCCGTGTGGTTTGTTATGTCTGAGTCGCTGGATTCCTGGGATTCTGAAAAACTGGATATCCAGGTCGGAAATTGGGAGTCTATATGAACATGTTATGGACCGGTGCCCATAGGTGCAGGATATCATTAAGGGCCTCTATAAGGGCTCTCTTGATGGCCGTTTGATGAAGCAGGCCCTGTAAGGTTGGGACCCACTCGAAAAGTGGTTTGAGATGCGAGACCAGGACATTTACACTACCGTAAAAGTGAGAGTGACTATCACTGTTGGGTGGGATAGGCCTTTTCACCGCAGTTACGGTGTCCGTTCTTGGCACTGTTTGTCGGGGCCCGCGGACTCCATGGGATGACCAACCATTCCCCGCTTTCTAGATCGATTCCTGACAATTGACACTTTGCTTCATAATACGAGTGTGTAAGTATTAATAATTCTATACGAAGCTTGCTAATCAGCCTTTGGATCAAATTTCTGTGGTAAAGTTGAGAATATGACCATCCAGGCACAATATTCACGGCGGGTTGCCTATTTCGGCTATGGTCGACCATATTTCTCCACCTCAGTATATTTCTATCGATTACTATAAAGCCTGCTGGGCCCTCTTCCAATATTTTGATTTCTTTTGTAAGCGCATCTTTGTTCTGTCACCTTGCTAAGAGTCACTTATATTTCCTTTCTGTCCACTTGGTCCTCTTTATCTTTTCTTTTCTTTCACGAAGTACTCGGTCCGTTAGTTCCGGTGTTGCTCGCCCATCTCGAAATCATATCCGTCGTGCAACCCGAAGTCGATTTGCCAACATGCACCTAGCAATTGCGGGATCGGGTGACCTGGCCTGTTATCTCGTCGAAGAGTTCACCGCAAAGGGCCACGATGTGGTAGTGTTATCTCGCAGCCTGAAACCTCGATTCGATGGTCTGCCAAAGGTGACGCAAGTGGTGATTGACTATTCGGTTGAGTCAATTGCCAATGCGATCTCGGACTGCGAAGCCATGATCTCCACGATCCTCGACTATTCAGAGGGGTTTGTGCATGTACACCTTGCCCTGATCGAAGCGTGCAAGCAGAGCCGCCTCTGCAAACGATTTATTCCCTCCGAGTTTGGTGGCAACCTTGAAACACACCCTGAGCAGCCCGAGTTCTACTTCCGCACACGCGAGCCTGTACGGAAAATCCTTCGTGAGCAAACCGAGTTGGAATGGACTTTGGTTTCTGTGGGCTGGTTGGTCGATTACGTCGTCCCGGCAAAGAATCGGTATCTCAAGGATATTGGACCTGCGTTCCCGATTGACGTCGCCAATCAAACAATGGTCATACCCGGTACTGGACGAGAGCCGGTCAATGTCACATGTGCCCGGGATGTAGCAAAGAGTCTTGTCGCTCTGTTGGAATGCCCGAAGTGGGACAAATACACCTACATCACCGGAGAGAAGACATGCTGGGCGGATGTTAGCCGCACTTTCACCGAGAAGTATCCTGCTCTTTCTATATCCTATAAAAATGTAGCGAAACTGGAGCAGGAGGCAATGATGGATGGAGATGACGCTATCTTCGCTGAATACCAACTTTTCTCTGTCACGGGAGCAGCTTGCTTCGATGATGCTACAGTCCAGGACCAGAGAAAGAGGTTTTTCCAAGGGATTCGCTTCCGAAAAGTCCACGATCTCCTTGAAGCCGTTGATAAGGACAATCAAGTTATAGTTTAATTGTGTTCGAGAGGCAGCATAGCTAGAGTGCAATATACGGCTTCCTTTCTAATTCATCATCTAAACTAAAGCCGCTGGCTAACTCAATACAGCTGCTAAAGCCTCCTCATGCTCCCCTTAGACATTCCATGGGTGAAGTGGCAACATGCAAGTCCTTTTAAATCCCAGAGGCTCCCAATCCTCGAATTGATGAATAGTCAGGATTTGGATGTTGGCGAACCAAGAAAAAGTGGAAGATATCGTAGATAGAGCTGTCATGCATAGGTTTCACACATGGAATATTCGCCGAGGTGATGTGCTCTTGGAGACCCGGATTTTTCTCAAGACTCGACTTTAGCTGATGCAGCGGAGTCTCCTGGTTAAAGCGACGATAGTCGTGGACAAATAAATCACGATATAATACTGGCTGCAGGAAACTATGTTGTTGAGGTATTACGGACTTATCCTGAAGGATTATGGTTGATCGCATGGTGGTAGGCTCCTAGTTCATAGAATGGTAGTTATATCTGCCTTGTGTCCATTTGAAGACAACCAACGATGGCTAAAATGAGCTCAGCGGGAAGACACAAAAGGCATGCCAATATCATCCCCTTTGCAGAGCAAGAGCTCTGGAGATAAAACGGTGTTTACAACTATTGTATCGCAGAAACGAAGGTTGGGATGAAGACGATCGATTTTCATCTTGTCAGGCCTTCCAACTTTTTCGAATGCCGGGGGGTCCAAACAAATGCCACGAATGCCAAAAGTCTAGCTTATCATTACAGCGAAGGTTACTAGACAGTCACTGATAGTGCCACTCAGTGCAGTATTTGGACTGTTCATTTTTCATGCATTGTTTTGTCTTTACTTTTGCTTTCAATTTTGTTCACTGGCGGTACTCTACCAAGTTTTCCCGGGGTTTATGAGGCTTTGTATGCAGTTGGTGACTAGGGGACTCAACAAGACGTTGATTATTGTCTCTTATTTCCAACTTGGGCGTCTTGTAATTCCCAGACCTTCGGGCCAATGACATGATAATTCAGTTTATTAGGAACTGCATTGGCGACATAAAACAATGACGCGCCAGTTTCGAAAATGGGATATCCGGTGGTGTTCCAGTACATCCTAGGACAACTTTGATTTGACAAAGGCTATTGCCTGCGACCCGTACTCGGCTCCATAGCCCTGGTGGGTTGCGGCGTTACTGCCGTTGCAGCAGTACGGATCGGCAGCATCACAGTACGACTTGATCTTACTAGCCGACGGGCATGAGAAGCCAGCGGGGCGTGCGTCGAACTAAATTTAACCATCAGCCCCGGTCTTTAAGAATGTGGAGGTAGGGGGCAAAAAACTTACACCTCCTGCAGCGCATGTTCCAACATCGTACGATAAACCAGCCTTGAAAAGCGGGTCGCCCATAAAGATTGCTGCCTTGATCATGTTCACAGCGGACGACGACAACGGGATGGCAGTGTTCGTGTAGCCCTGGTTAGGGACACCGCCGCCGCACAAAGCCGCGTCCATGATTTCACCACCCTATAGCAGAAATCAAGCCATGTCAGAAGATTTCAATTGCAGTTTGAATGACAACCCTCGTCACTCACCTGGGAGTATCCAACTAGAACGAGCTTTGTCTGGGGACACTGTGAGTTGTACGCATTCACAGCCGAAGCGACAGCTTTAATTCCTTGAGCAACTGAGCTGGAATAGCTCACGCCTCCGCAGGAGGACTGTCCACCACATGCAGGGTAGCTGATTGCCTCGGAGGTGGAGCCTGAATAGGCACCCAGGATACCATTGACAACTGTGATAGATGAACCGTAGCCAGGAGACACACTGGTCTCGCGAGCACCGAAGACATGAACCCCAGGGCAGCTACGCTTTTCAAGGTCGACATCAAGTGGAACAGCGACGCTGCTGCTGAGAAGGAGGGAGAGTGCGACAAGATTGAAAAGCATTTTTATGATACGAAAGTCAAACAATGCAATGTATTATCGTGATGATGGCTCTGCGGTGAACTGAATGCGATGTTCAAAAGAGCCCAGAGGTTCATTTTAAAGTAGCGTCGGGTCCAGGAAGTAAACGCCGTTCCTTGTTTCCGCACAGAGCTATAATCAGGGTAAGTAGCGTCTTCCCCTGGTCCGAAGACAGAGTCTTGCCTAAGATCCAAAAAGGTTTGAAGTTTCAATCGACTGTACAGGACCATGTGTCAAGTTTAGCCGGGAAGTTATAGCAACACCAAAATTAGCCTGAAACCATTGACGTTTCGGCGCGGGCCGGCAAGAATGTCTTAGCATAGATGGTCGGTCCGCTTCAGGCTATTGTACTCCTTAATGCGACACGTACCTAGACTTGATCCCGGAACTCCCCCGCATTATTCTGAGTAATTAATTCGCAGATCCTCCCGAATGGGGAGTCGAAGATTTCTCGGTCAGGCTGATCTGGTGGAGAGGATGATTCTCTCGTATGGTGTCAAACTAATTAATATCTTGCCCTGGATGTAGGTACCGAGATAGAAGCGAGAGGCTTTGCGGAGATCAGCAGGATGCCGACCGAAACGAGTAATATCAGAATTGAAACGTAACAACATTACAGCAGAGGACACGTTCGCAAATCTGCTCAGAATGTTGTGTGATAACTCAAACAAACGCCCGGTCCTTGCGCGTGATGTCTTGGGATATGAGAGTAAGGAATTCTAAGTCCCAAGATGATCGAAAGGAGTGCGGACCTACGTCTATGGCCTTGAAGGTTTCTAGGTCACTTTTAGTCTATCTAAGAAACTAAACAAGCTTTCGAAACAGAGCTACATTGCATACAACCTACGTTCATTCAGCCTTTTCTTGTTGAGGGAGATGAAGCAGGAGAAG
>ERZ1673737.1262-NODE-1262-length-25631-cov-4.143963_pt1 | contig 25631 bp, 28 predicted proteins | sample MGYA00580211_ERZ1673737 | MGnify/ENA primary metagenome ERZ1673737 (study PRJEB41218, sample SAMN15661789) | gut metagenome | host: Homo sapiens | place: Canada: London | collected 2015-08-20/2019-03-30 | study: EMG produced TPA metagenomics assembly of... | reverse complement strand
CCACCTGCTATTGGCTTCCGCTACCTGGGTCAATACTCCACAGCTCCGGCATTTGGTAGTCTAGGCTCAATCGCATACAAGAAAGCATCATTCGGCTTCGTCATCGTACCCACCCTGATCATCGGCGTGATCTACGCAAACGTGACTGCAAAGCTCATCTACACCAAGACCATGGGTACATCCCGACACGCGCATAGCAACACCGCCATCGGATGGGGAGTCTGGGGATTGATCATGGTCGGAGTGTGGCTGCTAGGATTTGTGTTCGCAGAGATCATCCCAAGCATGGGCGACTTCCTCTCCCTGCTCAGCGCGGCCTTCGATTCTTTCTTCGGATTCATTTACTTCGCCATTGCTTACTGGCAGCTAAACCGTGGATCACTATTTGCAGGTCTGGGCAAGACAACTTTGACCCTGCTCAATGTTTTCATTTTCGGCGTCGGGCTATTCATTCTGGGTCCTGGCCTTTATGCAGCCGTGGAGGCTATTATTGATGATTACTCGACAGCTGTGACGCCGGCCTTTACTTGTGCTAATATGGCTCTATGAGGGAGGCATGTACATTGCTCGGTTCGGATTCATGATTATGTTTGATGACTTGGCCGGTCTTGCTTAAATGAATGAGACAGAAGCCTGCAATGACAATTAGGTCCGAATTGCTCCGTTTTTGCGGAGCTGCACGATTTGCTCTGTTTATTAGTGTCATTTAGTATTATGTAGACTCTTGTATTTTCCTAATGCCGTCAGGTTAAGTCCTGACCGAGATGAGTTAACTTGGCATGTGCCGTTGTTGGAACGGCCAGATTCCGAAGAGAATTCCCCTTCTTGTACAATGAAAAACTAATGCAGGTAGGACACTAACTGCCCCTTGAAGTTGCAATGCATTTCCAACATCTGTCTGTATTTCTAAATAACAGATTACTGATTTACATTCTCGATATCACATAGTTTACCAAGCCATACTAACGTGATAAGAACAACAGTTTCACCTTCCGCAAGTTTCTCACACTCAAAGTAGCGCCTGGATCCTGCGTGGAAGGAAAGAAGTTGGAGAAGAGCATTGCGAATCATTCTCTTTGTATCTCACTTCAGCGTATACATGAGAGTTCCATATCCAAGTTGATCAAACCCGCCACTAGTTGTCCCATAATAACCACCTCCACCTTCAGCTCCCGAGCCATCGCTCACCACCAAGTCACGGTACTTTTTAGTGTAAGTGACATTCAACCCCTTCAAAACTCCGTAGTGGTTATAGAGAAGCTCCCAGATCGGGCGAATGTCGCCTCGACTACTGTTACTGATAACAGTTTGGGTGACATCGCTGTTAGTATATGTCGTGTAAGGAACATCATAGCCAAGGTTGTATTTCGCAGCATATTCAGCCCTGCAATAAAATCAGCAAATGCAAAATGCGAAGCAATAACCCAAAGAGATGAAGCAACAAACCCAGCAAGAATAATGTTGTCAAGATAACCAAACAGATCATCCCCCTGATTGTAAGCCATCTGAGCAATAGCCCCCAACAACGCAAAATCAAGCATAGCATGACCCTGATCCCTTCCAGCCTCTTGTCCCTGCCCAAGGGCCTGTCCATCAACAGTATAAATCTTCCAAATAGCATTCTGAATCTGCCCATTCCCAGCCCCATTCTTGAAATACTCAATCCCCTCCTCATATATAGTCCGATTATCGGACAAAACCCCAATAGAAAGAATAGAAGCAATATTGCATAAATCCCAGTTAGCCCAGTAATGATCAATAGCGGCAGCATGATGATCTCCCAGAAACTCATGGCTTAGAGGATAAAACACGTCAATCATCATACTAACAAACCGATTGAAATCACTAGCCGGCCATCCACTATAATCACGCATGATTTCCGCTACATTTGCGAATTCATATCCGTATATACCTGCAGCGAGGTACATATCGGTAGAACCAGAAATCTGCGTGAGGGTGTTCGACCAACCATCCAGAATGGAAATAGCTTTATCGGCATACGTGGTGTTCCCAGTGATCTTCCAGTATAGAGCGATGGCATATGCAGCGGCGATATCTTTGTAGAGTGATGGGTAGTTCTCAGCGTGGGTGCCGTCGCTTCCTCGGTAAACGACATCTTTGGGGTTATCGGTGTAAGTTAAAGAAGCAAATGAGCTTTTTGTTAATTTGTTCCAGCCTGTTATCCAGGGCTCGATTTTGGCGTTGACCTTTTCGCTTGTTCTTTTGAAGTCGGTGGCCGTGTGGAGGAGGCCTGGGTGGATGAAGGTGTTGGCACGGGTGGAATGGGGGCTTTTGTGGGCATTTGATAGGGTCAACAGCCCTGCGTAAGAAATGAGGTTAAAGAAGCGCATTGTGAGAAGAGTTGGTGATTATTCTTTTTTGTGTGCTATATGCAGTCGAGGGATTCTTTATAAGAGTTGGATACCCAAGGTAAATGCTCGTATACCTTCTAATCTCAAGGGTAGTTTGACAGTGGATACTGTTAGTTCTCTTTTTTGTTGACTTTCCCCGCGTTCAACATTCGAGGTTGACGTAGGTCCGGTTCTTACCCCGTGGGGTTGCTGCATATCGCTTGACAGCAGCCTCTGTGTGAGCAGTTTGAAACTCCGGAGACTTCTCCTGAGCATGCAGGTCCTGACTGTTTCATAAGGGGTTTGCCCGCTCCTTACCCCGGGGCCGCTTACCCCTGTTAAGGCACGTATCTTTCGAAGGCATGATCTGCAATTGGTAAGCATACAGTGGTACATGGAGGGATAGTTACTGGATGTGGCATCCGGAAAGATCTTGAGAATATAATATGGCTTACATATTAGAGATCTGAGTAGATACTACTGAAAGTCACTTCGGTATGGATAGACATGCATTCCAATTTTGCAGTACATAAACTATCATCCCCCCAAAAAACCATCAACTTCTTTCATTAAGGCTTCCTAGACATAGATCTAGAGTTTAGATAAGGGTCTTACTTCTAGATCGCGCCGAATCTCCTCTCGAGATCGCTCCGTATCCCTGACCACCATCTCCATATACAACTGCTGAATGCGCTCAGTAATTGTCCCGCGCTTCCCGTTACCAATCTGCCGGCCATCAATCTCTCGCACATGGATCTGCGAGGGAAAAGTCCCAGTACAGAATGCCTCGTCAGCGCCATATGCCTCCGTGAGAGTGAAATCCAGCTCTCGAACAGGAATTCCATTCGCGCGACAAGCATCAATCGATTTCTGACGAGTGATACCCTGCATCTGATTATTCTTCGTCGGAGCCCAAACCTCGCCGTCACGAACAATAAAGAAGTTCGTTGAGTTGCACGTCTTGACGAACCCATTTAGATCAAGCATTAGTGATTCATCGGCACCGGTGACATTGGCTCCGATGCACGCTTGTATATCTGTTGCTTTGGAAATGCGATTCCACATTTCGTCTTTGACATCAGGTGGTCCTCGCCGAATATGCGATGTAATCAGTTTTAGCCCCTGCACCTTGACACCAGGGTCTGTAGCCTTGATCTCGGGAATGATCACGATCAATGGGAGACCAATATTCACCGACGGGTTTTGATAGGGTGTCGACTTCAAGCCTCGGCTCACAACTAGTCGAATATGAACGTGCGGCTCGTTTGACATCTTGTTGGCGTCAAGAGTTTTGTGTAGAAGGTCTAAGAGTTGTAGTTTGGATAGCCCCAGATCCATGAACATTGCCTTTGCAGATTGGAAAAGCCGATTGATATGATCTTTGGCGAATTGAATTCGACCATTTCTGGCACGGACTCCTTCCTGTTTGTATGATCAGTAATTGTGCTCTGCGTGCTGGAGGGTGCCATACCCAGATTCCATCGCCCACTAAGAAGTTCGAATCAAACACAGAGACGACTGCATCCTTTCGCGGCACTAATTTGAAGTCACCGCTGACTCCATCACGCATCCCGATCTAGTCCAAGTTAGCGAGGGCCATCGGATTATTTTTAAGGTGAACTCACAAGAATGTGATGATTCTTCTCATTTGGAACGGTAGCGTGTGTTGCCCCCTTTTTGCTATCATCGCTGGGGTTACCCATTTTGGTATTTGTTTGGAATGAAAAGCCAAACTTTGGCTTATAGAAGAAAGAGTTGCTGCAGTCACGCAATTAAAGTGATATATTACACCCTTTAAATCCAAGAACCAAGAGCGATTCTCCCCAACCGGTTTGTAATATACCTCGGTGTCGACCGAGAGAGATATCCCGTTCAGTTTCGCTGTGATCCGAGTATCACCGATTTCGCTGGATGGGACCCACCACGGCTCGGTGTGGCCCGAGGCGGTATCTCGGTCTACCCCGAGTATCAAAGTAGAACGACGAATTACACCAGGGCATACTGGTATTCTGGGGACCCATATCAACTTTATATATGCTTCATGTTGGGATTTGCGAGATGATAGGCTCGATTGCATCACACGATACCTGGATTGCGAAACATCTAGAGTTCAAACATGCCTACAGATAAGAACCGACACTTTCTATGTTCATTCTCTTTATTCTCGAGAAATTCATGCCCACGTTACCAAAGGAGACTTCATGATTGTCTTATAAGTACTCTTTCAACTCCCTCCCATACGCCCTCTTTGTCTAGAGGTCAATGGTCACATTATCTACGTGGATCTCTCATCTCTCACACCCCCGCTGCTCATTAAAGATGCATCAAGCAGAGAACGCTGATAGCAAAGACCATGAAATAACCCCTGCCAGCATAATGTACGGCATACATCATGGGCAGATCGAAAGTGAGATCCCTGCGACGCAATACAGACGCGTATTGCTGAAAATTGACTTGGTGGTGATGCCTCTCATTGTCATAGCAATGACACTGGCGTTCTTGGATAAGGTATTTACCCTAGGCTTAGTGATTGGGCTTGACTAATGTAAGGTACCCTTAGAATGGCCTCGCCTACGCAGCAGTATATGGCCTGAAGACAGACACGCATCTGGTTGGCCAACAATACACTTGGCTCGGGAGCATATTCTACTTTGGATACCTCGCCATGGAATTCCCGAACCTCTGGCTGATAACAAAGTTCCCAACTGGCAAATACATGGGATGTTGTCTCATGGCCTGGGGCGCATGTTTATGTCTACTGGCAGCTTGCCATAATTTTGCTGGTCTCGCTGTTGTTCGCCTCTTCTTGGGTGCTTTCGAAGCTGCTTTGCTTCCATGCTTGTTGCTCATGAACTCAAAGTGGTACCGACGGAGTGAGCAGCCTCTACGGACCGCTTTCTGGTACAATACGTTTGCGGGTGTTTTTGGTGGCATCCTGAGCTATGCTATCGGGCACATCAAGGGAGATTTACCCACATGGAAGGTCAGTCACTACACCTTTGTGCCCTTTACATACGCATTGACAGGGCTTTATAGTACATATTCATAATTTATGGGACTGAGACTATTCTGGTTGGAATCTTGGTCATGTTTGCCTTACCTGATGGCCCTTCGACCGCCTGGTTCTTATCAGGCGAAGAAAAGAAAATTGCTCTCTTGCGGGTATCGGAGAACCAGACTGGACTGGGATCTCATAAGGTACGATTTCCAATATCTTGGAGTGGGTTACACTAATCTCATTTGTCTTTCAGGATATGAAACTCAGCCAAATCTTTGACGCCCTAACTGATCCTAGATACTACATACTTATGATATTTGTCATAGCGCAGTCTATAACTAACGCCGGAATCACAAATTTCAACCCATTAATCATCTCTGGCTTTGGTTTTTCACAAGCCAAGACAACGCTGCTCGCTACACCACAAGCTGCAGTTGCAATGGTCGCGCAGGCACTTTGCACCACTCTTACATTCTTCGTGCCCAACCTTCGCTGCTTGATCTGGGTCATATCGTCTCTGATTGCCATGGCTGGCGCTATAATGGTCCATGTTCTGGATCCGACTACACAGCGTGCTGCCTCGCTGGCCGGTGTTTACATAATGGGATTCTATATTTTTCCTTCCAGTCCTACAAAAAGATATCCCGGCAACCCTGGCCCTATTTGCCACTTTGGACCGCCACTGGTAGGCCATTACTGAGAGACGCACGTTATCTGAGATCCGTATCAACACCCCTAAACGACTCCAAGAGCTTTAATGGCCAAGCGCCTATATCAGCCGGGTGAGCATGTCTTCGAACTTTGGAGGAAGGTCGCCCTTTGACGCAATGGAAATGGACTTGAGGTTAAATATCCAGTGAGAATTTGAATCAGTTCAGGGCTTCATTTTAATGTAGTGTGTAGCTATCACTGTAGGAAGTTGAGGTTCTTAACATGCTCATTGGCATATGCTGGAATGAAATCCGTAGTCAAATACCAACGTGGCTTTTTCATCGCATCGGAAATAAGCTTCCCGTTGATTGTGAGGTTTTGGAAGGTAACATTCTCAATACTCCTGGCATCATCATATCCCACCAGAATTGAAGTGTTCGCGTTGACTCCATTGTAATTCAGGTTGCGAACTGTGACATTTGAGATCCCTCGCCCCGGAGAGGTATTATAGTCCGTGTTGAACATGACTCGCATGTTTATCAACTGGCCCATCCGGAAATCCTCAACCCGAACGTCTTCGATGAGAAGATTGCGTACCAAGTTTCCATCACCGGGATTGACAGCAATGCATCCTTGATAGAGTACCTGCATCTCACGGTGATCTAGTATGTCGATATTTCGAATGATAATGTCTGACATGGTCTCAGGATTGTCGGTATTCCCGTGAGTTCCGATGTTGATCGGATGCGCAACATCAGCCCACAAAGACGAGTTCTCAATGGTGATATTCTCACTATCTCCATAGAAGTCATTTCGGTGATTATAGATGGCGACACAATCGTCCGAATTGCGCATGAAGGCTCCTGTAACCAGCACGTTTTTGGAGCAATAGAAATCCATACCGTCGCCCCATTGCGTTCCACTGAAGGATCTGATATCTTTGATAGTGACGCCATCTGCCTGTGCAACATTGAATTTGGAGTTGATAAATGTTATACCGTCAATGGTAATATTCTGTGCGGAGACTATTGAAATCCCGCTGCTCGGTTTATAGATGACACCTCGGCCACGAATAGACGCGTTTGAAGAGTTGGAAAAGTTGACACTGGCAGCAAGAGCTGCGCCGCCTGCAAGGTATACCGTCTGACCAGATGTAACATTGAGAACACCACCACCTACGGTGTGATACCCCGGCCCAAAATAAATGATATCTGGATCAGTCGGCGCTGGGACGTCGGCCTCAATCGGATTTCCGATAAGATGAAGGCAGTCGAATATGTCGTCGTTAACCTGGACAACAATGCTTCGTGGTTGTGTCAAGGTAAAAGTGATTGTACCGTTGTGAACGGTGGGAATGATATCATAAGAATCGGGGCGAATGCGAACGCTTTTGATCGGGGTAGTATTGTATCGAATGGATACTTGCACAGTTCCAGAAAAATCGAAATAGGCCATTGAAGACAGATGAGTGATTGCAGCCCCAGTTGTAGTATTTATTTCGTGTAGCGGTACTTGATAGGTTCCTAGGCTTTCTGGCTTGCCACCATGGACGTGTAGGCTGACGTCAAATGATGAGCCCGAAATCACTTCGGAAGGGACTGAGTAGGCTTGTAGCTTGTTGATCCCAGATTGAGAAGTTGCCGTTGCAAATGCAACTAGGCAGATCGTAGCAAGAAGGCCAAACATGGTCATTGCGATCAGTCGTAATTGGTACCTCGTTAGCTCTCCGCGTTCTGTTGAAGCCGCTGGGTTCCCTTTTCGGCCATTAAGAGCTCTGTGAACCACTACTTGAAGATTACCTTCCACTCCGTTATATCAGAATGGTCCGGCAAATGGTCCGTATACACCCTGCTGATCGCCATATTGGACCTTCTCTGTAAGATCGGCGGCCTTTATTGCGGAGTTGAGTATTGCGGGGTATCAAAAGCAGTGGATCATTCTTGGTAAAAAGCGCAGAAGCAGAACAAAAAGGTTTTACAAGTGTGACGAAGGAGCGGACAAAGTGCCGGACAAGTCTCCGGGTGCAGAGCTTTCTAGCTTTCTCGAGTCACTGGTGCAACTCCTCCCAACCCTTTCAGGCCATTCCTTGGGCCCCTAGCAAACGGGGATGTTAATATCTGATGCTAATTTAACCCTACCCGCTACCTAACGGCTATGAGTAGTTTCCTATAGCTAGCCAAGGGACACCAATAGGACCAAGTAAGACACTACAGCGACGTAAATATGGACAGCCAACGACACTGCTATAAGTGTTTCTACCGGGATCGAATAGCCATGTTTTGCAAAGTTGCGGATATCTTATAAGCCTCTATTGATTTTAGAAAAGGTACGATGTAAGTGATCAGATGTAATTAAGAAATATCAACTTTTAGATCCTTATCTAGTAAGCCCAAATAAGTCCTCCCCAGCTTGGGTGATCATTCGTTGCCACAGCTCCCTCCGGACCTTCCTCACTCTGAGCCTTGCTGGTCCATGGTGCCTTCAACTTACGCTTAACAGCATATTGATAGTACAGTATATCCCAAGCCGGTAGCGCATTAGATATTCCCCGATTATATTCGGCGATAGTGGCCCACGGAGCCCCAACCAGGACTGCTTCACACCTATGCCATGCAGGATCATAAGCGACGGTCTCGTTGAGATTATATGCTGCAGAGTATTCGGATGCCTTGAGCAAAAGATTGTCTCCAAGCTTGTAGAGGTCTACTCCTTGAGTTTGTGCCACCCGAGCTGCATATGCAGTCCATGCAATACCAGATATTGTGTGACCTGGTTCATACATCAGAATAAGCTTGCTTCGTTCATCCGGAGGTGATAGTGCACTGAGCGGGTGATAGGTACCTTGATCCCGACCTGATTCCACCGATTGTCCAGTCGACGGTTTGTACATTGCGAAGATACCAGCACAGGGGTCATTGATGAAAGCGTTCATGGCATAGTTGTATAGAGTGACGTCATCCAAGTAGACCGCAAAGCTCAACAAAGACTTGATGCTGACCATACCGTAGTTTGCCTGTCCTATGACAGCTGCCTGTCGAGAAAACAGCCAATATAACTGATTACTGAAGCCGGAGCCTCCTCGCCACGAAGCACCCGCTTCAGTCCATTTACCCTCCCAGCGCATTATTTCAGCTGCATTGACGAGAAGGTCTCCGTCTAACCCGATCAATAGTGAGCGATCGGTACCAATGATATCTGTCAAATTGGACCCCCAGGCGTCTAGGATTGAGGTACTGCGATCCCAATGAGCCTGGTCTTTGGTAATATACCACATCATGGCGTTCTGCCATGCAGCACGTGAATCACTAGCGAATGAGGTGTAGTTGCTGACTTTTCCTCGCGAAAGGACAGAGTATGGTCCTTTCATGGTATAATTTGAAAGGGAATGGGCGTCGGTACTGAAGTTGGCGAATGTGGATGCCCAGGGTTCCTTATTGGACAGAACATTGTTGCGAATACGCTCCAGGTCGTCGTGCGAGTGCCAGAGGCCGGGATGAGCAAAATCACCTGGGTGCCTTTTGAGGTAAGGATTGATGTTGTCCACATTGGAGACAGCTATCACTGGAAGAGGTCCATATATACCCGGAACATCATTGACACTTGCATCTGAGCAAGTGCTGAGGAAGGTAACTGCGACAAATAACAGTTGAGTTACCTAAAACCGAATTAATTCATTATCAAAGCCGAATTGTACATCCACTGACTTGCATCTTGGTTCAATGTGACCGTGCTGAATGTGGAACGTTGCAAACACGGAAATCTTCATTACTTGCAGCTCTGCTGAATGAATTTTATGTATTAACCCGTGATAGATATTTCTGTTCCCCGCATTCTACATTTCGTGCCATCTCCGGAGACTACTCCGGAGAAGAAAATGCGGGGAATTCAAAGCTTTTGCGGAATGTTAGCGTGATTAGCGTGATCCAAATAATGTACAAGTTCTGCGGTTTGAGACCTATGTTTGTTTTTTCCGGCAACTTTCCCGTTATCTAGAAAGCGTTAAGGGGGAGGAATCATAGTTAAGGGTTGTGTATATTTCTAAGCTCGTATTTGAAGCCGCTTTTTTGGCCGTTTGGATATCTCCTTATCTAGGTAACCATACTAGTAGCCATAATCCCCAGGCCGGTAATGCAAGTAAGGATGTCTATTTGGCCACAAGAGCGTCCATTTAGTAGGTCGCTATATTACTTGCGAGTAGGTTGCACCTCTCGAGCTACGGCCAAGTTTTGTACCAAATGAGAACAGCTATTCCAATTTTTCTAAACGAACTTCACTTTCTAACAGTAAGGTAGACTAGGGTTCGAACAACTTCCTGCAATGAAACTCTGTGAAACTTTAGGCAAATCCGACTCGAACAGCTGACTCGTCGGATCAAGGATTCGGTCGACGATATGAATAACTCCCTTTAATACAATAAGCGGTGACGTTAATTATTACAGTCCTAAGTTGTTTGATGGGTAGGTAAAATGAGACTCACGCTTGTGACTGAATTATCTGGTCCGGTGACTGTTGCAACATTGTTGATCTTCACTTGACCACTTTCGCCCATGATCGTACTGATATAAAGATAACTTGCAGACTAATCGGAGATTTGGGCTATTAGAGCATCCACTAAAAGTCTAAGCAGGCAAGATCAACTAACCTGCACACGTGACAAGGTTGAATCGAAGTTACTGGTTGTCAACTTCGAATTAGGGATGTAGTGATGGTTGATCAAATTCCCAATCCACCATTTGCCTTTTCTGTTTAGGGAATGGAATTCAGTTAGTAATTATAGGGCTATAATGAGTGACAAATTAAAAACATTGGTAGGACATACGGTGTTGCAGCAAATGAGGAATAGTAGGCGCCGGTGTGTTGAAAGGCCTCGTTACTGGGAGCGAAGAAAGTAAAAGACCAAGTGGGAGCAGTGTCAAATGCCTTGACAAAGCCCGCTGGCTCTCTCAAAATCTGTGACAAGTTTGAAAGATCCTCTCTCGAGTCAATGAAATCTAATAATGTCGTGATGTTTGCAGGCTTTGGGGCGACGTAGATTTGTGGTGGTTCTTTGACATAGCTGAGCTTTTCGCCAGCGGCCCACCCAAGGGCATTAAAGAACAAAAGGAACAAGATAGACATCATGGTAGTTAGTATAGTTGGCTCGCCTAGTCGAGAAAGAGGCCGACTAATATCTTCAGTTTTAAGATTAGCAGGGAATACAGCGGCGGGGTTGTGCTCCGGCAAATACCCCGTGAACCCCTCGTCATTTGAATAGCGTGGCATAAATAAGAAACCAAAAACAACCATAAGTTGAACGGCTATTGTTAGTGCATCAAAGCAAAACCTCGTGGCCTAAGAATCCAGGACAAAGATAATGATAGCAACTACAACATCATCAAAGTTTATCTTTGGGTTATGTATGCTGCCAGGAGTCCTGGGAGGTTTGGCCGCCACTCCCCAAATGGGCTGGAATAGGTATGCATTCCATATACTCACACGTATGCTAAACAATTCGATTTCAACTCACATCAACTATTCACTAGCTGGAACTCATTTAAAGCAAATATCAACCAAACAATAATAGAGAACACTGCTAGCTTACTTGTTAGCACTGGCCTCCGTGATGCGGGCTACAGTTACCTCATTATGGATGAGGGCTGGCAAGCAATGAAAAGGGATGAGAATGGACGTCAACAGCCAAACACTACCAGGTTTCCCAAAGGAATAGGCGCGATTGCAGATTTCGTTCATAACAGGGGGCTAAAAGTAGGAATCTATAGCGACGCTGGGTACGTCTACCATAAGTTATCCGCATTAGTTCTATCAATATTTATACTAACTAAAGCTTCAAGGATATATGACTGCGCATTCTATCCGGGGTCCTGGGGATACGAAGAGCTCGACGCTGCATCTTATGCCGCGTGGGGCATTGACTACCTCAAATATGATAACTGCGGAGGGTTCCAAGCCAACACTGAAAGTCCACAGATTCGATTCTCCGCCATGAGGGATGCACTCCGGAATAGTGGCCGATCTATCTTCTATTCTATCTGCCAGTGGGGCCACCAATTCCCCTGGTATTGGGCTGATGGTGAGCTTCCATTACAGCTTTCTTGTGCATTGTCGCTAAATATGTACATGACATTAGAGATTAGCCAATCATATCGTATATCGGGAGATATCACTGGTGTTTTTAGTGACACAGGTAAAGACTGTGCTGTGAGCTTATTCTCTGTGTTGATATTATATATTTCAGATCGTATTCTAACGAGCGAAACAGTGCAAAACAGCATACTGCTTGGACGTTGGCTATGCTGGCTGCAGTGTGCTAACTATCATCCGAAAAATGAGAGAGCTCACCGCCTTTCAGAAACCTGGAAGTTGGGCCGATATGGATATGCTCGAGATTGGCAACGGCAACATGACGCTCCATGAACAGCAGACCCACCTGACATTTTGGGCCGCTTTGAAATCCCCTTTGATAATTGGGGCTGATCTCCAAACGCTCTCCAACGAAAGTCTGAATGTGTTGAGAAACAAGGAGATAATCGCTATCTCACAAGACGCCCTTGGTGAAGCAGTGACATATCTTCCGAATTTGAGCAAAGACAAAAGCACTCAGGTTTGGGCTGGGCCGTTGACTGGAGGGAAGGTTTTGATTTTAGTACTCAGTGAACTGGCAAACACGACCACTGTAAATATTTCGCTTGGTGATATCCCAGGTCTGACGTCTTATTCTTCCTACAGGGTCCGAGATATATGGGGCGCAAGGAACCTTGGTCAGGCAAAGGGAAATGTTACATTACAGGTAGCTACACACCAGACCAAAGCTCTTGTTCTCAGCTAGAGCCTTGTAAAATGCTACATTATCTCGAAATAAGATATCTGGGCATAAATGTTCATTTTATAGATACAATTAAGCAAATGTACTAGAATGGATACTAATTTCACATCGCTAGTCTTAAATTTACGTGAGCGTTAAGCTCCAATCTACACTATATATAACTGATGGTTGGAAGATCCAACTACTGGTTTGAGCTAGTACTCACTTGAATTTGGGCAAGTTTGGACAGTTGTAAGTTACCCAGGATCACATGGTCAAAGAGGATACGACGTCTTCGTAGTCAATTATCAAACTATCATCATAAAATGTGGCCCCCCATCCTACGGCAGAGTGAAAGGGGAATTTTATAGGCTTTATCAATGATAGCTCTTATGGGCTGGGTCATAAAGCCCTGGTAAATCCTTTGAGTTGTATTCTGTCAAATAAAGATTTACGAGACTTGCGGTAGCTCTTAGTCCTAGTATACATAACGGAAATTTGGGTTCTCGCGATCAGTGAGATCCTCGAAAGCCAAGTCATGAACCACTTCACTCGTCGCCTGCTTCTTCGAACGGTTCCTAGCCATGATAATCACCCGAGTTAGGATAACTAGGGCAACATACACGGCATAAATAACAATATGCGCCAAGAAGCCATGCAGGTAACGAGGAGCATCTTTGTTTTGGAAGATCTGAGGCGCAATCAGGTTTCCGACAGCCCAACCAACGAACAGCATAGTCATAGTGAAGCTTTTCTTAGATTGCCCTGCAACATTTCGGGTGATAAGTGAAATAATCATGTTGCCTTGTGCAAGGAAAAATTGCGTGCAGTAGAATGCAATCAGCATTCCACCTGCATTTGACGGAGTCGGGGTAACCACCATGATAACTATTGTACCGACAATTGCTGGGATTGCGCATATCTATATCTGGTCAGCCACTGAAGCTTCCCTATAAATTCACGTGCTACCCAAGTATGAACCTGGATATACTTACAATCATCACCAGACATGTCTGCTGCAAACGTTGAGATGCCCATGCAGACCCAACCATGACGATAATAGTCCACGCTCCTTGAGCAATGTTAAGGAGCTGCGTTTGAAGTAGCGAGAAACCAAACTTTTGAATAATGAGATTGGAGAACACTCCCAAGCCACCAATTACCAAGTTAGCAACTAGAATGAGCATAACACAGCACCAAACCAGAGGATCCTTAATGGCCTCGATAATTTGGTACTTCTTATACACTTTGTTTTCAATACCAGTCTCGTTGTGCCGCACTCGTTCGATCATCAAGCGCTTCTCATCCTCTGTAAAGCACTTTGCCGATATAGGGCTATCAGGGAGGAAGAGTCCGATAAAAACCGACCAACAGCATGTGAAAAGACCGAGGACCAAGAACAGAAGCTGCCAACTCTTAATCGGTCCGTCTGTGAAGTGGGAGACACCGAAGGCTAAAAGACCTCCGATCTAAGCTTGTTAGCACTTAGTTCAAAGAATGGAGTGATGGTATGGCTATTTACAATCAGTTGCACCCCAGTCATGCAATACCAGATCGAGTTCAAGACGGCTTGTTCCTCTCTTTTATACCACATTGCGGTCCTTCATAAAGGTCAGCCAATGGTCACGCAGTGAGCTTGTGAAATCACTTACACTAGCATCATAGCAGGCTGAACACAGCTCTCAAAGAATCCAAGTAGAAATCGGACCACCATAAGGGACGCAAACTTGGTAGAAGCCGCTGAGCACGCTACAACGACTCCCCAAATGAATACATTGACAGCTAGTGTCTTTGCCACAGGAAGCTTTTGTAAGAGCAGGTTCTGCGGATACTCGCCAACAAGAATGCCAATGTAGAGAATTGTTCCCAACCACGAATACTAGAGCACGAATACGCATCAGCGATCCGTGAAAAATGCTTAACGTATGGAAGGCTTACCTGCTGACCCACTAGGTGGGTATCATCCTTAATCCCCATGATGGAGGCATAGTTCAAGATTCCTTTATCAAGAGACTGACAAAAATAGGTGATGACCTGGATAACAAGGACGCGGCGAGTGATCTTCCAGAAAAGCCGTCGGTCGGTGGCCATGTCAATTTCAATATGGGGGTCAGCTGCATAGAGATCGGTCTTCTCTTTCACTTCATGTTTATCTGTCATATCCAGGTTCGAATGCATTTCTTCTTGATGAACGGTCGCTGCCATTTCGCTGTGTTTCGAGGCCATGGTGCGCAAGGAAGCAGTAAGGTGGGAAACACCTCTCGTAGGGAGCCTCTCAGTCAGTATTTGTAGCAAACTTGCTTTCCATATCACATCTCACCTGATATTGAGATCAGTCCAGAGTTTACCTCCAAAAGAATTGCAGACAGGAGGGGTCAACCCACCAGGACGCCACAGCGGAGGAATTGCCGGACATCCCCCGGACGATTGCTGGCCCCGGTGTTTGTGCCGCAGAGCTCTCTGGGAGGATTCAGTGAGTTACCTACGCTTTATTGAAAGTTTAGCTATCTCTTTGAGCCTCTATATGCCCAATCTCCTCATTGCGGATGAAGTGCCGGTACTTCGCCCGACGTCTAGGTCTGACATCGAGAGCCGACAACGTTCATAAAGATCGATAAATACTGTGAGTTTGACCGGGAATGTCTGAGGAATTGCAATGTCTCTAGACGACACACCCATCACAGTATGTTGAAGTATCAAGCTTCTGTGATACGTCTTGCTGACATGGTAACCAGGAACCTAGCCACAAGCGGGCGAAAACCGAGAGAAAGGACATGAATGGGGTAAATGGTATCAAAGGCTCACCTCAGGCTCCATTGGAGCGGGTAACAGAGGCTCTTTTCTCTGCATCTGTTGAGGCTAAGGTCTGGAGCGTGGCAACTCGCGCATTAGGAACTGTAAGAATATCACAGAAAAACATGAAAACAGTTTCTAAATAAGTCCAGCTTAGTCCCCCAGTACTCTATCCCGAATACACCGACGGAAGCGGCAACTATGTCTACCGAACACTCGACTTCTGGACATCAGGCTTCTTCCCAGGGTCGCTATACCTCCTCCTCGAACGCGCTATTCAGTATCCTCAATACAAGCTACTATCACCAGATGGCAAATCGCAAATCAGACCTCACCACCTCCAGCTCGAGCATCTATGCCGTTGGTGGACCGCCAACTTACACCAGAATGCATTGAAGCGCGACACACATGATCTTGGCTTCATGATTGCACCGTGGGCTATGAAGTCCTGGGAAATACATCGAGATCCAGCGGCATTCAACACACTCATCATGGCTGCACACTCCCTTGCAAGTCGGTTCAATGCGACAACGCAGTGCCTTCGAAGCTGGGACGTCTGCATTACGCAAAAATACAAATTCACAGACCCATCGCGCGACTTCCTGGTCATCATCGATAACATGCTAAATCTGGATCTCCTTTTCTGGGCTGCAAAGGAAACTTCAAATCGAGCGCTGTATGATATGGCACAGGCACATGCGCACACGACACGCAAACATCATATCCGCGAGGATAAAAGTACATTCCACGTCGTGAACTTCGATGCAGAGACCGGGGGTGTCAAATCCCGGTTCACGAACCAGGGGTACAGTGACGATAGTTGCTGGGCTCGAGGACAGGCATGGGGTATTCTGGGATTCATGCAGACCTATGAGTGGACGCGGGACCCTGTATTCTTGAACACGGCCAGGGACCTGGCGAAGTACTTCATTGTGCATTTGCCGGCTGATGGCGTGCCATACTGGGATTTGACCGCGCCGGTGACGGAGACGAGTCCTCGGGATACGTCTGCGGCTATGGTTGCCGCTTGTGGTTTGTTGCTTCTTTATAAAGCGCTAAAGGGCGGCATAGAGGCGGATAACTACCTCCAGGAAGCGTTCCAGCTCGTTAATGGTGTTGTCCACGCGAATATGAGCCGGCAAACACTTCAGTTTGGGGTCACCCATCCCGCACTGCAAGTTGCAGTATATCCAGAAGGATGTATCGATGAATGTGCTAGTGATGGTTTCGACTTATTGTGTGTCTCGCAGAGCTCCAACTCGATAGTGAACTGCGAGACAATTCTGGGCGGTGCCACCATCAACAACTACGAGTTCGCGCCAAGGCGGTGGTCCAACCATGGGCTGGTGTATGCAGACTATTACTTCTTGCTTTTCGGCAATATGCTTCTTCGCATGGGCTTAACTGATCCTTCCGGGCATGAGTAGACCACGAAGGAAAATGGCCGGAAACGCGATTCGATTTTGCTGTGTTCGTACAAAGAAAGTTTGGTAGACAATATAGAATCGTACATCGGATCAGAGACCTTCCACACATTAGTCACAAGAGCCTAGCCTACTGATATTATCCATCATTGACAGATTCCTTGGTGCCTTGTTCGGGTCATGGCTCCCTATTTGCGCTCCACTATAGCGACTGATCCTTTGGCCAGGACTGGGAATCAGGTTGAAAACGTGAGAGAGATCCTCTTGGGGACTGACAGCGGCATTTCCAAAAGGCGCGTTTGAACCTTGCCATACATTAAATTGCTGATTGTATGACCGCCTCTCCAACGGCGATGGCGCTTGATACTCGACCGGTACATATACCGAGAGTGGATCTGATCGGGAGAAGGCAGGGAAGTCTTGCTGAAAGGCTGGTGGGAGTGGCGGAAAAGCGAGGCTAAAAGGATCCAGCGTATATGACTCCTGCAGTGGCTGTCTGCTTATATATCCAGTATGGGGCGCTGCACTAGTTGCTATATAGGGGAAGGTACCAGGATCAGACGGCGAGGTTTCGATGACAGGTTGTGGTTGATGTTGCTCCCTTGACTCGTCGGAGTATGCGGTCTGTCTGATATCCAGGCTTGGACAAGGGGCAGCACACGAGTTACTCTGAGCCTCTATAAGTCGCTTTGCGAAGCTTGATGCCAGATTGTCGCCGAGAGGGCTGGTGGCCTCATTGCGCCCGGTCCATCGCTGGGAAATTTCGAGGAGGCTGGCGATCAACGTATCGAGGGCTGAGGGAATAGGAACTTGATTGTATCTGCTGTGGGCCAGTAGCATTCTTCCAGCAATGAACAGGCAAAACGAGAATTGAGGATTGGTGAAGATGGGCGAAAATGATAGGAACTGTCGTCCGATAGTAGCGATCTCAGAAGCTGCCTCCAAACACGTCTCAGCAGAGGCCGTGGATGGCAGCTTCACCGGACAATTCTGCCAGTGGGGAGGTGGGTATGCGATTCCCTGATGCAATAAAATCACAGCCGTATTATGGGTGATATGCGCTAATGTCAAGTTCGGATCCATTACACCGTCGGCATTGAGCACTGAGGCCTCTCTCCATTTCGGGGGCAAATACAATTTCCACCTAGGGGTCAAATGTCAATAGAAAGCCAGTAGATAGATTATATGCTTGTGATACTCACTGAATCAGCCGTAAATCCAGTTCCTTGAACTTCATTAACCAAATCCGAGCCTTCTCAGCATCCCCAACAATAAACGCATGATGAAGGAAGAAGTTTGTGACCAGGACTAGTGACTCAGTGGCCTCAATATTGTACGCAAAGCCACCGATCGAGTCCTCATTATCAATGTTCATCGACGCGCGGCTCCCAGCCTGGAGCGAACTGGTTGAATTTGTATCCTCCGAGTCTGAGATCCCAAAATACGGCGTCCGAACCTCTGTTTCTTTCTCCCATATCGCTCCTTCACAGGGAAGACGGCGCTTTACATCGGCGCTAGTCAGACTTATTTTCCAGCCTGTGGAAACGCTGCAGAACCGATCCATCATGAACACCGTCCAGAACACGCGTCGGCGCTCTTCAGCTTCACTCCAGGACTTGGATGGAGACAAGAACACCATGCGCCGGATCAAAGTCTCGCCTGAGTTTTGTGCACGGCTTAGGATGTCTTCCTCGACGCCAAGTTGCAGTTGTTCAACCGTGCCGACCATGCTTCCAACGATAGACCATGACGAAGGTCCGCGGCCTCGGCCAATCTGCAAGGAGGAATAAGCTGAGATATCAAAAGGTAAAATTAAGTGAGCCTACAGTCTCAAATGCAATGATCACCAATGCCTGCAGGTTCTCGACAGAGAAGGACTCGGTGCTGTCCAATATGACCTTTTGTCGGCTTTTTTCTGCAATTTTTGCCTTTTTTTCTTCATCGCGGAGAGATTCACTCTCAGAGAAGCGTGCGCAAACAGCAATAATTGCGTGAAGGATGCAGGCAATACGCGGGCGCTCATCTGGAGATTTTACGCGCTCCCGAAATCTGGCCACATGAAGAACCGGGATCCAAGGGTGGATGTTGACGAAGTAAAAGTCCACCAGCTCCGTCATGACATCAGTCGACAAAAGGCCGTCTATCTCGCTCTCTGTATCGACGAAGGCGGGTAAGGTAGTAGACTCGCAGCGAGGTCGTTTTGCTGGACGCGAGACAGGCTCCGCATCGCCATTCCGTTGCTCGCCCCTCCGGGCTGGAATCGATGACGCCTGAAGCAAAGCAAATTTCAGCTCTTCTCTTCGCTGAGCCAAGCTTGTGATGTTGGCCGGTCGCTCGCTAGGTTCCGGGAGGGAGTCATTTGGGTATAATGTCCTCCACATCGTTTGCCATAGTATTTCCTGGCCAAGGAACATATTCTCCAGTGTTTCGATCCGGCGATAGAGCTGGTCGACGGCGCCGGCGCGGAGACCAGGCTTCATGCGCCGCTCATCATAGACACAGTCGACGTTGAAGCGGATGCATTCCGAACAAGGCTGTTCCCGACTGCAGCGGGCCTTCTTCTTTCGACAAGACTGACAGGCGGGAACATCCTCGTGCGGTTTGGGTGCATCCTGTGGCTCCTGGCCGTTTTCGGCACTGTCGGTATTGCTAGACTTTGGTGGCATTGACGACGGTCAACCCCCGATTGCGCTTGAAATTTCAACGATAATGTAGAGCGAGACTCCCCCTGTGGCTGGGGCTCCTATTGTGAAGACTGTCATAATCTGGGGTGGAATGACAAGTCCCCGCTCCCCCAGAAAACATGGCGTCTCGGCTAAAACGCGAATTCGTGGGGAAGTTAAGCTTGTCTTTCCTAGGCGTCGCCAATCACTGTTCACAAAGGGCCGCGGAGGGGGCGGAGGAATGGCCGGAGGTACTCCCGGCCCTCCTTGCCGGGATATTGCCTTATCTGGCCTAGCGTGTTCTACAACAACAGTATACAGTGCTGCAGCATGCTAACCTTGGAATTGATATTTATTGCAACTCGTTATTTAGCAGCATATTGGAATATTATGCACATAAGGAAAGGAGCATGAGAATACCTCTCTTCTATATATTTATTCCGTCTTTCTGTAACCCGGAACTATAGAATGGAAGAGGCAGAGGCTCGTGAAAATTAGACGCAAGATTGTTCATGTTTACAGGGTATCTGTTTTATTGTGCTCATCAATGCTATTTCCCACTGCGCAGATTAGCTGGTACCACTTCTTGGTACTTCCTGCGTTGTCCACCCTCCAAGTCCGTCTCTTCATCACTCTCCACAGATACCTCTTGTGTTTGCCAGATACCCTGCTGGCTATTATTGCTCTCAACATCAAATGCTTGCCTTTTCGATCTCTCAAGGGGAAGCTCTGATTCTGAGCCGATGGGTTTAATGGCGCTATGAGAAGGGTTGGATGAAAGTTTGAAGCCTACCCCTGAGCTTGGGTTTCCAGTGTCGGAATGAGAGGCTTTTGACTCGAAAGTCTTGCGGAAGAATGGGCGGAGTGTGGGTATACATGCAGCGACAATGACGACATTCTGCTCGACACTAGAAGGAAATCAGCAGAAGTACATGACATGGACAGTAAAATACTCACAGTCCCCAGAGCACAAGCGGAACAACATTGAACACTATCCAGCATCAGCAAGCCCCATTCTAGACACCCTAAATTAGAAGCGAAGAAACCCACAAGGATCTGTCCGATCAGTAAACAGATGCAAATAAGTAGCCTTGACAACAGTAACAATAGCGGAGAGCAGCGTCAATCCCATCATAATACAAATCCCCAACTTGGTCGAAAACCGCATCTGCAAATTCCAAAAAGCGCGAATAGGCACAACAGCCAAAACAATGTCCGTAAGTGTCGTACATGCGCTGACCCAGTATGAGTAGTCATTGAAGACCTTCGGGCTCCAACATGTTCCCTTCACAGAGGGATCCCAGAGGGCGGCTGTGGGTGTGCATTGGAAAAATATGACAAAAACCGAGATTAGAGCTAGTAGCACTTGGAGAGTTGTCATTGTGTAGAGACATCCTGTGCGCCACGGGTTTCGGTCTAGGAGGTTACTGATTAGGATTGCGATTGAGATGTTTGGGAAGCTGAAGGAGCCTATATCAGCAAGTGTGGTTAGTATTGTAGTCCGGTCTGACGCCAAGCATCGTAGTTGAGAATGGACGAACCGATGTTAAAGGCTGATTGTACCAGTTAGTTTTCAAATGCTTCAATCTTGAGCGATGCCAAACATACGATATCCCAGAATCTGCCAATAAGCCGTCAAAGCCAGCCTCTCCTGCCCATGCTCCGCAATAACAGCAGCAGTGTGGCGCCCCAATCCCAATGTAACGGAGTACGATACGAACGCCGCAGCAATAATGCTCAAAGCCTGTAGAGGACAATTGGTGACGTTAGCTCCACTTCTTGCATGGCTTGATACAAACAAACGCCCCTTACCAGCGAAAGGAAAATAAAAAAGTCATCCCAGCCCAGCTTCTTGACATGTGCCCGGGTCGTAAGTTTTAGCAAAACAGTTCCGATCGCGATCCCAGTGAAAACCCATGCGCAGATATTAATTTCCTTTGCTTTGGTCTCGTTGAAGTCCACATCGGTGATTATGGTGCTCATTTTGCATTGATCCGATACACCCAGTAACGTATGTGGCTGGCAACCCCATAAAAAAACGCCAGGGTCCGGAGCAGGGATTGGGGATAGGTCATTTATACATGAAGAAAATAACCGACGGGACCGTTGGGATAATATGGAGAAAGACTCCGGGAAACAAAATCTTCAGCCATAGGACCGGGAGCCTTGTCAATGGGATTATTGAAAAGGTGCCAATGTGCATGTATCGAGCTAGTATGGACCCGCATGAATCCTTCGAATAGCAGCCCTAACTAGATTAGGCAAGAGGCAAATATCTGCCGAGCATCTGATACATGGGCCTCGGATATGATGAACTCCTCATCGTGCATAAATACAATATTTGATCCCTGTTTTCTAAGATTCTAAGCCAACTCAGCTTCAATCAGACTCTCTGCGACACCAGGATACGTATAAATCGCCGTAACTCTCAATCCAGCCGTCTCCAGGATGCCCCTCCACTCGGCTTCAGTCCTCTCCCGCACAGCGAAATGTGCCAGCATCATCATATCCATACTCGTCGCCGCGAGAGTAGGATGCTCCTCACTAACGACAATCTCATTCAAGAGAACACGCGAATAGCCCTTCTTCAGTGCCGGCACGAGATTCTCCAGAATCCGCACTCCGTCCTCATCACTCCAGTCATGTAGAATAGAATGCAGCGAATAAGAGCGCGCACCAACAACAGGCTGCGGCGTAAAGAAATCATGAGCCTGAGCCTCAAATCCTAGCTTCTCCACGCCACTCCCCACCACACTCGCAATAACAGGCTCGCGATCCTGCAAGATAACCTTTCCAACTTTCTCCCCGAGCCCCTCCACAAAGGCAGCAGCATCATGACCACGACCCCCACCAACATCAACAAGCAAAACATCACCATTTTCACCTCCTTCGAACCCATTCACCAACCTCTCAGCAACAGGATAAAACCCCTCATCATACCAATTCTTCTTACCAGCCCGGTAAGCAGACATAAAAGAGTCGAAATGCCTCAAATGCGGCGGCGTAGCAACAAGCCAATCAAAGAAACTCAGCTCTGTCCCATGAGCAGCCTGAAACGGCCCGTCCGTCCCCCCAAGCGTGGGCGCTTGATACCCATTATTCTTAAAATACCCGGGGAACCCGTTAAACGAAGGTCGGGCAGCGTCATAGCAGAATGAGATACTATGTTGGTATCGTTCCTCGGAGAGGCCGTTGCTTAGTTCTGTGGCATGGAATGCGTTTTCGTGGTAGGTGAGCAGGTTTGTTGCTACCAAATGGCGGGTGAGGCGTTGGAGCAAGGATGTTTCAATTCCGGTTTTTTGCGACAGAGTTGATGCATCTAGGCCGGCAGCGCCTGCGTCACGGAGGTGTTGGAAGAGGTTTGTATCTACAGCTAGGCGGATTGTTGCTGATTGAGCGGGCTTCGAATGAGGGGTGTTAGTATACAATACTTTTGTACTTGGAGGGTCATGATGATTGGAATGGTATTATCTCACCTCTGCCCAGAATGTCCTTTGGATAAATTCGCTTGGAATCTCCAATGCAGCAACAAGGGCACGGCTGTGTGCGATCAGAGCCTCTCGTGAACCGGGCTCATCTTGTTTGAAGGCTTTGCCTGCTTCGGCGAGCTGATCCAGGATCGTGGAGGCTTGAGCGGTGGCCATTGGATCTACTCCGTGGTATTCTTTGTTGCCTTTTCTGGTGTGTTGTGACGGATAGCTGAGATATGCAATATGCACGGCAGCCAAGACTAGAACAAGGATGTTTTTCTATATACATTCAGGGGAGGGGGAGGGGCCTCGCCCTTTGGGGCCTTTTCGAACCCCGTGCCGTGTCGGCAAACATCTTGACAAGTTCATGTGGGAGTTAGGGCGTGCACTAAGGTTGGTAGCTCTTACGCCGTTGAAGTTGGCACTCTTAGAAGCACAGGTATTGTTGAAATTGTAAGTTACTATGATTAAGACGTATTTTATTTGCATCTGTATTGGACTTGAATTGTATCCACTCGTCATTCGGTTGTGATCCGTGCCGCTTAACTGAATTCTGTTCATTTGGTATTTTCGATAGCCCCACAGTCTATGGGCTCGGGCCTGTGGGGGGGCGAATTTCTACATTTATCATTCTGGCCCCCATGTTTCGTATAACTTGCTTATTCTTGTTGATTTGCCCCTAGCAAAGAGGGTTACATTGTTACAATTACTGTCCCCGGGTTGGTTTTTATTTTTGCCGTTCTACAGTAAGTATTTTTTCCTATCAAGTCAGAGGAACTACCAACATCCATATCACAACAGTTTAGCTGTTGTTGTATAATATGTATATCTATCCCTCACTTAATATGCAGCCAGTAAAGATTGTCGGTTCGGTGGTTCGGTAAAGGAAGGCGTCAAACCCATTCTATATTCGCTTGGTCCAGTGACATATTTACCGCTAACGAAAAAGTTCATCCCAGTGTTTAAATAGCCAATATGGTGCTCCCATAAAATTGATCGAGCGCGAACTACTTTCACTCCTAGTAAGGATTTCCCGATCGACAAGAAACTGTGTCTAATAATCAAGTTATATTCGCGATGCTGCGCCGACGAAATTAGTGGGACTGGGCGAGGTTAGATGTTAGCCGAATATTTGTTCAAGGTAAAATAAACTCATGGATGCTACTCACAAATGTGGAGGCTTGGTTGCATACCGCAGGTTTATTTTTAGGCCATCCCGTATTTCGTGCATTTTCAGTGGGCGCCGCAGAAGTATAAATGCAGGAACACGAACTTACGAGGAAAGATCCCTCAAAGCTTCAACAAGGGGCCGCCAAGGCTCTATATATGGATCTCTCGATGGTAGATCTTCCTCAGGTTAGCTGCATCCTGCGAAACTACAGGCCTCAAATCGCATTTGCGGCTGGAATACGAGTGAAGGGTTACATTCTTAATACGAATAACCAATGGACTCAATGATCACCAGAATCACGGGCATTGAGTGGCAGGAATGCTTGCTTCAACTGCCTCCGGAGGTTTTCTACAAAGCCGTCGATATATCTCGCTCTTGGACAGATATCCATCAACCCACTCTACCTGAACGACAAAAGCAAAGCAACAACTTTGAACCCCATCTGCCATCAAGATCTACACCTGATCACTCAATATGCATTTCATTTCCCTCCTCACTGTCACTTTTGTGACCACTATCCCAGCAATCAGTGCCTACCCCATCACCGGCGACACCGTCAACTGCCGTTCTGGTCCCGGAACAAGCCACTCTATCGTCAAAACCTACAAAAAGGGCGATGAAATCTCAGTCACTTGCCAAGCTACCGGCACCGATGTCAAAGGCGACGAGCTCTGGGATAAGACAACCGACAACTGCTATGTAGCCGACTACTACGTCAAAACCGGCAGCTCAAGCTACGTAACCAAGAAATGCGGTAGCAGTGGCGGCGGCGGCAGCAGCGGCACCGGCACCGGCAAAGCCATCGTCGCCGCAGCCGAAAAAGAAAAAGGTCTACCCTACAAATGGGGCGGCGGTGGTTGCAACGGTCCAACTGGCGGTGGCTTCGACTGCTCTGGGTTGACGCAGTATGCTCTCTGTCAAGCATTGAACAAGAAGATTCCCCGTGTGGCTCAGGATCAATATAACACCAGTATGGGCAAGCGGTATCCTCGCTCGGAAGCCAAAGAGGGTGATTTGCTATTCTGGGCTACTGGCGGTGATTGCAAAAATGGTGTGTCCCATGTTGGGATCTTTATCAAAGATGGATTGATGATCAATGCTGCTCATACTGGAACACCGGTCCGTGAGCAGGCTATTTGGACTTCTTATGGTGGAGAGAGCATCTGTCCTTATGTCATGAGGTATGTGGTTCATTACCTGATTTTGAGATGTTGCAAAGCTAATTGGGTATAGATTCGTCTGAATTGAGTTGGGTTGATTCTTTGATTACCGCTGTGGATTGACATTTGAGTATTGGGTATAGCCGTG
>ERZ1673737.1260-NODE-1260-length-25729-cov-6.980369_pt1 | contig 25729 bp, 21 predicted proteins | sample MGYA00580211_ERZ1673737 | MGnify/ENA primary metagenome ERZ1673737 (study PRJEB41218, sample SAMN15661789) | gut metagenome | host: Homo sapiens | place: Canada: London | collected 2015-08-20/2019-03-30 | study: EMG produced TPA metagenomics assembly of... | reverse complement strand
AGTTATCAAAGTTCTTTGTTCGTTGCCGTTCAGCAACTTTTATATCTTATCAGATGTTCAAGTGCTTGTCAACAACTTTTTCAACTTTATTTAAAAGTTATTTGTTTTTATCGTGTCACTCACGCGACAGCTTGTATATATTATCACAAGCCCATGCGCTTGTCAACAACTTTTTTCAATTTTATTTTTCACCCTCATTTTAAGGCAAAAAAATAACGGAGAAAGAGGGATTTGAACCCTCGCGCCGCGCGAACGACCTACACCCTTAGCAGGGGCGCCTCTTCAGCCTCTTGAGTATTTCTCCATATTTTTTTATAAAATTGATGCGCCGTAACGCTTTATCTACTATACAAAACTTTGTTCCGTTTGTCAATAGCTTTTTACAACTTTTTCATCACTTGTAAAACCAGTTATTTTTAAAGGCTCTGCATTTATAGAAATTCATAGAAAGAAACTATTTCCAAATGTCAATATTTCAAGTCGAACGCACGTGAGACTTGGTGCGTGATTCCACTGAAAGGTCGCAAATCGGCTGCGTTCATGAGCAAGTAGCAAAAGCGGATTGCGAATGTCTGCTTTCCCTATGCCTGAGACAAGCGCTCTTTTAAAAAAGTATTTCTCTTTGTAACTGTCACATTTCTGACCGCATAAGACAATGCCTTTCTGGTTCCTACGATAACCAGAACATTTTTTGCACGGGTAATTCCTGTATAGATCAGATTGCGCTGCAACATTACATAGTGATTCATCAGAACAGGCATGACCACGATCGGATATTCGGAGCCCTGCGCTTTATGTATCGTTGTCGCATAGGCATGCACCAGTTCATCCAGCTCCGATGCTTCATATTCTATGATATGCTGGTCAAAGTTTACTTTCAGCGTCCGTTCCTGCAGATCTACAGACTCTACTGTTCCAATATCTCCGTTAAAAATTTCTTTCTCATAATTATTTCGGATCTGCATGACTTTATCCCCAGTGCGAAACAGATATCCTCCCCGACGCAAACCGTCGCCCTGTGGATTCAAAGCTTCCTGAAGTGCAAGATTCAAATTCGCTGCTCCCACAATTCCTTTCTGCATCGGTGTCAGCACCTGAATATGATTCCAGGGCGTTTTGTAATAACGCGGAAGGTTGTTTTTTACCAGCCGGACAATTTCCTGCACCGCTTCCTCCGGATCTTCTTTTTCTATATAGAAGAAATCCGTATTTTTGCCATTGGAAATATCCGGAAATTTGCCTTCATTGATGGCATGCGCATTCATGATGATCCTGCTGCTCTGTGCCTGTCTAAAAATCCGGGTCAGACGAACCACAGGAAATACACCGGAATCAATAATGTCACGCAATACATTTCCCGCCCCCACAGATGGGAGCTGGTCGATATCTCCCACCAGTATCAAACGCATCCCCTCCGGAATTGCTTTGAGCAGCGCATTCATCAGTATCATATCGATCATAGAACATTCATCAATGATCAGTACATCTCCATCCAGGGGATTGTCCTCATTTTTCTGATATCCTTCCGGCGGTTTGCACTCCAACAAACGGTGGATTGTCTTTGCCTCTAATCCGGTTGCTTCTGTCATACGCTTGGCGGCACGACCTGTAGGTGCTGCCAACAGGATTTTTAATCCAAACGAACGGTAAGCAGCGATAATTCCCTGCGTTGTCGTGGTTTTTCCGGTTCCAGGTCCTCCCGTCAATACCATGACTTTGGAAACGGCTGCTTTTCGAATGGCATCTGCCTGAATCTCATCATATTCCATGTGTACTTTTTCCTGAATTTTACCGACATCAATGGACAGGCTTTCGTTTCCTGTCTTCTGCCGTGCATCCATCAGTGCATGCCAGAGCCGGTCTGCTGCCGGCGCCTGTGCCAGACGTTTTAATTTGCCTGCCACACCTGCTTCCGCATAATAAAATGCCGGCAGATATATAGCTTTCATTTCTGCCTGATCTGTTTTATAGTCTACCGTTTCACAGATCAGGTCTTTGTCCGCGATCATCTGATCCAAAGTCATTACGATACTGGGTTCTTCCGCTTCCAGTAATTCTGCTGCCTTCGCGATCAACTGCTCCTGATATGCAAACACATGTCCCTCATCTGCCAGATTACTGAGTGTATACATAATACCACTGCGCAACCGGACATAAGCCTCCTTCGCAAAACCAAGCTTCTGTGCAATTCCATCTGCTGTCTTAAATCCAATACCCCAGATATCATCTGCCATCTGGAACGGATTTTCTTTCATTTTATCCAGACTTTCATTTCCGTACTGACGGTAAATTTTTGCTGCAAAAGAGGTACTGACGCCATGATCCTGCAAAAAAAGCATAACATTCTTGATCTCTTTCTGCCGTTCCCAGCTGTCCCGGATCATCTGGATTCGTTTTTTACCGATGCCGTCCACTTCCTGCAGCCGGGAAATATCCGTCTCAATCACTTCCAGCGTTTCTATGCCAAACTGTGCTACGATCTTTTTCGCATATTTCGGACCAACGCCCTTGATCAGACCGGAACCAAGATATTTTTCAATACCAAATACCGTCGCCGGAAGCGTTTCTTCCCAGCTCTCTGCTGCAAACTGTCTGCCGTAACGACTGTCCACTTTCCAATTTCCATAAATCAGCAATACAGAACCAACATTCACATCCAGCAGACTTCCGATGACTGTCACAAGTTCTTTGTAACTTTTTACGGCACATTTGAGGACCGTGTAGCCATTTTCCGGATTTTGATAAGTAATGCGTTCCACCACACCCCGGATTTTTACTGTAAAATGCTGAGGTCGCTGCTGAACCTCTACGTCTTCCGATGCCTTTTTTCTGGCTTCCTCCACACGCTTCTGATGTGCCTCACGCATCTCAGCCACCATGCACTCATACACTTTTTGGTTCATGTAACAGTCATTCAGTGCTCGATGCGCACCTTCCGATGAAATACCATAATGCTCCGCCAGATCCACCAGACGATGATGCTCCATCTTCGGCAAATGCTTTCGCGCCACCTGCAGCGTATCCACATAATTGTTCTGCGGAATTTCGCCAAAATACTGCTCGGCGTCACGCCAGATGAACTTCATGTCAAACCGTGCAATGTTATGTCCTACCAAAACAAGACCTTCCGCAAAATCCAGAAACTCTTCCAGAACATGCGAAAACGCCGGTGCCTCCGCAACCATCGCATTTGTGATTCCATTCACTTTCGTCGCTCCAAATGGAATCTTGCGGCCCGGGTTCACCAGCGTATTAAATTCATCCACTACTTCGCCACCTTTCACCTTCAGCGCCGAAATCTCAATCACTTCATCATAGTTCGGAGAGATTCCAGTCGTCTCAAGGTCAAAGATGACATAGTTTGGTGTGTATTTGTTGATCAGAGTTCCTTTCTGTGTGGACATGAGTATCACTACTTTCTATTCATTCTTTTTCGTATCTTATCATATCCCATTTTAAAGTACAATCATCAATAGTTTATCTCAGTCTGGAGTAACAAAATTTACTCATATCTCAGTGCATCAATTACTTCCATCTTTGCTGCTTTTTTCGCCGGATAAGATCCGAAGAACACACCGATCAGCATTGAGAAGCATACGGAAAGGATAATTGCTAATACAGACGGATGTACATTCATGATAATATAACCTGCATAATCGCTGTAGTAGCTGTTGATGACAAGCATCGCCACTTTTCCGAGGATAAATCCAAACAGGATTCCAATCAAAATTCCAATGATTCCACCAACGAGGCAAAGTACCACAGATTCGATCAGAAATTGCTGCTTGATGGCCTTATTTTTAGCACCCAGCGCTTTTCGGATACCGATTTCCTTTGTTCTTTCAGTGATAGACACCAGCATGATATTCATGACACCAACGCCACCAACGATCAGGGAAATTGCTGCAATAAAGGAAATTGCCACAGTTACTACATTAATGACTGTATTAATAATGCCCATATCCGAAGACATATTGTATGTTGTGACCTGCCATTTTTCATTTTTCGCATATTTGTCTGCAAAAAAGCTCTGAATATCTGTTTCTGCCTGCTTTTGATCCGCACCTGTTTTTAAAAGGACACTTATATACGTATATCCATTGGTCGCTTCACTATGATTTAATTTATTTGCAGTTGTAGCAGGGATATACATGGTAGTGCTGCGGTCTTTTTCCGGAATCGTCGTATCTTGTTTACCAAAAATAGCAGCATTATATTCATACACACCTACTACTGTAAATTCATAAGAATAACCATCACTTCCACTGTAAATGATCTGCTGTCCGATAGGATCTTCACTGCCGAAATAATAGGATGCCATCGTATCGGATACAACGCATACACGTTTCTCCTTTTTCATATCCTGCTTTGTCAGATTACGTCCACGAAGAATATTAATTTTCATGTGCTCCAGTTCTTCTTTTGTCGTTCCTGTTGCGTCCACATTCGCATATTTATCACTGTTTTTGTAAATCTGACCGCTGCCAAGATAAGCTGAAATACCAAAACCTGCGATTTCGTCCGGGTATGTTTCCTGTAATTCATCCAGCATATCCTGCGTAATATAATCATCCGCTGTCATCTCCGGATATTCCCAGTTCGACCAGTCCGCATCATCTTCCGGATAAATAGCATCCACACTGGCGCTGATACTGTTTCCACCAAGGGAGTTTAATGTAGCATTCAACGTTGATTTGATAGATGTTCCAATGGTCGTGATCGTGATAACCGCAGAAATACCGATGATGATTCCAAGCATAGTCAGCAGGGAACGCATTTTATTGGAAAGAAGGTTTTGAAAGGCTTCTTTGATATTCTCTATCAGCATAGCGTTCCCCCCTCTCCGATTTCTGGCTTATTGCATCCATCATTCATCTTGTGATAACCTGACAAATCACAGCCTTTTTCTGTTTTTCTGCTATCAGATACGATCATACCATCATTTAATGTGACAATTCGCTCGGTCTCTGCAGCCAATTCCTTTGAATGAGTGATCAGTACGACTGTTTTTCCCTGTTCTTCATGAAGCTTGTGAAAAATATCCATAATCATATGACCGGTCTGGGAATCCAGTGCACCGGTCGGCTCATCTGCAAGGATAATGGAAGGATCATTAATCATCGCCCGGGCAATCGCAATTCTCTGCTTCTGTCCACCGGACAACTCATTTGGACGGTGTGTGGCACGATCTGCCATTCCCACCAGTTCCAACATCTGCATACCGATTTCTTTTGCATTTTTCGGACGGTGCTCACTGTACATCAAAGGCAAAGTTACATTTTTTAAGGCATTTGCTCTCGGAATCAGATTAAAGTTCTGAAACACAAAGCCAATTTTTTCATTCCGCATGACACTTCGCACGGTGTCATCCATGCTGTTGACATCCTCGCCTTCCAGAAAATAATTACCGGAAGTCTGGCGATCCAGAATACCCATAATATTCATCAACGTACTTTTTCCGGAACCGGATTCTCCTACAATAGAAACAAATTCGCCCCGTTTGACATCAAGATTGATTCCGTGTAAAATCTCCAATTCATTTGGCTGACCAATGTAATATGTCTTCACGATCTGTTCCATGCGGATCATAATTTCATTTGACATGTATAAAAACCTCCATGATTAATCCGCAGTTACTTCAGAACTTACACTTGTAGAACCGCCATCTTCCGTTTCACTTACATCACTTCCTCTTTCTCCCTGGAAAGTATCTCCTTCAGATATAGTGTAATCCATGATAATGTAATCTCCTGCTTTCAGATCGCCACCGGTCACTTCTGTATAATAATTAATCTCATCACCAACTGTAATATTTTTCTTTACAGCTGTATAAGTACCATCTTTATTTTCTTCTGCACAGAGGACGTAACTTTTGCCATCCTCATCCTGCTGCACCAGATCATACGGTACAGACAGCACATTTTCACGATCTGTCAGGACAATTTTTGCCTTTGCACTCATGCCACTGATCAGATCACACGGATCTAATTTGATCTGTACCGAAAATCCACCTGTATTGGCGGCTCCGGAAGTCTCCTGCCCGGTTTGTTCCGTTGTCGGCTGGGAAGCATTATATACTTTTACTACTTTGATGATTTCGCCATTGATTTCCTGATCATCCAACGCATCAGAAGTAATGATTGCTTTCATACCTTCCTGCAGTTTCAGAATATCTTTTTCTGTTACACTTGCATTCACGATCATATCAGTATTATTTTCTACTGTTACTAACGTAGCATTTGCGGTATTTACATCACCGACAGAAACATTGACTGCAGTAACAATACCTGCACTTTTACTTGTGATCGTACAATCATCCAGTTGTTTTCTCAACTGATCCAGCTGTGTCTGTGTATCACTGTCATCTGTCTGGTTATATTTTGCAGATTCAATGCTGCTCTGGGCAGAATAAATCGCATCATCAGTGGAGGATTTCACGCTCGTATAATTGTTTTTTGCTTCCTTGCGGGCACTATCTGCAGATGTAAGATCACTTTTTGCACCGGAAAGCTGATCCTGAAGGTCGGAAAGTTTTTCCTGAAGTGCTGCTTTTGTATCTTCATCAGATGCCGCATTTACCTGATCTGATACAGATTTAATCTGGTTATTTAATGAATTTATAGTGTTTTGTGCTGCTGTATATGCAGCTTCTGCACTGTTGATACTGTCATTTGCCTGTGCCAATTGATTTTTCTGATCTTCTTTGGCACGCTCAAGGGCACGCTGATTCTGATTCGTTTCATTCTGTTTTAATGCAGCTGCATTTGACAGGGATTTCTCTAGCACATTAATCTGTTTCTGAATAGAATCTTTATCCAGAGTCGCGATCACATCGCCTTCTTTTACAACATCTCCAACCTGAACATTTACAGTTTTGATCTCAGTCGCAGCTGTAGAAGAATAATTGATCTTCGTTTCTCCACTTACCGTTCCTGTCAGAGATATAAAATCGGACAGATCTCTTTTATCTACTTTTTCCAACTGTACAATGTTGGTCGCCTCTGCTACACTGTTTAACTTTCGTTTGGCTACGCCAACCAGCACAATGATTGCTGCTACAATGATAACCAGCACGATCACCAGTTTTTTGTGTTTGAATTTCTTTTTCACCTTCAATCCTCCTGTGTTTTATTTTTAGTGACAGATCGGATACTGTATGAATAACTTTTATTCTGATCTGAAGTATAGCTATTTTATAAAACAAAACAGTAAAAAAAATATATGAATTTCTTAATTTTTTATGAGTAACATTATTTTCTTATCACCCCACAAAAAGAATCACACATACTTTGATATTTTCTACCACTATTAGGTACTTATCAAAGCTATGTGTGATTCCTTTATTTCATCATCTTCTAAATAAAAATTATAACGATTAATCTTCTACCGCAAATTCTTTGATTGCAGTTTCATACAGATTGTTTCCTTCAGAGTCTACGACTACGATAACCGGAAAATCTTCTACTTCAATCTTACGGATTGCCTCTGCACCGAGGTCCTCATAGCAGACAATCTCAGATTTTTTGATGCATTTTGAAAGCAATGCGCCTGCTCCGCCGATAGCTGCAAAGTAAACTGCTTTGTTTCGGATGACTGCATCAATAACTTCTTTGGTACGTTTTCCTTTTCCGATCATGGCTTTTTCACCAAGATCCAGCAGACGCGGAGCGTATTTGTCCATACGGCTTGCGGTCGTCGGACCGGCAGAACCGATCGGTCGTCCTTCTCTGGCCGGAGACGGTCCCATATAATAAATCGTGCAGTCTTTGATATTAATTGGAAGTTCTTTTCCTTCATCCAGTACTTCCATCATGCGTTTGTGAGCAGCATCTCTGGCCACGTAAAGTGTACCTGTGATATAAACATAATCGCCTGCTTTTAAGTCAGCGGTAATTTCTTCTGTAATTGGTGTATGTATATGTTTATCCATGATAATTTTCTCCTGTCCTACAGTTCTCTTACCGCATGTCTGTTGACATGACAGCAGATATTGATTGCCACAGGAAGTCCTGCGATATGTGTCGGATAGGTATTTATATTGACTGCCAGCGCTGTGGTTGTACCGCCAAGTCCACCCGGTCCGATGCCAAGATGATTGATCTTCGTCAACATTTCTTCTTCCATCTCTTTGACATATGGAATATCGGAATGTTTATTCACCGGTCTGATCAGAGCCTGCTTTGCAAGCAGCGCACATTTTTCAAAAGTTCCACCGATACCAACGCCCACAACCATTGGCGGACAGGCATTCGGTCCTGCATCTTTGACTGCTGTCAGAATTGCATTTTTCACACCTTCGATACCATCTGCCGGTTTCAGCATAAAAATACGGCTCATATTTTCACTGCCAAATCCTTTTGGTGCAATGGTGATTTTCACTTTATCACCCGGAACAATTTTTGTATGCAGAATTGCCGGTGTATTATCTTTTGTATTTTCACGGATCAGCGGATCTTTTACCACGGATTTTCTCAGATATCCATCCACATAACCACGACGCACACCCTCATTGACCGCTTCCTCAAAATCACCGCCCACAAAATGTACATCCTGTCCGATTTCCATAAAAATAACTGCCATTCCCGTATCCTGACAGATTGGAATCATCTCTTTGTCCGCAATTTCCAGATTTTCCTGAAGCTGGTTCAGAATTTTTTTGCCAAGCTCTGATTTTTCTGTCTCGACAGCCTGCTTCATACATACATCCATATCCGGCGACAGATAGTGATTTGCCTGTATACACATCTCGCTGATGTTGTCAGTTAATTCTTTTACATTAATTTCTCTGATCATTTTTTACTCCTCATAAATCAAAAGAAAACCATTGACACTTCTTATGCTTTCTTTGTGCTATTTATTATCATAGCTCAAACAAAAAGAAATGTGAATGGTTTTCCAGTTATTATTTTTGTATAACATTTAGAAAATATGCTAATAAATATCCCTTAAATACGGGCTACTCCTGTTCGGATCGCAGCTTCTTTTACTGCCTCTGATACATTTTTAAAAATATTCGGATCTAAGGCATCCGTCACGATCTTGTCTGCACAGAGTTCTTCATCCGGAAGCGTTCCTGCAATCGCAAGAGCTGCTGCCATCTTCATTTCTTCGTTGATTTCACGGGCTCTGACATCCAGTGCTCCACGGAAAATACCCGGAAATGCCATAACGTTATTGATCTGATTTGGAAAATCACTTCTTCCTGTTCCTACAACAGCTGCACCGGCTTTTCTTGCCAGATTCGGCATGATCTCAGGGGTCGGATTTGCCATTGCAAAGAAAATAGAATCTTTATTCATCGTACGCACCATATCTTCAGTGATGATATTCGGTGCAGAAACACCAACGAAAATATCTGCTCCCACCAATGCATCTGTCAGTGTTCCATGCTGTACCTCATGATTGGTATGTAAAGCCATCTCTGCTTGCGCCCAGTTTAATCTCTCATCATCTCTCGCCAGCATTCCACGAATATCACACATAATGATATTTTCAAAACCATAATTTAATAAAAGTTTTGTGATTGCAATCCCCGCTGCACCTGCTCCGTTAACGACCACTTTACACTGTTCTTTTTTCTTTCCGGTAAGTTTTAATGCATTGATGATTCCAGCGAGAACAATAACAGCCGTTCCATGCTGATCATCGTGAAATACCGGAATATCCAGTCTGTCTTTTAATTTTTCTTCAATTTCAAAGCAACGCGGTGCTGAAATATCTTCCAGATTAATTCCTCCAAAACTGCCCGCAATCTGTGCTACTGTCTCCACAATCGTATCGACATCTCTGGACTGTATACAAAGTGGAAATGCGTCTACATCACCTAATTCTTTAAACAATAGACATTTTCCTTCCATAACCGGCATTCCGGCTTCCGGTCCGATATCTCCAAGTCCCAGGACTGCTGTACCGTCAGTCACAACAGCCACCAGATTATTTCTTCTTGTCAACTCATAGCTTTTATTGATATCTTTCTGAATCTCCAGACACGGTGCCGCTACACCAGGTGTATAAAGTACAGAAAGATCATCTCTTGTTTTTAATGCAGCGCGGGATACAACCTCTATTTTACCATTCAGTTCATAATGTTTCTTTAATGCAATTTCATTGATATCCATTTTTTTCCTGCTCCTTTTAACTGATAAACATTATAATTTTTTCCGTAACATTTCAGCTTCTTTTTGTGCCATCTGCGGGCATTTTCCGATGTACTGCATAGGATCCAGCAATTCATGAATTTCAGCCGGTACAAGAACACAATTTACTCTCTCATCCTTACAAAGTTCCTGCTCAAAATTCAGATTTTCTTTGAAACAACGAACCGCAATCTCATTTACAATGTGATGCGCATGCTGTTTTCCGATTTTTTTACCTAGAGCCAGCATGACATGTTCAGACTGTGTCAGCCCGCCAAGCAGATCAATATTTGCTTTCATTTTTTCGGTATTTACAACTAAGGTCTCTAAAAGTTCATCTCCTCTGTCCAGAAGTTCTGCCGCATACAGACAGATTTCCTCCATCAGTTTTCTCTCCCCGATAAAATGCTGCATGTTGCGTTCATGATCTACCAGTGCCAGTTCTGCGATCTGTGCTGCATGATAACGAAGATGTGTTGCTTTCGCTTTCATGTGCTGTGTACTGGTCGGATTTACTTTATGCGGCATAGTGGAAGATCCAACACGGTCCTCGCCCCAGTATTCGGATAACTCACCAAATTCTGTTCCCATCAATAAATACACCTCATCCGCGATCCTGGCCAGCGCGCTACCGATGTAAGCCATATCGTTGGCAAATTCCACATATCTGTCACGACACGCATGCCAGCAGATATCTGGGACAAAAAGTCCCAGCTCTTTTGCCATCAGATGTTGTATCTTTTCCCCATTTTCTCCAAAAGAAACCATGGATCCTACCGCTCCGGACAACTGTAATGCAAGAACTCTCTCTTTGCTCTCTCGTACTCTGTCCAGGCAGCGTCCAAGCTCACCACCCCAGACAGCTGCTTTATATCCAAATGTAATTGGCAATGCCTGAATATTATGTGTCCGTCCCATCATCGGTGTGTCTGCGTATTTCTCTGCCATATTACAAACCGATATAATGATACTGCAAAGCTTTTCTTCCGCTTTCTCAAACATTTCTTTCAGAGCCAGTACCATACCCGTATCAATAATGTCCTGGGTCGTTGCTCCCAGATGAATGTATTGTCCGCTTTCTTCTCCGGCAGCTTTTTCCAGTAAGCGGAGCAGGGATACCATCGGATGCCCTGTTTTTTCATAGATTTCATGATATTTTTCCAGTTCCAGACATTCTACTTTTGCATTGGCACTGATATCATTTGCTGCTCTCTGTGGAATAATATTCAATGCCGCCTGTGCATTTGCAAGTGCTTTTTCAACCATAAGCCAGCGGCTGAACAATCCTTTTTCTGATAATATCTGTTCTATTTCAGGTAAAATTTTTCTCATTTTATTCCAGTCCTTTTCTATTTCTGTAAAGCAAATGCCGCAGATTTTATCAGCGGGTACTCCCTCCATTCTGACGCAGCCTGCGGCATGTGTTTATTTACTCTACCGTAATATATTTACCATATCCCGGTTCACAGTCTACAACGCCATCGCTCATAACGATACGGCCACGTACAATTGTCTGTGTTACTTTTCCATGCATTTTACGGCCAACATATGGAATTGTCTGAGTCTTGGTATATACTTTATCTTCTTTTGTGATCTCCCATTCCTCATTCATATCTACAATGGTAAAATCTGCATCTGTACCTACAATATTAGAACCTTTTCTCGGATATAATCCAAAGGTTTTTGCACAGTTTTCAGATGTGATTTCAACAAGTCTCTGCAGAGAATAATGTCCCTCATTTACATGACTTACAAGCAGATGTCCATAATAATCCAGCATTGCAAATCCTGCACTTGTATGTAATGCATCATCCGGATTGTACTCTTCCGGTTTGCACGGTGCGTGATCCGATCCCATCATATCAATGGTTCCATCCTGGATACCCTCCCAAATTTTATCAAGATCCGGCGCTGCGTCATGATTGATGTAAATGAACTTTTGGTTTTCAATATCCCAAATTTCATCGGATGCATTAATAGCTGGCATATATTCACAGGAAGAAACAATCTTCATTTCACCTCTTGCTTTCAACATACGCACCAAATCAATATATCCAGGCATCCAGCAATGCATTGCATACCAGTTTAATCCGGCTTTCTTTGCATAATAGGATAACTGATAAGCAGCTCCTGTCATTTCCTCATCGCTATACCAGAGATGACGTACATTGCGAAGTGTGACCTCTTTTCCTTCCGCTTTTACTTTTTCCACTGCTGCATCAAAGAAATATTTATCAAACGGATGCACACTGCAGTATTTTCCATTTGTCGCACAATTCTGAAATGCTTCAAAAATCTTGTGTGTATCCAGTGTACCCGCTGTCGTATTGTAAGGATATGTAGCTACTTTTTCAAAAATCTTAAACCACATCGTTCCGGCATTTGCAATCTGCTCCACATCTTCTGCCGTTCCAAGAGGACTTCCGATCGGATTAAAATCTACGACTGCTTTTTCTTTTCCTGCATTTACCTGCTCCATATAAGCATCCAGTGTAGATGGAACCGGTTTGGTGTTCGGCTGTGGCATGATCATAGTGATTCCGGAATGAGCTGCTGCACAGGTTCCAGTGTAAAAATCTTCTTTCTGTGTCAGTCCCGGATCTCTCATATGACAGTGTGGATCAATGAATCCCGGTAAAATATGTTTTCCACTTGCATCTAATACTTTTTCGGCCTCTACCTCAACATCCGGAGCAAGTAATGCCACAATCTTCTCTCCTTTAATACAAACAGTTAATGGATAAAAATTTTTATCCTGATATACCAGACCTTTTTTTATTACTAAATCATACATTTTTATACCTCTCTGTGATTCCAATATTTTATCTTTTAACATTAATGTGTAATCAGACGGATTACGTTATTTACAATAACAGCCACCTGAACAATATATAAAACCACTAATAAAACCGTATAGGAATTTTTAATTTTGTACTCTCCCATATCTTCTTTTTTATTAACCAGTAAAATTGTAAATATTCCAAGAAGCGGTGTACAAATAATTCCACCTACCTGTGCAACGGTAAGAAGCTGTGCCGGAATACCTCCAACGGCACAAGCAACAACTGCTGCAAAAACTAACATAATAATGTTAACTGCACTTTCTAAACGAACATTCTGTCTGTCAGAACCAACTGCATCAAACAAAAGATCTACACCAATCTGTGGTGCCATAATCTGTGAAGACCATGCTGCTGCCACAAAGCCAATTCCAAATACCGGACGAATCCATACACCAAGTAATCCAGCAAGCGCACCTACTAATTCACCACCATTTGTAATCGGTGAACCCGGTAATAACATTGCTCCAATTAACAGACAGCAGGCTGATACACCAATGACAACCACAATCTGGCTGATCGTATCAAGTTTTAATCCGTTATTTTTAATATCATCTGTGGAATAACCCTTCTGCTTTGCAAGGTTGCAGGCCCATGCCTGTGTAGATAAATTACAGGTTGTTCCCATCAATGCCAGCATTACAAGGAAACTTCCCCCCGGCATTCCTACCGGATTCATACTTACTACATTTGCTGTACCGGCTGTAGTTCCTGTGACAATAACAGAAATAATAAAAATAACTATCATGATGATAGAGCATGCTTTTGTAACAAGTTCCACTTTTTTGTATATATTCTTTGCAATATACATTAAAATACAAGCTGCTAATCCAATCAATCCACCAATTTTAAATGGGCAATTCGGAAATAACATCGTTACGCCAAGACTTACTGCGATAAAGTTACCAATTCCATAAATGACCTGACCGACAAAAGCTGCCAGTGCACAAATAATGGCCCATCCACGACCATAGTGTTTTGCAATTCCATCCATGATGGTGTCCCCTGTAACTGCTGTATACTTTTTCATTGCAAAATTGAATGCATAAAGTGAAACAGCTAAAATAATAAGCCACCACAATAAATTAAATCCGAAATTTGCACCACTGTTTGTAAATGAAACAATGGAACCGGCACCGATCGTTGTTGCTGCAATAATGAATCCAGGACCTAATCTGGATAAAGCGATTTTCATATTAGACTGTTTTTCCATTTTACCTTCTCCTTATGTAAATATTTTAAAACTTTATCAGTTATCGTTGCGCAACTTTCTAACTGGTTTATACTGCTATTATATAACAACTTTTTCTCATATTTTCTTATTTGTACATATACATCTGTTTCTTAATGCTTTTTCCTGTATACAGAAAAATACTTCTTTTATATCTGTACAGAACCAGTCAATTCTGCAAACGAATCAATGCCGTTATCATCGCAAAACTGAACCAGTCCTGCCAGTATTTCATTCATGGCATTTGGATTAATAAACTGTGCACTTCCAATTCCAACAGCAGCAGCTCCTGCCATCATTATCTCAACTGCATCTTCTGCTGTATAAATACCACCACTGGCAATCACTGGAATATTAACACTTTTATATACATTCCATGTCTTCAATACAGACTGCGGAAAAACTGCCGGACCGTTTACCGGTGCTACTACATTTCCAATCATTGGTTTACGTCTTTTAATATCGATCCGTAATCCCATCGGTGTACTTACAAGATACACAGCTTCTGCCCCTGCTGCTTCAATTCCTTTCGCAACATCACAAAAATTTTGAAAATTTGTATTCATTTTTCCAATCAAAGGAATATCTGTATGTTTTTTTACTACTTTAATCAATTCATACATTGCATCTGCCGAAGCACTCATGACACCACCTCCATGTTTTACATTCGGACACGCACCATTAAGTTCAATTGCTGCAATATCATCTTCCGTACATGTTTCCAGAAACATATCCACCGTTCTCAAATAGTCCTCATTATCATTTCCACCGACACTGATGATAATTTGATCCGGTCTCATTGCCTTTTTTATTTCAGGCAAATATTCCTCAATGTATTTTTTTGCTCCCGGATTCTGAAGTCCAATGGATGTCATCATTCCATTCGGCACTTCACAGATGCGTGGAGGTTTATTTCCTATTCTCGGATCATAAGTTACTGTTTTCATGGACAATGCACCAACTCTGCTGATATCCGTATAATCTTGAAGTTCATAACCATGTCCGACACATCCGGATGCTCCAAATACCGGATTTGCAAATTTTAATTGTCCAATTTTTATCTCTTTACATTTCATCAAACATAATCTCCTTACTGTCAAATACCGGACCATCTTTACATACACGTTTATATACAAATCCCTGTTCATCTTTGATTGGTATCGCACATCCGAGACAAACACCTATTCCGCATGCCATATGTGCTTCCATCGAAAATTTTGCTTCTATATCCTGCTCATCCGTATAATTTGCAAGTGCCCGCAACATTGGTGTCGGACCACAGGCACATATGATATCTGTCTCTATTCCGTAATATTGTATTACATCAACTACATTCCCTTTTATTCCTGCAGATCCATCATCGGTGGCAATATAAACGGTTCCATATCTTTCAAAATCCTCTTTCAAAAATAATTCATTATTACGATATCCCAATACAATTGTTTTTTCTCCTGATATGCTCTTTGCAAGCTCCAGCATAGGTGGTATTCCAATTCCGCCCGCAACCAGCAAAACATGCTCTGCGTGAATATCATATCCATTCCCCAATGGTCCCAATACAGGAATCTGGTCTCCAATGTTCAATTTAGAAAACTCTTCTGTTCCCTTTCCAACCACACGATATACAATTCTCAGTTCCTGTTTATCATGATCAATTTCACAAATACTTAATGGTCTACCAAGTTTTCGGCTTTCATCCTTACAATATAAAATCACAAACTGTCCCGGTCTGGCTTTAACAGTCAATCCCTGTGCCTGAATTTTCATACTGAAAATTCCAGATGCAAGTTTCTTATTTTCCGTAATCATACTTAACAGTTTTTCTTTCATTTTTTATCATTTCCCCCTTCTTTCTAATTCCAGTATAACAACGCAATTTCTTCTTTCAAGTAATGCATTTTTATATATTTGTACATAAATGTATACGCCTGTATACAGATATATACATATCTGTAAATACATTGACTTTTCTCCTGTTTTTTTTATACTTTTATCATAGAGTGTTTACATCAGGAGGAGGCCTTCATATGAAAGAACAGTTACTTAAAATACGAGATAAACTTGGAGAAAAAAAACAGGTAAGTGATATGGTGTACTGCACATTTAAAGAAGCAATCGCTACCGGTATTCTTGCCCCAGGATTTCGTTTAAAAGAAGAAGAACTTGCAGACTGGTTTCAGATTAGCCGTACCCCTGTACGTGAAGCTATAAAAAAACTCGAAATGGAAGGATTGACAACGACAGATTCCACTCACGGCTGTATTATTCATGAGTTGCAGCTTGACGAATGTTTAGATACTCTGGAAATGTTAGAATGGCTACGCACTGCTGCAATTGATTTTTTAAAAGGGCGGATTCCACGCACAATTCTTATGCGCCTGGAAGCGAATCTTCATCATGGGAAAACCCTGAAAGATCCAATTCAGCAATATGATAATAACGTTGAATTTCATTCACTTTTAATAAAAGCAACCGGAAACACAGAACTAATTCAGATTACAAAACGTCTGGAATTTAAGGAACGAATTATTGTAAATAATATTCTCACTTATAATTATTCTCCTAACTACGTACAGCACCACAGGGAATTATTGCAGGCGATTATTGACAACGACACAAATTTCATAAAAGAATTCGCCATCCAAAATCAGGAAAAAGCAAACAAATACATGAACGATCTCATTTCACATTATCTGTCCAATTAATAACAAAAGAGTTACACACAAAATTTCTCCTTATGTGTAACTCTTTTTATGATTATATTGCTATTTTCTATATATTTTCCCTCTCCAACGGCATACTCATACAGCGTGGGCCACCACGACCTCTGGACAGCTCCGAACTTGCCATTTCCAGTACCTCGATACCGTGCTGACGCAAAATCTCATTTGTCACATAGTTTCGATCATATACGACAACTTTTCCCGGTTCGATACAAAGGGTATTGGAACCATCGTTCCACTGTTCACGCTCGGAAGCAATTCTGTCTTTGCCACCACATTTGATCAGTGTCACTTTATCCAGTTCCAGATATTTTGCAAGGATATCAGAAAGCATCGCATCGGACTCTGTCACTTTTAACTGCCCCTTCTGATCTCCCGGTTTAATTTCAAAAATACGAAGTGTCTGCATGATGCCCGGATGAATCGTGAATTTGTCATGATCTACCTGCGTACATACCGTATCCAGATGCATGAAAGCACGGACAGACGGAATATCCAGTGCTATAATCGTTTCAATTTCTGATGTCTCATCTGCAAATATATTCTGTGCCAGAATTTCAATCGCTTCCGGCGTTGTACGCTGGGAAATTCCGATAGCAATGACTTTATTACTCAGATTCAGAATATCTCCGCCTTCAATGGCAAAATCCATCGCTCTGTCATAGTAAAACGGTACTTTTCCGGCAAAATCCGGATGATATTTTAAAATATATTTTCCGTAAAGTGTCTCTCTTCTTCTGGTCCGGGAATACATGTGGTTCAGACTGACACCGTTTCCGATACATGCAAATGGATCTCTCGTAAAATACAGATTCGGAATCGGATCCAGCAAAAACTGACTCTCTTTTTTCACCAGACTTACCAGCGGACAACTCATTTTTACATTTAACTCAGAAGCCCGGATTCCTGACATCGTCTTTAACACAAGTTCCTTTTCGTCTGCAATATTCATCAGATATTCGTATAACTGCTCCCTCACTTTTGTTGCAGAAGCACCACCCTCTGCAATAAACTCCTGAACAAACTGCTCCTTTTTCTCAGGATTTTTCAGCACCTCTGCCGTCAGATCCTCCAGGTATACGACTTCCACCCCCTGTCCCTGCATAATCTCCGCAAACATATCATGCTCGATTTTTGCAGTTTTCAAATAAGGAATATCATCAAATAAAAGCCGTTCCAGATCTTCCGGAACCAGATGCTCCAGTTCCTGCCCCGGTCTGTGAAGCATTACTTTTTTCAATTTTCCAATTTCGCTTTTTACATGGATTGCCATTTTACGGCGTCCTCCTTATCCCCTTCATTTATAACATCCATTTCATTTTAGCCTAAAATATAATTTTTTTCACTCTTTTTTATAAAATATTTCACGTGCATACAGACTGACAGCACCAAGGTACACAGTTCTGAGGAAGGAATCGCAACCCACGCTCCGTTCAGTCCCCATATTCGCGGCAACACGAGTAAAAATATAACGGTAAAAAGCAATGTTCTGCAAAAAGAAATCAGTGCAGATACTTTTCCGTTGGACAGCGCAGTAAAAAATCCAGAAGACGCAATGTTAACTCCACTGAACAGGAAATTTATTGCAAAAATCTGAAATCCTACAGAGGCCAGTTCCCATGTTCCCGGATCTTTTGTAAATATCGAAACGATTGGTTTTGCCAGAAGTGCAGCGACCACAGTGATCACAACAGATGATACCACTACAAAAATAAAAGTTGTCTTATATATCCGTTTCAGCTGAGCTTTATTTTGTGCACCATACTGAAAACCGACAATCGGAGCAATTCCAACAGCGAATCCGAGATGAAAAGAATTAAATAAAAATTCTCCATACAAAATGATCGTGATGGCAGCCACACCATTTGCACCGGCCAGCCGCATCATAACTGAATTAAATAAAAATGTAATAATAGCTGCTGCCAGCTGAGATACCATTTCGGAAGACCCATTATAACATGCATGCAAAAAATCTCTGACATTTACCTGAAATCTTGTAAAGCAAAGCCCCTTTTTATTTGCGAAAAAGAAAATCAGGCCCGCAATCGCCGGTACCGACTGCCCGATTCCGGTTGCAAGAGCGGCACCACGGATTCCCAGATGGCAATGCACGATCAATACATAATCCAGCACAGCATTTAAAACTCCTGCTAAAATAATCAAAATCAATCCAAGTGTCGGGCGTTCCGCCGTTACCAGATAACTTTGAAACAACGACTGCAGCATGCAGGCAGGGGTAAAAATCACAAGAATCATCAGATAATTTCTGCAATACATCAGCAATTCATCCGTAGCACCAAGCATATAACAAATCCGATTCAAAAAGCTCAGCGTAACCAGCATAATTATCCCACTGACAATTAATGTAATAACGACAAACATGGTAAGTCTTTCTTTGGCTTTTTCCTTTTTTCCTTCACCAAGATATTTACTGATGATCGCATTTCCTCCAGTCGCCATCATCGTTGCAATTGCAATCATAATATTCACAACCGGATACACAATATTAGTTGCAGATAATGCATTACTTCCCACAAAACGTGATACAAACATTCCATCAATGATCGTATACATTGACATAAATATCATCATAATGATGGAAGGTGCTGCAAATCGCAATAATTTTAAAGGAGTAAACTCCTGATTCAAAGACATACTCATAAAAACACCTGCTTTCTCAAACTTACATACTTTTTTATAATACTTCTATCCGTTATCTGCACATTTTCCCCATATGATACAACGTGACAAATGTGCTTTTTCACCTTTTATATCTTGACTTCTAACAGCATATACTATAGGGTAACCCTATAGTCAAGCAGATTTTTACAACATGTCTGCAGGAGATTTTTTACATCATTATCAAATTATAATCTACTCAAATCACATAATGCATAGGAATCACAGGATGCCTATAGATTGCAATTACAAGACAGGAGAAGTTAAAGTATATGGAACGCAAAGATTATCTGACCACCGGCGAACTGACCCAGCTCATGGGTATTACAAAGCATACACTTTTTCATTATGATGACATAGGTCTGTTTCAACCGAAATATATTAACGAAAAGGGTTATCGGTTTTATTCCATCGATCAGATTGATATTTTAAACACAATTCTGGTTTTGCGTGATCTCGACATGCCATTAAAGGAAATTCAAACATACGTTTCACAGCGAACCCCAGAACTTTTTCAGCAGATATTTCTGGAACATGAAGCACAGATTGCAAAGCAGATTAAGAAACTACAATCCATGAAAAAATGGATGCAGCAACAGAGAAACAAGATTCAGATTGCGGAACAGACCGATTTTTCAAAAATTGAAATCACGACTTATCCGGACTGTTACTATCTTTACAGAGAGGCAGAGCCAAATTCTAATCAGTCTTTTTCCAAAAATCTCAATAAGCTGATTTCATTGTTACAAAAGACCAATCCTTATCTGGATTATGATATTGCTTATTTTCAGTACGGAAAAAATGTGGAACATGGTATTTACGATGCCTATGATAATGTTGCTCTGCTCATGGGACAGAAGCCTGCAATAAAAAACTGCCAGATACTTCCCGCTGGAAAATATCTGACAGCCTATCATGTCGGTCATTGGAATACAATCGGTGAGACTTATGAACGAATGCTGAATTATAAAAAACAGCATCAGCTTAAGACCAGTGATCTTTACATTGAATACGACGTGGTAAATAATTTTATCACAAAAAATGAAAATGAATTTGTGGCGAAAGTTGAAGTAGAAATTATTGAGTAATATATATGCAAATTCTAAAAAGGTAAATTGACCGCACTAACTTAAAGTTGCTTTTAATCCCAACTCAGTTTCTGCCAGTTCCAGTAAAAGAGGGTGCTCATCTCCCGGTTGATTGGGATAATGCAGCAGGTATTTTAACGCACCTTCTTTTGTGTGGAAAAACATCCCATGCCCACCATCTGGACCAAAAACAATCTGCTCCAAATGTCTCCATGGGCCTTCTATTTTTCCGGAATCAGAAACTGCCTGACCAACGGTATAACCTTTTTCGCCCCAACTGGACCAGAGAATCAGCAATTTTCCATTCTGTTGACGATACACTGCCGGACCATCTGTAAAATATACATCACCATCCATTCCAAATTCTGCTTTTGCAAAAGGTATTGGAACAGCCCAATCCGCATCTTTTGCAGAAAATAATGTGATAATTTTACCTTTTATACAACTGAGATTTTCTTCCAGCTCAACCATACACATATCACCAGCCGGAACATCCTCAAAAGAATGGGAAAATATCAAATAGATTTTTTCCTTTTCCTGATAAAGCATCCCATCAATACAATTCCAATCGTCCGGTGTCAGAGGTGTTTCTGTCATAATCTGAAATGTTCCATCCGGTGTATCTGACTGTAAAATCTGAATGCCTTTATGTTTTTCACTACCAAATGTGGCAACCAGATAATACTTTCCATTAATTTCATAACATTCCGGAGCCCAGAAACAACGATCTGCCCAAAAACCTTCCGGTCTGTGAAAAATTTCAAACGGTCCTTCCCAGTTCTCCAAATCTTTACTTTTAAAACAGTCAAATCCTTCTGCCACTCCCCAACAGGTCTCTGCTCTGGTTCCGTACATATAATACCAATCTCCACTACGTAATATATATGGATCTCTTATATTAATATCTGTTAACTTCATTTTATTCCTCTTAATACTACTTATTTTCTGTATGCTGTTTTTCATATACAGCTCTTACTTTCTGTCTGATTTCATCCGTGATCGGATATTTCACTAATGCTAAAATAATTACAATTCCACAAATAACCGGAACCACAAATCTTGCAACCGTGATTCCTGTAATAACCGCCTGTGGCTCCTGTCCGATGGCATTTGCAATATATCCTGTTGCTGCAAGTGTAAAACTTACAATTGCGCTGGAAATAGCAATACCTGCTTTATTGGAAAATCCTTTCAAAGCTGCCATCGTTCCATTTACAACTCTTCCAGAATCAATTAATACCAGATCTGTCATTTCTGTCATCATCATTGCACTGAACGGCATGGATGCCGTTGCAAACATAGATGCAACGCCAGAGCAGATAAATAATACTGCCATGTTTCCATGGAAAATTACGATTAAAATATCACATATAATTACCGCAACCTGAGAAATTGCAAATGCTTTTTGTGTCTTGTGGAATAATTTCATAAACAGTGGAACAATGATAACAATTCCAAGCAATCCAATCAGTGAAACATCCAACATGTACACGGAGATCAGATCCGGTCTGCATAAACAGTACATGATGTAATACACAGAAGATGACATCATTATATTATATGCGGTATAAGCTGCCAGCCAGACAGCAATCACACTTAACAGACCTTTTACATGAAATAAATTTTTAATTTCTTCCAGCAGTGGCTTCTGTTCATTATGTTGTACACAAGTCTCTTTTGTTGTTGCAAAGCACATCCAGCATGTAATTGTCATGATAACACCTGCCAGACCAACAACGATCATATATCCCTTTGCTGTATTATCTCCACCAAACAGCGAAACCAGCGCCAGACCAAAAGAAGTTGCAATGGTTGTGCAAATTCCCATTACCATTGTATAGGCGTTGATCATTTTGCTTCTCTCTGATGGTTCATCTGTAACAGCATTGATCAGTGCACCACTTGGAATTTCAATGGCAGTTCTGAGCATTCCGTACAAAATATAAAAGACTGCTGTCCATATGATTTTTCCATGTGTTCCAATATTTGGACTTGCAAACAATAATACTACAACAACCGTCAAAATCGCCGGAATAAACAGAAAATACGGTCTGTATTTTCCCCAACGGCTCTTTGTTCTGTCGGCAATCGTTCCCATCATCGGATCATTAATTGCATCCCATACAGAAGCAACTACAGTAATCACACCAACAGCTCCTGCCGGTACTCCAAACGTATCTGTCAGGAAGATCATCAGATACGCCCCAACTAAAGAACCCATAATCTGATATCCACTTCCGGTTGCCAATGCATAAGACAAAATCGTTGACAACTTTAATTTTTCTCTTTTCATAACAAACCTCCTGCTTGTTTTCTTTTGATGATGAGATTATAATCTATAATGTCACAAATTTTATGACATTTATTTCAAAAGAAATGACAAAAAAACTCATTCACATATTCATTCTTATACGATTGGAATGACTCATTTAGAAAAATTCCGAAAGTAGCTGTTGCAAAAGGAGACAGTTATTATGATATCAGAGAACAATTTGCTTCCACTTAATGACACTGAGCATTTTTTAAAAAATTTTTTGAAAAAATTTCCGGTTTATCAGACCAAAATCATTAATCCCTTAGCAAATGAGCAGGATTATATATATCTGCTGCATTTGCTGGAAGCGGAATGGCACAAGCAGCTCTCGGATCAGACTTTTTTTCTCACCGGTTCATCCGGACATCTTTCTGAAGATTTTTTTATCCCGGAAAATCAAAATGTCTGTATTTTGAAAAATCTGAGATATATGCCACTGCTGATGCATTCCCATCAGTTTATTGAGATCAATTATGTTCTGAAAAGTAATCACAGCCTGCTGATTGATGCGGAGAAATCCACCCCACTTCAGGATGGGGATATTATTTTATGTCCTCCAAACCTTCAGCACACATTTCAGACACAAAATAAAAACAGCATCATTGTTGATTTCATTCTACGTGTCACAACATTTGATACTGTTTTCTTTCATTTACTGAATAACAATAATTATTTATCCACACTGTTTTCCAATGTGATTTACGGAGATTCTAACGGCTATATTATCTGGCACTGTCAGAATGACTCTGCATTAAAAGAATTGGTCTTAAAGGTCTATGAAGAATGGGAAAATAATCTAAAATACTGCGATAAAATGATTGAACTGCTTGTCATGGAATTTATTCTGATTCTTATGCGTTCCCATGAAGATGAAGCTGTTTTTTCCACTTCATATATCAATAATTCTGATGAAAATTTCCGTTCCCTGCTGAATTATATGCAAATGCATTACCAGACAGTTACGCTGTCAAAACTTGCTCTTGCTTTCAATTACAGTGAACGTCAGATTATCCGTATTTTCAAAAAAAATACCGGGAAAGGCTTTTCTGAACTTCTGACGGAAATCCGCATGAATAAAGCCATTCAATTGCTGAAAAACAAAGATATTCCAATTAATGGCATCGCATCCATGCTCGGATATTCCAGCACCTACTATTTTAACAAAGTATTTCTGGAAACATTTACATTCTCACCGGAATCTTTCCGGAAACGAATTTTTCAGACATAACTCTGCTCTATTTTGATCACACAGCGATAGCACGGATTCCATTCAGTCACCCGCTTCTGCAAGTAGGATGTAATCTCGCTGTCGCTGGCTTTGAATCCAGCTGGTTTTACACAATCAAAAATTACATTACTGGACAAATTTCCCGGAACCAGACGTACTTCATGGATCGAAAGTCTCTCATCAAACTCTTTGGCCGCCTGACTGACAAAAGCTCGGATTTTTGCCACTTCCTCACTTTCCTCCACAATAGGGTCGTAGTGGATGGTCAGGATCATATGCTCCTGTTTCTGAAAATCACGCTCAATCTCATCCATAATTTCATGCGCCTCAATGACAGGTGTTTCCGCCGGAAATTCCACATGTACCGTGGCAAACAAATTTCCCGGACCATAATCGTGGATCATCAGATCATGCACACCGATGACTCCAGGATACGACTGGATTTTCTCTGTAATATGATTGACAAATTCTGCTGCCGGCACTTTTCCAAGCAAAGGACTTAAGGTTTCTTTGATCAGTCCAATACCGCTGTACAGAATAAATACTGCCACACCGATACCGGCGATACCATCAATAATATTCCATCCTGTCACTTTACATAAAATGGTTGCAATTACAACTGCTGACGTGGAAATCACATCATTTCTGCTGTCCGCCGCTGTTGCGATCAATGTATCAGATTCGATTCGCGTACCGATTTTTTTGTTAAAAATACTCATCCATAATTTCACAGCAATGGAAATCAGCATTACAACTATCATCAGTGCATTGCAATCCACCTCAGATGGATGAATGACTTTTAAAATACTTTCTTTTGCCAGAGACAGGCCAATGGCAACGATGATAACGCAGACTACCAGACCTGCCAGGTACTCATACCGCGCATGACCAAAAGGATGCTCCTCATCTGCTTTTTTTGAACCTAATTTAAATCCAATCAGACTGACAATGTTGCTTGATGCATCACTTAAATTGTTTATCGCATCTGCTGCGATCGCGATAGAACCAAATATCGTTCCAATCAGATATTTTCCAACAAACAACAATACGTTGCACAAAATGCCAACGATTCCAGCCAGATTACCATAAGCCAACCGGACTTTTACATCCTTCGTATCTTTACTATTTTTTATAAATAGCTTTATCAATAGCTCTGTCATATTTCTCACTCTCTTTCTTTACAAACAAACTACTCACTTCCAGTTGAAATGATTCTGATCAGCGTAAGCTGACATATTTCTCAGTTATACCTGCCCTACCTTTTTTTTACATTTCTTACAAAAGATACGCAGTTCTAACTCCCTGTATACTAAGAAAAGCACCTCAGAATTTGCTCTGAGATGCCTTATATATTTTTTACGGAGACCGAATCCCTGTCATCCTATTTAAAAAGGTCATCCGCTTGGATGACCTCGTATAATGCGCCTTCAGGGATTCGAACCCTGGACAAATAGATTAAGAGTCTACTGCTCTACCAACTGAGCTAAAGG
>ERZ1673737.1252-NODE-1252-length-25825-cov-4.248118_pt1 | contig 25825 bp, 27 predicted proteins | sample MGYA00580211_ERZ1673737 | MGnify/ENA primary metagenome ERZ1673737 (study PRJEB41218, sample SAMN15661789) | gut metagenome | host: Homo sapiens | place: Canada: London | collected 2015-08-20/2019-03-30 | study: EMG produced TPA metagenomics assembly of... | reverse complement strand
GGGAAGGCGTAGTATGTGTATTTCACGGTGTCTTTTTTAGTACAGTGACACAGCAAATGTTTTAACACCATTGGACAGACCGTTTTTTAGACCGCTTTTTAGACCCCCTATCGTAAACCGAAGAGCAAGTCTATATCATCTTACTTTCTAAAAGTTTTTGCTTTAATGAGTGCTTTTTATAGAAGAATACACTGTGAAATACACATAGTAAGCCATCCCTAATTAGGCTTAGACAGGTGGAGAGGGGGTCCTTTTAACATTGCCCTTTAAGTTAGAATGTGTTCACCGCTAGCCGTCATCGAGGATTCCAGTAGAATCTCTTCTCGCGTCATATTTGTCCATTCCAATACCAACATTTCCAAGGTCTCTGTCCCACCCAATGCCTTCTGAACGGAGGGTCACTTGAATGGGTTATTTTCCACAGCCGCCTGATTTGGGAAGGGGTATCTAGTTTAGTTTTCCAGGGTGATGTACTTTTGCAAACTGGTGGTGGGCCGAAATCTGACAGGGCGCTGAGAGCTTTGTGAATACACGGCAAGTTTTAGGTGTTGCTGTCGTCTGAAGAAGGTGCTCGATAAGTATCAAGAGAAACCGGTGGTAGTCGACACCAGTTTCGGGAAGTACTATACAGTACGATTTTGGAACACAAAGACCGATACGTCAGACGATATATACATTTTGAAACTTGCTGAGATATCTCCCCACTACCAAGAACTGTTAACCTTGGCTCCTTCTTGTGAAGACGATTCGTATTCCACAATCACATCGTCCGTCCGATGGATATGGCCCATAGAGAAAGTATTCTGCTTCCCAGGTCGATCTGAAGGAAGTATGCTTTCTTGACTATCTTTACCCGTCACATTGGTGAGGTTGGTGAAGCCGAGGTCATCCTTGCCAAGTGCATTTGAATGCTTGTTGCGATTGTAGGAGGAGGGAGGGAAGCTATCGCTGCCTTTGTATCGATCACCCTTTCCTTGGCTGTAGGAGCCGAAGACTCGCTTTCCGAAGATAATTTCGAGGAGGGGTTGTAGGGTAGGGATGCAGGATGCTATAACGACGACGTTGGCTTCAATACTAAACGGAGGACAGTAGGTTAGAGCAGGTAACAATGGAAATTTGGACTGAGATAAATACTTACTTGGTCCACATAACAAGGTCGGCAGTTCCATCTATTTTTGGTCAGTTATGGTTTGTTGCGAGATGAATGGAAAAAGACTTACATGTGTAGTCGGATTTGTCGGCGAGACCATGAAGCTGGGTACACTTTATAATTGCCATAGCGGAAGCACTTTATCACCAAAACAGTCAGGCTCTGCTCCAGGAAGAATTAGTTGGACAGATGACGACTCACATTGCACCAAGTCCCAAAGCAGCACAAAGCGCAATTCTCTTTCGTAGAGACATTTGCAATTTTAGCAAGACAGTGGTCGGGTAAATGGCCAGATATAAATCAACAAATGCCGAGAGGGCTGGTACAAATTAGTTATCGGGAGGTCAGAGGATATCCAAACAGACTCACCTCCCGTGAAAATAGCATAGTTGATGAGAATCCATGAACTCTTGCAAGTAGCCTCACCTTTAGCTACAAGTGATATCTGCCACAATGCCTTTGGCGGATCGCACATAGTGAACAAGATAAGAATGCAAATGATAGAGACTGTGGCCGCGCTTCCAACCAAGAGCCATAGTATAGTCTTCTGCACTCTCCCAGGATTCAAGATCCGGTTCAACATAGCGGTCACGGCCACCTTGGGGATAGTAAAGGAGAGAATTCCAAACAAAAAGCTGACAGTATTGAGGAGAATGGCCATCTCTAGATCCTTTTCGTTCAAATAGTCAGCATGTTGTCCGTAGCCCACACTGACGCCGGCTGTAGTGACACCACAATATGCAAGGCCGAATATCTAGCACAAAGTGAAATTAGAAATGTCAAATGAAAATCAGATTGATTGAAGATCTTACCATGGAAATCAAAATCAAATAGTCATCGATACCAAAGTTTCGCAACACTACCATCCGGATGTAAATCCTGGCCGAGACGATGAGGGTTGTCAGCCCAGTCAAAGTCCATAGAACAGCCAGGATCTTGGGGCCCTTATTATCGTAACGATTATCATCGGTAATCGCCATTGTGTCAAACTTGATGCAGCAGGGCTCTGCGGCGAGCTGAATGTTTATCGCAAAAAGAGTCGAAGCCCCCAGTTGAGGGCCAAGGAACCGGAGCCTACTTGTCCATATAAATCCATGCAGAAACGACCTGTCAACATTGACATAAGCACCAAAACTTCACACGTTAGAAACCATTACAACGGAATCCTTCATGTTTTAAGCGGCGATGATCACCCTATTTTGGTAAGCTGCCGTGCATATCAATTCTAGACACCATGCCATCGTGGGGGTATTTACTTCTGTGTCCGGGATTTATCCCGTCGCTTCGTGGCCCGAAGACAGGGGCATAAAACCCCGTCGCTCTATTACTTGCAAGCGAGCAGACGCTAAAATTGTGGCGCCCGGGCCCACACTTCCAACGGTGATCACCCCATGTGAGCACGGAGAGCAAAGGCAGTCGGTACATTCCGAATTGATCAATTCCCATATGTTAAGCCCAATTGTATCAATTCCAGGTTGGGGAAGAACGAGGATCAGGCTACACAATTTGTAGATTTTAACGTGCATCTAAGGATGTACATGTACACCTCACCATTGGTTCCCAGGGGAGAGTCGGGATTCAGGACGGATTCCGAATCAGTTGGCCCCCAAATTATCCCTGACTCGTAAAAAGTTGGCAGCTGCCATGTTCGGATTGTGGGCCCCTAGAAGCCCTAGACAAAAGTACATATGCCATCCTTCCGGGGCGCCAACATGTGGACCAAATGTCTCTCCAAACCTCCTTGTTTTCTTTTTCTTTTTTCGGTGGCGTACTTGACTCTGGAACTGAAACGGTCACTCATTGGTGTCTTTATATTCATATGCACACGTGAAGAATATGTTGAGATTGGAATGGTTCTTTACCCCGAACCAACAGAGGGACTAATGTTAGCTCACAAGCTACGGAGGTAGCTACTTGGCAGTCTGTTGAATTCTGCAATAGACCCATCAGTGCTGGTGTTAATAACAATTAGTCTACTCTTGTTAATACCTCTTATTCCTTAGGTTTAGTTGAGACTGAAGAAGTCGTTGGACAAAGTACATATGCTTCACTAGTCTGTTACCATAAAGGGCAATGCCGTTGAACTAGAACATCTCCCCACTCTTTTGGTTTTGGACTGGCCGAAGGATCCGGCATGGAAATGACCACTGGATGATCTTTATCAGAAGGGATTCAGATTTGAGGCCCCTGTATTACCGTTGCACGGCTTTATTTAAAGGATGGGGACAGTGGAAGTATTTTATCCAGCCCCTGGGGAATCCTTGACTTGTATCACTTCTACTTTATTTCTCTTTTCAACCCAAATTGATATATAATTCTTTTACAATGGCCGACGTCGCAACTCCTCAGTTGGATGGAATCCCTCATGTCAATGGGGACACCCACACGAATGGCAAGGCCCATGAAAATGGCCCTGCTCATATGGACGGGGCTTCCAAGGAAGCCTTCGTCGATGGGAACGTGGCAATCTCCGCAAACACCCCTGAGCTGGTTCCCGGTCTAGTTGAGCAAGTTGCTTGCCTTGGTAAGTCTGCCAGCTTGCAAGACCACAAGGAACGTTCAGCCCTTTTGGACGCTGCTCGATCCCTTGTGTACGCACTTGAGACACCCCGGGAGGCTATGATTAGATACTGTTGGTCACAGGTAAGCTGCCTTTCTTTCGAATATTGTCACTTCCGTTTCTTCAACGGCTGCTGATATTGGCTTCACAGTCAACGCTCTATGCCGCTGTAGAGACCGGCGTTGACCTGGGTCTCTTTACTATCCTGTCCAAGGATGAGAAGCCCAAGACTGCTGCAGAGTTAGCAAATGCCACAGGTGCTGATCCAGTCCTCCTTGGTATGTAACTGCAAATTGTCACTATCTGCCCTGCTACAAATGATTGACTATCTACCCCATCAGCTCGTATCCTGAAGCACCTGTGCGCAATGGGAGTTATCCTCGAGACCGGCCCCAGCGAATACCGCCGTACAGGCCTCTCACTTTCGCTATCTATGCAAAGATACAGTGATGCGTATCCCTGCATGTAAGTCCTATTCGATGGCCCTTCTACCAAAGGACAGTATACTCACATCTCGAAAGGACAAACTGTATCACCGCCGGTGTCCTTGCCCTACCTGCCCAACTAAAGAAAGACGGCTACAAAAACCCATCCAACGGCAAAGAATGCGCCTTCCAGCGCGGATTCCAAACAAACCTCCACTTCTTCGAGTTTATGAAGGAGAACCCAGAAGCTGCGAGCCAGTTCAACAACCACATGACAGCCTACCACCAGGGCCGTCCTAGCTGGATGGATATCGGATTCTACGATGTAGAGAGCCTATTTTCCAATGTTGGCCAAGACGATGTGCTCCTTGTTGATGTTGGTGGTAGTATGGGCCATGATCTCTCCGAGTTCAGACGCAAATGGTCTGGTGCCCCTGGCCGCTTGGTGCTTCAGGATCTTCCTGATGTTGTTGCTCAAGCGAGGACTATGCAGCTGAATCCCTCTATCGAGGTGATGGAGCATGATCTTTTTACTGAGCAGCCTATCAAAGGTACCGATTTCCTATCGTATCACCTCAACCAAGGTCAATGCTTACTATTTATGTTACAGGTGCTCGGGCATACTACATGCACTCCGTTCTGCATGACTGGACCGACGATAAATGTCGCGAAATCTTGAAGAACCTCGTGGCTGCCATGAAGCCCGGACACAGCAAAGTGTTGATCAACGAGAATGTCATCCCTGATACTAACGCGTACTGGGAAACCACCAGCCTGGATATCATCATGATGGCCGATTTCGCTTCGACGGAGCGGACTGAAGGCCACTGGCACAAGCTTGTTGAGTCGGCTGGTTTGAAGATTACGAAGATTTGGACTGCTCAGAGAGGAGTTGAGAGTCTTATTGAGTGTGAATTGGCTTAGATCGTTTAGCGAAGATGTCGGAGGAAGCTTCTTCGAAGAGACCTTGCTATATGCTTGTACATACATGTAATTTGAACATAGAATGTCCACGTGGATGTTACATATTGGAATTCATAGATCTGCTGCAGAGATTCAATTAGAGGATATTACAATCCTCAATAAAACGAAAAAAAGAATATGCAGATTCGCTTATGTACAGAATTCATCTCAATTTAATGGATAGACAAACCCTTAGCCTTCTTTGCCAAAATCTCCTCAACCTCCTTAGCATGCTTGGAGAAGTTGTCAACCAAGCTATCCCACATCTTAGGCTCATGCTCATGCTTCTTCTCACTGTTCCAAGCGTAATCCGTAATTGTGAAAGGACGGCAAGACTCAAACATGAAGGCGATAGATGCTTCGGAAATTTGCATCACAGGTGGCGGGTTCTCTGTTGCTGCTTTGAATTCTTCGTAGGCGACGCCGTGGGGGACCACTTTCCAGGAATTAGCATTCGATCTTGATAGATTATGGGAAATTGTAAATTGAACATACTTCCGCATTCAAAGGATACACTGCCCGGCTTGAATGCGTCTGAGCGACCGCCGTAGTCGCCGTAGATGAGACCCATTAGTTCGGATGCAGCGTTGCGGTGGTAGTAAGGGGGTCGGTATGTGTCTTTGAATATGTTAGCAAGCCCAAGATCCTAAATAACATAGGTCAACGTACGAGATGCAACATCCCAACGAGGTTGGAAAGTAAGGAAATCAGCTAGCGGAGCATTGGGATCGCGAGACTTGGCCGTGAGGACACAGAAGATAGATGGATCAATGTGGTCAACAGAGATAGAGCCGACATTGACGAACTTGGTCAGATCGTATTTATAGGGAACCTGAAAGAAGTTAGCAAACCCGAAAACACCCCGCAAAGAAGTATCACTCACATAGTTTCCATGCCAAGCCACAACATCATAAGGACTATGATTCTGCGTACTCTTGAAGAACTTTCCACCAAGCTTATAGATAATCTCCCAAGACTCCTTAACAATCTCATATCTCGCAACAGGACTCAAAAAGTCCCGTGCATTAGCGAGCCCATTAGCACCGAGCGGGCCAAGCTCAGGAAGCTCGAATTGAGTTCCCCAAACCTCGAGTATATACCCTCGCGACGGTCCATCAGGCAGCTGAACACTAAACCGAATTCCGCGCTGGATGACGACAAGCTCACCAGGTTGCACGAACAAAGGCCCGAATTCAGTTTGGATATCTAGCGCGCCTTGCTGTGGGACAATCAGGAACTCGCCGTCCGAGTTAACGAAAGCCTTCTTGTTCATGCTCGTGTTGGCTGTGTAGACGTGCGTGGCTAAACCTTCGCGCAGAGTGGGATCGCCCGAACCGGCGACCGTCTTGAGTCCTGAAACAAAGTCTACTTCTCCGCTCTCTGGAATGTCGAAGGGGTGCCAGGCCAATTGTGTTGGAGAGACATGAATGCGCGGGTTCAGAGGTAAGAAGTTTGCCTCGGTATCTTTGTTATTGGGCATTTCAGTCTGGAACATATTGTCAGAGGATATGTGAATCGCATGAATAACATGGAATTAGGTACGTACGAAACCCTGGTGGGCGACAGCAGGACGGGCGCGGTACAGCCACGCCTTCTTATTACAGTGTCGGGGAGCGACAAAGGCTGTAGCAGTCATTTGCTCGGCATAGAGGCCGAATCTCACATTGCGAGGACTGTTCTGGCCCTGTGGAATGGTGCCAGGAACTGCTTCAGAGACGAAGCTGTTTCGTGGTTATACATCAGCCAGTTGAATCGCTAGATGTAGGTGTTGGATACATACGCATTGCCGAAGCCGGCTTGATACTATGTGAGTGTTAGTGAGAGTTGCAAGTGTGATAGACTGAAATGGGAAGGGATGTACCTCATAAGGATCGTTACGTCTTGTGTTGAAGGAAGGGATGACTCCATCCTTCTGTGTTTCAGCCCAGTGGAAGATCTTTTGGTATTCTTTTGGGTCGGACAAGGAATCAGTTGAAGGCATGATGATAGATCTGGCCGAAAGGTACGATATGACCGAGGTAGGGAATAAGTGACAAGTCTGATTTCTCTGAAAGTGGTTCAAAATCCGGGGCAGCAAGACTCCTATATACTCCAAAGCGACCAGACCAACCTATGGGGTCAACACGGACACAATAACAAGAACACGAACATCCAAGCCCAAAGCACAGAGCATAATTGGATCCGGTTACCCGGGGAGAGCCAACGGCAAGGCACGGATGTCGGATGCATTGCCATGAAGCTGCGTAGTTGATGCCTTGGAAACCTAAAAACGCCGCATCAATTTATATATCGGCAATGCGAAGGCCATTCGAAATGCCGACCTCCCGGGCGGTGGACCAGAAACGCAAGTTGACTGGTGGAGACGAGCGAAGCAAATATTGAGGTTGAGAGTTTCGTAGGCCACGGCGTTGGCTGCGACGACCCCACATGAGTCAGGGCTGAGTAACAGAGTCGATCTGTGGGGGGGGATGTTGGCTGATTATAGCGTCGTTTTACGGGATTCAGATGGATTCACAACTGCCGATGTAGAATGTGCATTGTAGAATGTGAACTTCATTTCATGGTGATTTTAGTCGTGCAAGGGCAACTGGCGAGAACTGTACTCTGATAGGGAAGAAACAAGATATAGCTGAACTAGGTCAAATTCACTACACGACTGTATACTTCTATTCTAATTCAACAAACTAATCCGCCCTGCCGTCAAAGCAAAGATAATAGGCATATACACACTTGCGCCCATTTCCTTCAGCACCTTGCAATGATCAACTCTCCGACGAGCAGCAAACTGCACCTCATCAATCTCCTTGCACTCGCCAACAGGTCCAAAAGCGAACCTCTTGTCAGCATCCCACGGCCCATCTCCATTAACAAACTTGATCCATCGCTGTCTCATCTCCTGTCCAACCGTACTAGCAGCAGGATTGAAAGAAAGATCGACACCTTCAAAGAGGAACAGTAAATCAACCGCGTGGTGTGCACGACTAGATGGTTGCCAGGGATTCGGCTGATCAACGACGTATTTATAAACACGCTTGTTGGCAGCCTGCAGTTTATTGGCAACTATTTCAACGGGAAGAGTATAGCGAACATCGTTCACAAGATCCAGAGATCCAAGCTTCGCGGCAGTCGGACGATCGGCCACGACGTGATACATCTTGCGAAGCTGAGTCCCCCGTTCTTTGTTACTGTCAAATGCGTCTGCAATTGTTTCTCCATCCAGAAGTTCGACACCGTTGCGCCAGATAACGGACTAAATCCTTCATTAGCGAGAATCATATAGCCCAGTGGGTGGGAGTCTACTCACCTCATACTCAGTATCACCGATCATCAACTCATCGACTTGCTCCGGTTTAGTCTCCCAACCGACCAACTCCGGCTCTTCCTGGATCCACATTGTGTTCACATTACACTCTCGCAATGCTTGAACTAGTATAGGAACAGAGGATTGTCGCAATGAAGGCTGTCCAAGCTCTTGGACCTTTGCTTCAAGCACTTTAATGAGCCCATCTCCCTTTTCCACTGGTAACGGAGAAGAGAGATAAAGGGTGCCGGATGCCAACACAGCCCGTTTCACTGGAGGGCCAGTAATGAGATGAGCGTGAGTATAAACGGCACCGGCACTTTCACCCGACAGGGTGATATTTTCCTTGGAATAATTAGAATCGCGGTTTTGGTAGTTGTGATAAGTATACAACTCACAGGATCACCCCCGAAAGCAGCAATATTCCGTCTCACCCAGTCAATACCAAGACGCTGATCTTTCAGAGCCAGATTCTTCTCTTTGCCGTCTCCAAAACTGAAGATATTCAAACGGTAATTGATAGAAACAAAGATCAGCGGCTTCCCCGCCTTGATTGCGTCTGCGACAACCTTGATCGGATCGCAGATCTTCGAGGCAGCAGAGCAAAAAGTGACAATCTGAGACCCGCCGTGAATCCAAACTAGAACTGGGAGAGGGCCAGCATCAGATAACTTTGGAGGACATGTGATTTCCAAGTTCAAACATTCAAACTCATTCTCTGGCTCCGGGACAATAGTAAAGTCCTCCGGGATTCGGAGGAGATGGCGAACATCCACATCAGTTTGGGGACATCTCGGTCTAATTCAGAGTTAGCAGATAAGTAAATTGTGAGAATGGGTTTATTGCGTACCCAAATTTCGACGCATCGACAACAGCCCCATTGAAACTATTCACAGGTTCCGCCCTTTCAAACCGTGCCGGAATACTAGCATATTTAATACCGAGAAATTGATGAACAGGCACATTCTGATCATCTCGTTGAGTTCCTTTGAATGTGGCATTCAAGCCTTGGTGCTGAATTTCCGGGGTCGTCATGGTGTCGTATATGGAGTTGGTATGGATGTGGCAGTATGGGGATGGGGGAACATCCCCATAGATAGGGCTCACGGCTAATGTCGAGTCGACAATTCCCGAGTTCAACGCCCAAATTACAGTCAGCAATCGGTCATCATGGGGAATGTGGGGAATGTGGGGTTCGGGTGTATAGAAGTGGAAGTGTTGCAATCTACCTAGGTAGGTACTATCGATCGACAGCTTTCTAATATCTCGGTCATGCCGGAGTATCCGAGGTGCATGGATCGGCGGTTGATCACTTGGCCTGGTTGCGCGCTAATGTAATTGCTCAGCGGGCTTTCAAGCCTGGTACAATAGAGCTTGGCAACTGATCACAGTTAACCTTAAGATGTATATTTTCATTTCAGAGGTGAGATATTATATTATATTAACGGTACGGAAATCTGCATATGTAGTTTGTGTATACAATTTCCCAGCTATGGGGAATCACCCTCAGTGATCGGAGTTTCTTCCGATGGCTTAGGCTTCCGCAAGATCCATCCGCCCAGGAACAAAAAGATTGGAAGCGCCGAGACCCCAACAATCAGGCCCATTGCCCAGCCCATAGTCCCCCAACCAGCCTCTTGTCGAATAAAACCAGCGAAGAATGGCCCAATGAGACTTCCAGCCGCAAAGCCCATATTGGAAAGACCAAAAGCCAGAGCCATAGCTCCACCACGGCCAAAGATATCCGGTGTTTCGTCTTCCTTCTCTTGCACGGCATAGAAGACCTCCGCCACGATAGGAGGCATAGCAACCGCGAAGCAGAGACCAAGAAGAGCAAGAAGAGCGCACAGCAGAATCTTATGTTGCATGGTGTTATCCGTGACGAGACGCAGGAGTGTCATCACGGGAACAGAGGCAAGGAATACCCCTGCTGTAATGTAGCGAGAGGCGCGGGGGAATTTGTCGATGACGTACCCGGTTACAGGGTCCAGGACGTGTGGTACCATGAGTGGGATGAAGATCAGTCCTTGGCCGGTTTGCTTCCAATCGAATGTCTCTTGCACATATAGTGGGAGAACACTGTCGAAGGAGGTCAGGACAAGAGATATGATGAAGTAACCCCACAGGGAGACGATAAGACGGGGCGATCTGAGTAGAGTGCCAACACGGTGCAGGGCACTTCGTGAAGGAGGCGATTTGGACGTTGTATCGGTATCAGATATGTTGGAGGCTGAAGAGCTTCGAGTTTCTTTGCGCTCTTTTTCGGTAGTTTGCTGTCCATTCGCAAACGAGGGTCTCTGCTCCGGCGCAAGCCATTTGATCGCATGTCGTCGCTCGATCAGAATCACCCGGAGGAAGATATCAACACCAATGAGTCCAAAGGCAAGGCCAAAGACAGCATAGTATCCACCATTTTGGTATAAAACACCACCGAGCAGAGGACCAGCCAATGTCCCAACGCTAATACCCATAGATACATAACCAATAGCCTGGCCCAGATCCTCTTTACCAACAGTATCAACCATCAGCGCAAGACCAACAGACCAAACCACGGCAGCAGCAGCACCCTGAAACAAACGACCAGCAATCCACAGCCCAATACTCGTCCCAACACACAACAAAGCCGTAGCAGCGCCCAGCGCCACCAATCCAATTAACAGTGGCCACCGACGTGACTCAGATCGATCAGCCAGGTAGCCAACAATAGGCGAGAACCCCAACAATGCAGCCGAGTACAGCGCAAGAAGAATAGAAGTCCAGCTTTGGATACTGCCCTCCGACAGCCCCACTCTATCCTGCAAGGCCGTGGGCGTGACAGGGACGATCAGCCCATACATGAAGATATCCGTTGCCGCAGCAAACGAGACAACGAACATGATGAACCATTTTGACGACCGCAGCTCAACGAATTTGGGCCGTGTCGCGCTTTGAGATGGCCATATGCCCATGGCAGGAACGATGATTTTTGCCGGAGATTGGTTGCGGATCAGCTTGCCGCCACATTAGAGAAAATTGCAAGGGGCCTTGGGGAATGTCGGAGATTATATGCGGGAATGTTGAAAGAGGTGGGAGAATTAGGTGCGTGGAGCTTGATTTTATGGGAGAATTGCTTGATTTTGAAATCTCAGATGCGAAATCTCTTGTTCACGGACGCATTTCATCTCCGATCGGGGTCCGCGGATCCCGAGAGTGTTAGGCGTGGCGGTCTTGGCATATTGGAGATAGGCGTGATTATTTTGTGGTTGGGATTGATTATAACGTTATGGCCTATTTGATACTATGTATAGTCAAGTGACAAGAGAATTACCATGTCCACGCGGAGCATGGTGAGTATTTCCAACCGAACGGTCCTAATTAGTATCTATACAGCGAGTAACAATCTATAAAAACACAACACCAACACAACACACATGCAACCGAATCACAGACGAGCCTTAGGGGCCTGTTTCTTCAGCATGGCCTTCAGCATCTCCTTGACCTCCCTGCGCAGAATCTTGCCACTGGGACTCTTAGGAATCTGCTCAATGACAATAATACCACCACGCAGCCGCTTGTGATTAGCAACACGCTCATTCAACCAAGCATGAATACCATCAACAACAACCTTCTGCTCACGGTCCTTCGCCCGGCGGTTAAGAACAATGAACCCAACCGGCAACTCAGTGGCGCGCTCGTCGACCCACATTCCAACGACGGCCGCATCCTCCACGTCAGGGTGATCAGTCAGCTTGCCTTCCAATTCACTCGGAATGACCTGCAGACCCTTGTACTTGATCATTTCCTTGATGCGATCGTGGATAGTAACGTAGCCCTCATGATCGATAGTTCCAATATCGCCGGTGCGGAACCATCTCGTTCCATCCTCATCAATGTGGAACGCGCCCGCAGTGGCCTTTTCATTGTTGTAGTAGCCCATCACGACGTTCGGGCCTCGGCACCAGATCTCCGCAGGCTGCGTTGACCCGTCTGCGTTGGTCGTGGCGTCTTGCATGGTGTCCGCGTCCACAAAGCGGAATTCCATGTTCGGCGAGATGTTGCCGACGCCTGTGTGGCGCTTGTCCATGCGGTCGTTCGGGAAGGTCGATGCCAAGGGCGATGTCTCGGTTAGACCCCATGACTGCGTGCAGAAGACCTCTGTCTTGCTGATTTCTTTGAACTTGGCTTCGAGGGCGGTCGATAGTTCGACTGTGAGGGGGGCCGCGGCGGACATGATGCGCCGCACGCTGGTGAGGTCGTACTTGGACACCCGCTCGTCCTTGACTAGCATCAGGGCGATAGGGGGTACCACGGACAGCTCGAAGGGCCGGTACTTCTCGATGCAGCCGAGGAAGACGTCCAGGTCGAACTTGGGCATGACGACAACTGTCGTTCCCCAGATCAGGCACTGACAGATGAACAGGTTCAGGCCGTAGATGTGGCTGAAGGGGAGGAAGGCGATGGCAGAGTTGCGCTCGAAGCGCTGGGAGGGGCTTCCAGATTCGAGCATGTGTGCGCGCCATTGTTGCAAGTTGGAGGTCATGTTCTGGTGAGTTGTGATGACTCCCTTTGCTGGGCCGGAGGTGCCAGAGGAGAAGCAGACGAAGGTTGGTTGGCGGGCGGCATCGGATGGGTTGATCGTGAGCAGGTCGGCTTCGGCGAAGGTGCTGGCCATGTTTTCGCAGGTGACATCGCCATTAGCAGGTGTGCCATCCAGCAAGACAATTCTCTCGACGGATGTTCCCTTTGCTGCCTTTTTGGCAGTTTCCAGCAATGATGAGTGCACAATGACGAATCGCGCACGGCTGGTGTTGAGCTGGGCGTTCAGCTCGAGTGCGGTCAAGGCTGCGCTGGTTGGGGCGACGATTCCCCTTGAGCCGACGACTGCATGGCAAGCAATGGGATATTCAATAGTGTTGGGGCTGAGCAGGGCCACCACATCGTTCGGCTTCAGGCCAATGCTCTGGCGAAGGCCATTGGACAGAGAACGCGTGCGCTTGATCACATCGCTGAAGGTATATTGTTTTCCAGAGACTGCGTCGATGTACAATGGACGGTCAAGAGGCGTGTTTAGAGGATTGGAGAAAAGGTAGGACACCAGATCGACAGATTCGATGTTGAGGTCCGGATAGGACGAGCGGTAGACCGTTTTCGGCATTTTGAGAGCTGTGAAGCGAATAAAACAGTGAATAAAAGCTCAATCGAGGTTATCAAGAGGTAATATAAGTAAACATGAAGCTATCAGGGGGCAAGAAAAATCGGCAGCTGGGTCTGACGATCTATTCCATGACGATCTATGTTCCGCAATTTATATGCGTTTCCATACTCTGATTGGCTAAACTCAATCGGCCTCGGTTAGATCACTTTTCAAGATTTAAATCACCTCGGCCTCGTCTTTGCCTTGGGTAAAGGTGTTCCAAGGCTATGGCTCGGGTATGTCTTATATATATGTTTGGAACTGCCACTTATTTGGTCTCTATTTGCCGATTTCCATAAACCACTACATGTAACAGTTACAGCTGAACCTCACCGCGCCGTGCTCCACAATTCGCGTGACTGGATCGCGGATCTCAGCGCGCCACGGTTCGTCGATTTCCCGTAGCTATTGGTCACTTGTGAAGTATCACATCCACTTGATTTGTCTCTGTTTCCTGTTCCTGGTATAGACTGCCCCTTTCCCCTTTTCTCCTGGACCTGTCCACTACATACCTTGGCCCACTTTCTGCCTCGGACTCGGGCACTTTACAAAAGCAAATTCATTGGAAAGTGTAATCAATTCTAACATCATATTTCATTTCATTCTTCTAGGTACATCTACCATTTTCTGAACAACAGCTACCCATTGATATTTTCCCACTATCTCATCTTAGAACCATATGGAATTGTAGTATTGTACTAGCACAGGACAATAAGGAGAAAGAAATAAAGAAAAACAAACAATGTGACCATTTGACAGCGATCCAAAAAAAGTCTCAGCCCCGCAAGCAGAGCTTAGACCAGCACTACCTAACCAGGTCAGATCACTCTAAAATCGTCAATGCGTAATCATAACATCAGCATGTCGAGAGACTAACTGTTGCAACCATATCTCGACTGGCCCCCGGTCGACTGAGGAGAGGTAGAAGCTCCAGGAGATGGGGGCAGTGTGGAGAAGCTTTCAGTCGTTCCATTGGCGCCAGAAGAACCACTCAACGAAGTCCCAGCCAGGCGGCCGCTGATTGAAGAATACACCGACGCCCATTGAGTGTTGGGACGACCGTATGGAGGACTACCGATGGGACTACTCAAGGAGCTCCCTGTCGGACTTCCAAAAGGGCTGACTTGGAACCGTGCTCCCGGCGAATTGCTAGTCGGACTTCCAACGGAATACATGTAATCAGGCGACAGAGAACCAGATCGCGTCGGGCTGCCCACTTGACTCCAACCCAGCGGAGTGCCGTCATCGCTATCACCACAGCACACAGGACGCCAGTCCATCTCGACCGAAAAATCCCACTCAAAGATCTTCTTCTGGAAAGACTGTCGTCCAACCTCCCTAGCCCAGAAGAAATCCTTTTCGTCGAACTCTGTTATGGCAGCGGTTGCCTGGTAGCACTCTTCGTGGAACTTGGACAGGTCCTGCTCGTCCATTGTTGCTATTTTTCTGCAAGAGCCTTCTATGTATCCTGGGGTGTCTTTGGGATTGGGGCCGTATGCAGCGGAGTATTTCCTTCTGTTGCGAGTTTCCGGTGCCATGAAGTGTGTCCAGCCATGTCTGGTGCTTGCTTCTGTCTCGATGTAGAACCCTATAGTGTAATCGAGAGATTCGCTTGTGAAGACGTTGAAGCGCATGGCTGCAGAGGACCTTCCAATGTTGTATGTGATAGATAGATTGATTTGTTAAGATGAATTGATTTGTAGATATCCTAGAAATAGACGGTAATTATGGATGTTTATATAGCGTATTGGTCTACTGCAATAAACCCAGTGAAGATGGCTGGTCAATAGCAACCTACAAAGAATGCAGCTACCGTGAGATTGTAGTCAAACAAAGTCTTTGTAAAAGAGTCATGATCGTTCCTTAATGCGGGTCTCAGTTGATGCTTAGTTTGCACAAAGCTATTATAATGACAAATGGTTTGATTATGTAGATGGATAGAACGAAAGACTTGTATTGTAGGAGCTTCTTGTCCCTTGCAGCAAATGTCATGACTTGCAAGGATATAAAGAGACATAGCATGCTCTATGTAACCTAGCTATATCACCAAAGGAAAAGAGAGAGAAAAAGCTCTTAGACAACAATTCCCTCAAAACCGCTTAAAGATCCCCTTCTCAAAAGCCAATTTCTCAACATCCTTAAGCCAATGCCCACAGCGATATAGCGGTGTATCAGGATACAGCCGCTTACCACCAAGTGTAACCTGAGGCCGCGGGGGCGGAACAGCCAAACAGCACTCCTCACGAAAGCGATCTCGATCTCCCTCGTTGATCGTGGCTATCTTCTTTTGCGAATCAGGAACATATTCTGGTAATCCCTTTGGGTTGCAGGTTGGTCGGGGCGTGTAGTCCATGCCGTTGAGGATTGTTCCTGTGACATGGTGCAGCCAGCCGCTGTCGGTGGACGGGTCTGTTTCGATGTAGATTGCTATGTGGTTTCTGACGCCGATAGATTCGGTGGTGAAGACGTTCAAGGACATGTTAAGTCTTTTTCTTAGGCGCTGTGATGTGTGTGTAATGGAGGGGATGAAGAGGAAGGAAGTTGCGGCTAATGAATAGGTGCGTGTTTCATTGAAACCCGAGCGCGTGGTTGCTGGTCACACGTGAAATATGTCTAAGTGGGCGAAAACATATCCTTGCTATCCTGATATATTTGATGGAGAGATATGAAGAACTTCAAAGAGTCGACGAAGTAGGTTTTACCGGGCCCTCCCAAGGGATATTAACAGCAACTACATAACATCTGCAAAATTGCAATTCGTTGGCTATATTATTGCCATTCTCTTAGGTATGGCCTGTCTAACTCTTACAAGCTCCATCGCTATGTTTTTGCAATGCAGTACAATTATGAGGTAACATGTAGTGCAACTTGAGATTACCTTGTACCTTGCAGATGGAGATCTAATCTTGAGGTGCTCAAATAATCAGTATGAACAACACAGGGTCTTCTTGATTATCGATGTGTGTCCCATATCTTAATCTCTACTACCAATGTATGCTATGTCTTTTAATAAGAAATCAAACAAGATGTAGAATATATCGAGTAAGCGAGGTGTACAAAAGTCAGAACGCCTTCAGGCATTTTGCCATGTATGCATGATTTTCGTAAAAAGAGATTTCCAATGTCTCATGTTTTGGTAGGGGTTACCAGCGGCTATTCAAGATTGGAAGTTCATGTTGTAGCCACCTGTCTTGGGATCCTGAACGAAGTTGAAGTTGTCGGTAGACAAGCCAAATGGCTTCAAGATACCATTTCCGAGCTGTAAGAAGTCAGCATTTATCTTGGATTCTAGCAGAAGAGCCATGAGAATTAATAAACTCACATCCTTCAGCTTCCCCATCATATCACCCATCTCTTTCTCCCGCGCCTGGTTGATCTGCTCAGGCAATTCTCGCAGGGCCCGCTGTACGATCCGCTTGTCATCGGCAGGAAGATTCTCCATCCCAGAAAGAGTCTGATAGTCTTCTGCAGCTCCTTGCAAGCTGCCCCAACCACCGATTTGAGATTTCGCCTTCGCGCGTCGCATGAGTGACTTGGCACGGATCCGCATCACATTACTTCTCTGCTCATCCTGATCTTTCAACCGTTGTAGTTCCTTCTCCTCGGCTTCTTCGTCGTCTCCCGATATTTCCACCACGCCATCTGTGTCCTTGTCGGAATCGGAGGCTGTCTTCCCCTTCGAGTCGTCATCCTTCACCTGTGCAGTCGGTGGGATAACCTTATCTAGGCGCTCAATAGAAACGGTCGCGGAGTCTACCGCAGCTTTCCAGTCCTCCAATTTCAAGTAACAGGCGGCGATGTTACTGTGCAGCACGGCGACATCGTAGTCAAGGTAACTCGGGCATGAAGCGAGCGCTCGGTCATAGCAGGAGATCGCTTGGTCATAGCTTTTCGCGAGAAATAGCTGATTCGCTTCTGTTTTGATCTCCTGGGATTCCTTCAGGAGTTGCTGTTGTGAAGATTGCAGTTAGCATGTAACTCCGGTCATGACGGACAATCACCGGACTCACGGCTTCCTCCTCAGCGGGGAAGTGGGCATCGTGGAAGACATCTTCGTCGCCACTATCATCGGCATCGACTGGGGCACTGCGCTCGGGCGCATTGGAATCAGGCATGATGTGAGGAAGTGTTGAGGGCCACACCGGTTGCTGCCAAGGGCCAATCACGGGACTGATAACGATTCCCCGCGCTTATCGGCCTGTCAACATCCCACTCGAACAGCTCTGAAGTCCTGAACATATACATAGCAATGGCTTCCAATGGGTGAGTGATCTCCTGTGTGAAATTGCGACATCAATTGACGATGAAGTAGCCTTCCCCGCATCCGAGCATGTCTCTTTGACATGGATGGCCTGTTGATTGACTCAGAGGACCTGTACACCGTGATCACGAATGAGATCCTGCAGAAGTATGGCAGGCCATTGCTGCCCTGGTCAATCAAGGCCCAGATGCAGGGTCGTCCTGCACCCGAGGTCTGCCTACCCCATCTACCCATATAGACATACATACTAACATCACCCGCAGGCCGGCAAGATCTTTCACGAGTTCGCCCAACTCCCCATCTCAGAAGAGCAGCTAAACGAAGAGCGCTCCGCCCTCCAGCGGAAATACTTCCCTAAGTCTCAGCCCCTGCCGGGTGTACGCGCCCTCCTCTCAAATTTGGCGTCGACAAAGTCAACCGATGACCCCGTGTACATCGCCCTGGCCACATCATCCCACAGGGGCAACTACAAACTGAAAACCGACCACCAGACAGAGCTATTCTCCGTCTTCCCGGAAGCGAACAAGGTGCTCGGCGATGATCCACGCATCGGCAAGGGTCGCGGCAAGCCCCTGCCTGATATCTACCTGCTCGCGCTGGAGACTATTAATGAGGAGTTGCGTAGTCAGGGTAAGACGGAGATTAAGCCGGAGGAGTGTCTTGTCTTTGAAGATGCTGTTCCTGGTGTTGAGGCTGGTCGTCGGGCTGGTATGCAGGTTGTTTGGTGCCCGCACCCTGGTCTTCTGGGGGCGTTTAAGGGTCGGGAGGAAGAGGTTCTTGCTGGTGCGACAGGTTCGCATAAGGAAGAGGAGAAGGGTGATGCTGAGAAGGAGGCTGAGCAGCTTCAGGCGTGGCGTTTGCAGGGTGCTGGTAAGCCTGGCACTATTGGGGACGGGTTTGGTCAGTTGTACTCGACGCTGGAGGACTTCCCGTATGAGAAGTATGGGATTCGGATTCCTTGAGTATTGTTTTATAGAGAGAATTGGTTTAGATGTAAAAATCCAGACTATTTAGATTCTATTGATTCACCGGCTAGATTTAGTTTGAAGCATGGAGGGACTCTCATAGCTTAACGGCAACGTTCAGTTCAATCTCACGTTGCTGCGTAATAGGAATGTTTAAAAGCCTTCAACGGATCTTCAGAGGCGCCCGGCTCCATATTCAGAAACCTCCATACCTATTCCCACTAGCTGGAGGCTATGGCCTCACGACTTTCGTCTTGATGACTAGATTCTCTCTCAGAGTACTCCCTGTCATCCAACTCATGATCGACGTCAGACTCTGAGTTTAGGAATGGCATAGACCAAACCTTGAGGCTATTATCAACGTTCCGAGCATTCGTCACCGGACTATCCTCGTCAGCAGAGCAATAATCGTGATCATAATGTCGTTGCCCAGAGCATGTCGCAACAACACTGCCCATAGGGTGAAGAACGGTGCTGGTCACAGCATCTATCAAAAATCAGCATTACACACCAACTTCAAAGGAGTAAGAACGACTAACCGTCATGTACCCTGAACTGCCAATCAGGATCCTTCCCCCCAGCCGAGAAAATAGGATCCCTCCAAACCCTCATAAACCCATCTGTCCCCCCAGCCCAGACTTCATGAGAACCATCAGGACCAGAGGGGACAACATCAATCTTCATGCGCTGATTAGTGAAAGCCTTCCGTCCGCGCAGGTGACCAAGCATCTGGCCAAGGACACGAATATCATAAACCAGCACACCGTCACTCTTGCGCTCAGCGATATATAGATACCTGCCACAAGGACTCCAAACAAGCTGGGTGACGCCTCGACCACCGATATCGCGATTCGCTTCTGTTTTGGCAATGCTGAAGGTCCCCAATGATTCCCCAGAGCCATTCGAGCTGTAAAGCCCAATGTTTCTGGTAAATGTGCCAGCAGCGAGAACTCCATCTCCACTGGGATTGACTGCCAGTGCTGACACAATGCCCTTCATACCGATGCCGCCGCCGACGATTTGCTTGCGCTTACTGGGGATTGTTGGGATCGATGAGATAGGGCCTTGGTTGCCTGATCTCGATATGTCGAAGAGGGAGATGAGACTGTCTGAGCCTGTGAGGAAGTGTGTTCCGCCTAGGACAGACGGGTATATCATTGAGTGTGGGGTTATGTAGGCCTCTGTCATTGGGTTTACCAATGAATAGCTTGCCATGTTTGTTGGAGCTAGGGCTGATGAGAGGCGGATTGGGTGGTCTCGGACTGAAGATAGAAATAGAGTTGTTGATGGATCCGAGAGGTTGTAAAATGGGTAGATAGCTGTTGAGTAGGTTGGTTCTCCTGAGGGTAGAATTGAGTATGGTGATAATTGGTGGACTTGTTTGGTCTCTAGTAGATCTGGTGGCCTATTGCAGTGTCAGATGAATAGTTAAAAGTGGGATGGTATGTGAACTGACAGAATGTATGTTCTGATACAGTGATCTGCTGAGTCTGTCAACAGAGTGGTGCCATCTGGAGTCCTGTTTTGAATTGAGCACTACTCCTGATATATAGAATGTAGGATAGCTGGGTACTAACCATTCTGCGCTCTTGTAGAAGTTGCAAGCAGGATCCAGACTGGTTGTCTTGTAATCATCTTCAGGTTCGCTTTTGATTGAGGCAGAGGTACTGCGCAAAGACGGCGGCGAAGAGTTTGGGAACGGCCCTGTGTCAAGTTGGGGCTCCGTCGATGCTACGCAGACTGGCGTCCACGGCTTGGAATCATCGTTGATCATGGCGAGAAGCCTTTTGAAAACCAATACAGCCCCGGGTATTTGTCCTCAATGGCTTTTTGAGAGATTCAAGCTCAATGATACATGTACATTGTTTCTTTTGGTCTCAGGCACGAGATACCAGAGCAAGTACGTTAAGCCTGATTTAGATGTCGACACCGCGACTTCTATAATTCTGGGGTCATAGCCAAGCTGTTTATCGCATGTCAATAGCAGAAACAACCAGAAGGCAGTCTCTCATATAAACTGTTCATTGATGTCGAAGTGACTTATATGCTCGGGCCGGAGAAACCATGTGCCGAGAAGCTTCCCGCAAATCGCAATAATTGCGACGCAAAGTATTGACAGCTATTGTCTATTGCCTATTGTCACCCATTCAGGATGTTTGCTCCAAAGACATCCGCGCCTGCCACAGGTGGCCTGTCTATAAGTACCGGCGGCACCAATTCTTTATTGTTAGTGCTCCCACATTTCTTTCTCTGTCTGCATGCTGGGGAACGTACCAGACTGGATGCCAACCCCTTGCTCTGATCCATTCGATCGATTGTCATTCCATCTCTTCCAGTGACCAGTCGCGTCTCCCAGCTCTCTACAGCGGAGCCATTTTGATCTCACCGAGAAAAAAGCTAACCGCAAACTCCTCAGCGGCAATACACAAAGCACAACCACGCCTGCTGCAGGCGCAACAAATACGACCGGCGGTCTTTTCGGAAACACCTCGACGCAACCCAAACCTGCATGCAGCATGTTTGGAGCTGCGGCCTCTCAACCAGCACAAAACGCCGGTGCCCCTGCCACGAGCGGCGGCCTTTTCGGCAACACAACAACCACACAGCCCCAGACAGGCAGTTTGTTTGGCGGAACACTTGGGGCGGGCGCTGGCGCTGGCACCAACACTACTCAGAGCGGAACTGGCTCCAGTTTTCTCGGCAGCAGCATCACTGCTGGTGGTAACGCGAATTCCACAATGCAGGCCGGCAAGTCACCGTTCGGTGGACTGGGTGGTGGACTCGGTGGTGGTTCTTCTACGCAAACTGGAACCTCGGCATTTGGTGGGCTTGGTGGTGGTCTCGGCGGCGGACTTGGTGGCTCAACACTGTAAGTGGAAGATTTGGATGATCTGCTCGGCTCATTCTAACGAGGTCCAGCGGCGGTGCCCAAAACAACCAACAGCAAACTCAAAAACCTAGTCTCTCGGTCTTCAACACTGGCACGACACAGGGAACACAGCCCTTACAGCAAAACAACAACTCGGTTGTCCAGGGTGTCAAGGTCGACCTTACCAACCTGCTACCCACTACGAAGTTCGAGAGCTGCGCTGATGAGATTCGCTCCGAGATCGAGGCGATCGACAACCACATTCTCACTCAGATGAAGTACTGTAACGAGGTCTCAGACCTGCTCCCTACGATCGAAAACCAGGGTTCTATCATTCCCAATGATGTCGAATTTGTGCAAGGAAAATTAGAAACGATGCAGAACGCACTCGAAAATGACGCTCGCGACATTGACGGGCTCCGCACTCTTGTTTCTCGCGATGCAGCCGAGGCGCAGGTTGCATTCCGGGCTATTGACACACTGAAGCTACCCCTGCAGTACCAGTCGAACGGCGGTGGATGGTGGTCTGTGCAGGACCAAAAGGCCCCCGAGATGCGCTCGACTCGTAAGAACACCCTCGCCCTTCCCGATGATGTGGAGGGAGACCCGTCCGCAACTACCGTCAACGGCGTCCCCGTCAACCTGGTCGACTACTTCTCACACCGCTCCGATGAAATGGGAGCTGTGCTGACCCGATACACCGGCAACCTTAAGGAGATTGAGGACCACCTTCACGGCCTCGAGGCCACCCTCAACCGCCAGATCAACGACTTTGTGAGCTCCAAGTCTCGCGACGGACCTTCCACTGCGCCCAAGTCCACAGTGAATGAACTTGCCGCGGTCCTCGGGGATGTCGAAGCCGGCATCATGGGCGTCGCAGGCCGTCTCAGTACAGTTTCGGAACAGGTCCAGGACATTTCAATGGGGACCACTCTCGGAGATGGCCGACTCAACCTGGGATGATTGAAGCATAGCGTTTGATTTGTACACTAATGGCAGCTGGTTATCAGCATGGGAAACATGACAATCTTGACATCTGAAACAGTATCTAGAGTAAGCCGGAGTCCGAGAATACTCCGAGTCCGTTATCGATCTCCGGTACAGTAGGCTGCGTAACCAGCAAGCAGGATCTGATAAATTCCATAGACTCGCCGAGATCATTCCAGTCAAATTCTTCTCCCCTATAGTTAGCTATGTAATCGAAGATCTACCTGGAGCCGGGGGCGGTGGAGGTGGATGACCAACGCAAGAGTGGCGGGTTCTTGCGTGATCGCCTCCTTAGCGCGGCCCTCGAACTGCTAATCTCAACCTCCCCTGTCGAGCTCCATTGTCCACGCGTCCAGCATCATACCGCTTGATTTAGACTCATATATGGAACAGCGGTGAGAGATGCACTAGATGTCAACTTGCCATTCTACAATCCCCGATTTGAGGGTGATGGCAAATCTCGCCTTCAACGTCAGCGAAATGGCGTGATCACCCTGGATTCCGGGGAAGTTGCGGGTCTTTCGTCACCCGCAAACTGAAGGATTTCGTGATTCCGTGGGACTCCCATTTGCCTTTGGGTGATTGTGTAGCAGAATGGCGCAATTGCTTGACTCATAAGCAGTGGCATCGGTATCTTGGATCTATATAAACCGTTGCTGCTCTTCTTCTTGGAACCATTCAAACCTTGTTTTATACTCCATCGTATACTTCTATACATCTATACATCTATACATTGCATTCTTTGGTATCTGCATTGCTCAATTTCAAAATGGCGCCATCTCTGGTAGAGCCCGTTGTTACCCCGGCTACACACTTCACCGTGACTGCACCCAAGAAGGACCTCGCTGGAGACAACAAGTTTGGCTACCAGCCCGGCCGAACACCAGTCACTCAATACGACAACTATACATACGAAGACTTCCTACCCACATTCCCAGACATCCATTGGCCCGCTCTAGAGGAAACACCCTACGAAGACAAGGGTCTCCGAGGAGACCCTAAATTCCGCAACCTCCTCCGAGACGCTACAGGTGTCTTCGACCACAACCCCAAAATCGGCACGGAGATCCAAGGTGTGGACCTCTCAACACTAGACAACGCCCAACGAGACGACCTGGCCCGCCTAATCGCCTACAGAGGCGTCGTCTTCTTCCGCAACCAAAAGAACTTCGACATAAACGCCCAGCGCGATCTAGGCCGCTACCTGGGAAAACTGCACAAGCACGCCACAACCGCCTTGCCACGCAAACCAGGCCTGGAAGACGTGCACGTCGTCTACACAGGCGACAACTCAGGCGACAACCGCGCCCTCTTCACGCCTAGCTTCCTCTGGCATTCAGACGTCACTTACGAACTCCAACCACCATCCTATACATCCCTTAAACTCCTCACCGGCCCACCACGCGGTGGAGGCGGCGATACACTCTGGTCAAGCCAATACGCAGCCTACGACGTCCTCTCCAGCCACATGCAAACATACCTCAAGGGCCTGACAGCCCTACACTCAGCAAACATGCAAGCGAATGACTCGAAGGCCCTCGGCCGCCCTGTCCGTCGGGATCCAGTGACAACAGAACACCCTCTCATCCGCACGAACCCTGTCACAGGCTGGAATGGACTGTTCTTTAACCCCGGTTTCGTGACCAAGATCATTGGCATCCCGACTGCGGAGAGCGATGCGATTATTCGCTACTTGACCGATGTCATTGCCACGACGCAGGAAATGCATGCCCGCTTCTCGTGGGGCGAGGATGACGTTGCGCTTTGGGATAATCGGTCCACGAATCATAGTGCTTCTTACGGCTTCACGCCTCATCGTCGCCATGCTGTTCGTGTTGCTTGTCATGCTGAGCGGCCTGTTTTGGAGGCCGGGGGGAAGTCTCAGGAGGAGGAGTTGAATGCGCTTTATGGACTGCCTGCTGTTAATAAGGATGGGTCGAGACAGTCGAATTATAATGATTAATGTGGGTTGCCGGTGTTGGTGTTCTATATGGATTGGTCTTAGCGGGTTGCTTGTATTAGCGGAATTTTATTACTTTCATTCATTTTGTTGCTTGTGGATTGTGCATAAAGAAGTAGGCTAAAAGAAATGAGAATGTTTGTATGCTCTCTTTGGAGACTTTCTCTGCGTCATTGTGTCCTATAAGTATCCCATCCTGTTCCCTTTCTTTCATACCCCTGCGATCTCTATACCCATCACCTTGGATTCTAATAGAGATATAGTTCTATGGTCATCCCGGAGTGTACGCGTCATACGTTCACGGTCCAGTATTCTAGTGAAATCTTAATATCTTGTTCCTCTCGTCCATAGAGAGATTGTAAGCCCTTCACTGTTGGGCCCAAAATAGGGAAATCAGCCATGTCGACGCTATCGGAAATTACAGATGTCACGCGTGAATTGCTCCTACGAGGACAATTTTTCTGACATGGAAATCATTTGTCAAGACGTCACTTTCAAATCTCATCGGGCTATTGTTTGCACTCAATCAAGCTATTTCAACAGCGCATTCAGTGATGGTTTCAAGGTATAAGCGGAGGAAGCTCGACTATCTATCTCAGTTGCTGATATTCCTAGGAATCCATCGAGCAATCCATCAACCTGACGGAGGATACACTAGCGACTATCGAACGCGTTTTGTCCTTCCTCTACCTCAGAGAATACAACGATAATGGACATAGGATTCGAGGGCTGTATTTATATCAAGCTGGGGTGGCTCTCATATTAACTTCGAGGACCGCCATTCATAGTCAGATCCGAGTTTTAATTATATCAATATAGGGTATCACCTGTCACGGCGAGAGCAGAGTCCCGAAGACGCTGGGCACTACCCAATGCTTGCCAACACCGTCGATGGTGGAGAGAACCTCGATGAGCTATTCGAATACACAGTGCCTGACTGGGCAATGATTAACGATAATCAGCAATCGAGGCTGAAGTGAGGATGTCGGAGAACGGGTCTTGATCTTGCTGCAGCAGGAAGTGACTAGGGTCTTGATGCGGAGGAGTGTATATGTCTCGTGAGAAGGAGAGGACATTGGAGAGGTGGACGGTGCATCCACGCATTCATTTTGTACTCAATGCTTGCTAGCATTGAATTTCTCATTTGTACTGCGGGTTTTATGGGTTTGGCTTACATGTAATGGGCTGGTGCTTCCACTCTTTGAGAACCA
>ERZ1673737.1249-NODE-1249-length-25868-cov-4.337388_pt1 | contig 25868 bp, 23 predicted proteins | sample MGYA00580211_ERZ1673737 | MGnify/ENA primary metagenome ERZ1673737 (study PRJEB41218, sample SAMN15661789) | gut metagenome | host: Homo sapiens | place: Canada: London | collected 2015-08-20/2019-03-30 | study: EMG produced TPA metagenomics assembly of... | reverse complement strand
ACGGCACACTTTAACGTTATGCCTCAATAAATCCAAACGAGCTGCAGTATGCCGGCCGTCCCAGCCACGAGATAGATGAGAACTGAATGAGCTCATTGCCGGTAGGCACTTCCTCTGCCACTGTTCAGAGTGCACCGCTAATTTGTTTCTAGGTCGATATTTTCGATTAGAAGCCTCTGAAGTATCACGGCTCAACCGAGACCCTGAGCTTCCGGCGCTGACGGAAATGCCTGTCAATGTGCGGATATCTCAAGAGGGATTCTACGGTGGCCTCGACGTGCTTCACAGATTCCACCGCTTGGACGCTATCCGGAAGCATCTAGACCTGGAATACTACGCCAACTCTATGACTCTCCCACCAGAATATCGTCGGACCCACATTGATCATTGTATTGGTCATCTTCGACGGTCAATACTTTACCATGGCGATCTCACATCGGTCACTATGAAGCCCGTCACCGGGAATACGTCCTTGCCATACCCGGTCACATTTTATCTCGGGCAGACTGAGCGTGAGCATACCCGCCGAAGTACGGAAGCCATACGGAACTGGGTGACTGCCCGTGGGCAACGCACAGGAAGTATTGAGCCTTACCTCGGACCATGATAGAAGAACTGGAAGAATCCTGTTGGACTGCTACGCCTGTCTCTCTCCCGCGCTCACTACCCCACTCTCTGCCTTCACCACCGACCTCCGCCCTTCCTTCAACGTCCAGGCTCTGCCCTCTTTGTCTGCTTGTCTTTGTCTCTCTTTCACACCCCTCGCGCGTCCTCGCATAGCAATTTCTCCCTCTCAGTTCACCAAAGTCCACGGCTGTGTCTCTCCAGCATGTTCAATTGGAATGCCTGATAAATTCAGTTCTGTTTAGGATAAATCCTGATTTGGAGCATGCCGAACTACTTCGATCCATGTTCTGCCTTGTAGGGAATAGTATGATTTTTGGCTATACAGTACTAATTTGACGCCCGAGAAAATTACATTAATATAGAGCAAACACTACCTAGTTGTAGATTTATTAACTTGGAGAGACGAGTAAAAATTACAGACTCCTATGATCGTGGACGCTGGAGAAGATTGGCTCCACCACATCGAGGAATCCTTTGGATATACTATCATTAAAAAGGCGTAAAACTAAATTTAGCTAAAGGGCTGCCACAATATCTATCACTACCATTCTTCTCCTGCCTAAAGAACCATGCTATCTCAAACCATGGCACTTGGTATACCTTCCCGCACTCTGTTTCTCAGTATAAGGTAATCTCCAATGGGTCAAATGCCAGGATCCGAAAACAGTGCTTTGGGCCAAAACACGCACTGTGAACCACACATGGGGCGTCACCGACTCTGCGTGCTTTTGCATCTCCCGCGGTCCACCGCTGGATCCTAAATCCGCTGTTTTCAAGCGCCTTCCGTCCAGCATGACTAAATGTATCGAAGCTCCATCCTGGCAATGCTTTCGTGAATGCACACATACTTACACGCCCAAACGGGTCCTCTGGGCATGAGCAAAAAATATGGTCATTTCCCCAGAAATTCATGAGCGCTGAAACCCCGATGAAATGGACATATAGTTGCTCGACTTGCCCGTGTATGTCACCACAACTTGCACATAGCGTGATTTAGCTATATCAGGGGACTTGCTAAACCGATAGACCTGCATCTGGTTACTAGGAGCTCTGGCAAGACTTGAATCTTACCTTGCAGCAGTGGAAATCCCACATGAGTGGCTCAAGCACATATTCATACTGCTCTTGCGTCTGCAGATATTCTAAAAGGCGGCACGCATCGACGTTCCTGACGCATATTTCAACGTTTTGTACAACCTCCGCGACATCCGGCAGTAAGAACTTATGAACCGGGGCTCCAGACAATATTGCGCTGCTCGACCGAAGGATATCGTGTAAAAGGTCAACCTGATCAAACCACTGCTTCAGGTCTTTCCCAAAGACAAGCAAGCGATAATCTTTTTCCATCTGGGAAACGATGCGAGTTCGTTTCGAGCAGCACCCGAGGGGTTGAACATCTCTGATTGACAACTGGGATGATAAACTTTCCCAGATTGGCCATCTAAAAATGAGCTGTTCAAAACTGACTGCCTGACGCCGCGATGGTAGCAGTTCCCGTAGAAATTCTAACACGGACTAATAAACGAAACAAAACGTGAATTTCGAGGGAAGCTGGTTGCGAATTCCATCCACTGTTGTCTCGCTGCGACGGCCATATAGTGGAACCAGATAACAGCCCCACGTGGAGTTCGGAGTTTGCGTCTGTTCAGGGGTCTGTTGCCTTTCTTCCCCCACCACCTTTTTCTTACTTCCTTTATTCAATTATACTTTGTCTTTGTGAAAAGCCGGGACCCCAAATTTTAATGTATCCTATCTGCCTATTTTGGATTTTTGAACAGAAAAGAGCGGTATCACGTCTATATGGCCGGCATCGGTATCCAACAGTTCTTTGTCTTCTGCTTTTTTGTCAGTTCCATCGATCAGTGGGCAAGATAGACGCTGGCCAATTAAGCGGCGACAAGCGAAAATACAGAAGAACTCTATATGCTATATGCAGGCCTTTTTGCTATCACGGTGCGTACTCTCTACCGCTTAGTTAAATTTTTGGGAGGCTCCAGAGAAGAAGGATTCACAAAGACTACCTGACGATATTTTGTACGGAGATAATGTACCACTTTATCACCGAGAGGTGTCGCTCGCCCACTAGGAGTATCGCTGTGCTCAGTTTCCGCTGGCTACTCTGGATCCTATGCGCTGTTTTGATAAGCCACTTATTGAGTGTTGGTTCAGGGACGGCCGCTGTCGGATGTTTCAATTGTTATTACCATCTTAATACAGGGATCATCCTATTGTCTACCTGGAAGTTTGTGCTCACCATATCTAGATAGCATATATATATATTGGCTGCCTCACCACTTTAGAAAATTACATGCTTGTGGCGTCCTTATGGGATCCTGTGCGCCTGTCAGAATATATTGAGACAAGTTGACAGCAGAGTAAACGTTTTACGCGTTACAGCCTTCACAACAGAGCCAGAAAGGACTCCCCATAGCTTGAACTCCATATTACGCGATTCTCGTACCATAGTTCTTTTAGCCACCCCCGGCTTCTTGCCTCTTTATTCTCCAGCCCTATCTGATATCCTTTAAGCTAAAGAACCAGACCGAAAAGATCGAATCTACCTTATCTCAGTAATCCGTTTGTCCACACTGGTTGATAGCGAAGTTCACGTTCAACGTCAGTACTATTGGTGCCAAGTAGGGGTACAGATTCAAATGATGTCAGCTCACCGGAAGCTAGGGAGATACTCCGTGTCCGAATCTATACTTAAGCTACCGTCCCTCCCCCACTCATCTACATCTATGGTGGTGTTAGCAGTATATCCATCATGTTCGCTCTGACCTCGCGAGCCGATGTTCCGACCAGCTGCCTTATAGAAATCAGTCAGACAACAAATACATCCGAAAGGCCCCAACCACGCTCCTCAACTCCTTCTGTACGAAAGGATATAGCCTCCCAGTCTCGGATTCCAAATACTCGTTGCTCTGCTAGTGCCATAAGGGCGAGCTCAATGATTCCACTATCAGACGAACATCAAGAACCGGCAATGAGGACTACCGCTGTCCCCTGCCTGATATCTCCTAATTGGAGGACGACGGCAACAAGCCCAACACTCCAACACCTCTCTAGTACACAGCCTACTAGATCTTGGCACGTTCCACAGGTTTGCACCCTGGACACCGGACCATACGGGGGCCGATTTGCTCCCGAGTCTATGATGGGTTCCTTATGCGACCTGAGCTCTACTTTCAAGGAAATCGTCTCGGAGCCTTCATTCTGGAATGTGTATGAGATATTCTGTCGACCTCCACCAACCGAGCTTTACCTAGCCTGGGGGCTGACTCGATTAGCGCGAGGCGCAACCATTTGGCTGAAGCGTGAGGATCAAAACGACTACGGAACCCACAAGGCCCGTCATATTACAGGTCAACTTCTGTTAGCCCGAAGAATGGGCCGTGTAGAAGTTGTCGCGGATTGCGCCTCTGCTAAACATGGAATATTCACCGCTGCTCGGTGCTATCACCTAGGACTACGCTGTGTGATCGTCATGGGGGAAGATGACCTTTCGGCTCAGCCGACAGGGGTTCAGCATATGCAGAAGCTTGGAGCCAGTATCATTTCCGCTCGCACACCTTCTGGCAAAGGGACCCTCCGTGCCGCTATCACGGAGGCCCTGCCATATTGGGTTTCTCATTATCAGACTGCATACTACCTTATCAGTGGCCCACTCGGTCCTAGCCCCCTACCTAGCCTGGTTCGTACGTTTCAGGCTCTTCTCGGGGAGGAGGTCTCGGCCCAGCTCCAGGCAAAAGCAGGCTGTCACCCGGACGCTGTTATCACTGCTATTGGCAGTGGCTCTGGAGCGGTAGGTCTTTTTAGCGCTTTTCTCGGGGACCCCTCCGTTCGATTGGTTGGAATTGAGGCGGCCGAGGCAGCTACAATCACCCATGGTGAGATCGGGGTTCTACAGGGTGCGCGTACCCTTCTACTACAGAACCAGGACGGCCAGATTCTCGATTCGCACTCTATATCACCAGATATGAATATATCCACTGTGGGTCCCGATATTGCAAATTGGAAAAAGTCTGGTCGCATTGAGGTCTTCACGGCCACTGATACAGATGCCCGAGAGGGCTTCGAACTGCTTCAGCAACGGGAAAACATCTCTACCGGCCTAGACTCAGCTCACGCAATTACTAAGACCATCCAGCTGGCACGTAAACTTGGCCCAGAAAGAAATGTGGTTTTATTAGTGACTGGTCAGGATACGATCGGCGGAAATCCGCTGGGTGAACCAATTTAGGCCCTGACCTACTATGTATCTATCCATGCAGATCAAAGAGTTTTATCAAAGGTAAATTTTGCTAGTAAAGAGTTAGTAAACCACCACAACGTAGACCGGTTTCGGAGCAGTCGCCGCCACAGACCGGTAGAGTCTATTGTACAGGTGAAAATGGAAAATGGTGGTGCTATAATGTGTCATGCGCTTGAAAAGCACCAAAGGCCACAAAGCGGTCAGCGCAGCCGGCACAAAGACATTGTATAGGGGCAAAAGAATATTGAAAGAGGCTAACTAGGTGCGATTGTGACGGTATGGTTACGTAGATGCAAATTGAAGGTTCTAAGAATAGAGAGTCCGTTGAGACCTAAGGCAATATACCACCCAAATTTAGATACAAAGAATATACTAATACCTTGCTCTATGGAATGCGTTTGAAAGGAAGCACGATGAGGCATCTTCAGATTGCCAGTTGGCCGGAGTACAAGGGTCTCGCTCGCGTGCGATATGACTTGATTAGTTTTCATTCAGCGAAAAGGAAGTTCTTGCTTGGACGGGATGTGGAATTCTGGGAAAAGAAACTGGAACTCAAAGGTGATCAGGACCAAGTCGTACATGCTCCTATTATTATGGTCTCCGAAAGAGCGCTCCAGAAAGCAGAGACACAAAGTCCCAGTCAAGATAATAGCCAGGAGATACCAACTTTAGTATTCGAAGAGAGTGAAATGTTATGCTTGGACGGTCAATCCCGCATCGAGGCGTCCAAGAATTCGATTCTACTGCCAGGTACTCCCGGGTTTGGGATCGTACACATTGTCCTTGATGGTGGGTCCTTGGACATCATATCTAGCAAGTCATAGAATCGGTGATTAACTACAACTACCAGACATTGATGGAGCAAAACGGGATGCGATTCTATGGGGATCTTGTCACCAGATCCCGCCGAGCTCCGGCAGGCTTTACCCTGCGATCCGAAAATCGGAAAACATTGAGGGAAGAGAGCAGAACAGAAGGCTGAAGTGCCTTCTCAGCGTTGGCAACCGTCGGAAGCTGACCACGCTCTCGAATTGTTCCAGGCTTTCCGACGCATTTGACAAAGTGTTACTGACGTTTCCAGCGATGGCGTACGCGTTCCAACTGGGCAGCTTCAAAACATACCACGCGACGCTATGTGAAGTAGTTCGTAGGTCCGTTTCGCATTGGGCAGCTTCTAGATTCTAATGTTGAACTAGTCAATCGAGAAATACCTGGTGGATTATATTTTCGGGTTTTGGAGCGAAGTGGTGGAGCAAACACGAAATCAGGTGAATGATATGGAAATGTTTCAGTTAAGTGACATCCCCTCGGAAATATTCGAGAAACTACAGGGCTTGGTGCCTGGAGTATCAAAGGATGATTGTGAGGAAGTCCACTGTTTTTTCTCTCGCCCGAAAGCCCTCGAAGGATTCAGCAAAGCGTGCCGAATTGGTTTGGAGAATAGTATTCTAAAATTCAATTGCATGATTCCATCGATGAGGTTATTTGGGGCGCACATGGTTTTCCTGGAAAATATTTCGATTTGTATGAGAGAACTACTCGAGCTCGACAAAAACCAAGGAAAGCGCAGTCAAGGCTGTGAAACGCCCTTGGAAAAGACTTTGAAGGGCCTTTACACCGCAGAAATGAACTTCAGTGATGACTATCAAATCCAAACCATTGATGGTTGGCGGTCTATACATGCTCCCTTCGAAGACCGTCAAGAGTTAAGTTGTCGCCAACTCTGGTTGTTTGTGATGAGACAGGGGAGCCTGGTAGATAAGTGTCATTTCGCCTATACTGCGAAGCGCTTAGGGTTTTCCTCGGACCTGATAGAAGTACGCGCAGCTGATTATGTGTCCCTTCATGCAAACCGGGATGTGGCACTACACCCTTCGAATTGGGCAAACCTCCCGGCCGTCACAGTGAAGCAGCGGCTAGGGCAAAAGGGCAATCGATGGTCCGAGATGTCAAACAGCGCAAAGAAATATTTGTTTTTTGACATTGCTGAGACAGTTGGGACTGAAGTAGTGCAACAGGCCCAAAAGCCGAAGGACGTTACAACGCTAGTGGAATTGGGATGTATATACCGCGCCTTTTTCGGGCATCCTTTCTTCCCGTCTGCTTATGCCAAGCTCCCACGCACAAGCGAAGTCACATGTCTCAACTCCCCGACATCAGCGTATCCCGAAGGCAGTTATTTGTCTTCGTCGAGTTTATCATCCCATGGACAGGGCGTCGGTGAAATTGATTCGCTTTCCGACGATGATTGGCGCGAGGCGAACCTCGTTTCATCATCGGTACCATTTGAGCAGTTACAAGAAGGATGCACTCAAACTGTCAGAAATGCCAGCAAGCAACTCTGTGGACCTATTGAAAACAATGACCATGTATATAGAGGCTCTACAAGTGGTTACTCTAGCCATGTAGAGCGCGAGGTAGGAGGACGCCATTCTCATGGAAGCTCTCCATGGAATCGCGAGGTTTCTATGACGCCTTATGCAGGAGGGAACTCTGCTATTCGGCATTTGAATTCCAATCCGATTGAGGTTTCGGACCACGCTCGGGACAGGAACGATACATTGGCCTCGCTGGGCCTTCTGCTAACAGCAGAAGGGGCTTGTCCTAGATCCCAAATTTCGCAGGGACTTACTGACCAGAACCCTAAGCACATCCGACCGCTGAACTCAGCTACAGAGCCTGAAGGTTGGATCATGGCCGACACTGAAAGGAGACACGGCAGACTTAATCAAAATGACGATCATGGTCGTACAGAGACCTTCGGCACCAGTAGTCCAGCATCTTTGCCCCATCAGCTCGGAAAAGTACAGGCCGGCCTGGATCATCCCCCTGCAACATACAGGTCAATAGAGGAGACGACGGACCAAGATTGGCTAACAGCTCAAATAGTTGGTGAGCACATCCTTTGCACACTAGATCAACCGGGCGGGGCGGGACAGAGCCAGCAAATGCATCTCCAAGGAAGAAGAGGAGGACGAGAGAGCGCAGAGTATGAAGAGAGTGAGCCACCAGATCAACGTGAACTTAACGAGGGCATACAAATGGGAAGTCCCATTCCGTCACTGCCGCATGGTGGCGATGAGCATTATCAAAGGAGCATGAGCCTTTTTACAGCGGAGTCCTACAACGACGAGGACAAGGGGCAAATAAATAGTACAAAGGTTGCCAATTCTGGAGAGCTAGAGTACGAATTTGAAGGAACTGAGTCGAACATCTTGCTGTCTTCAAATGCCAAAATATCCAGCCCTGTTGGGCCCGAAACGGTTTCACATCTGGTTTCAACCGGGGGGATAGGTATCTTAGCTCTTGCTGTCGACAAATTTACCATACATGACTGACATTTTTTAGCGTTTGAAGGAGAAGATGGGCCAGCAAATGCAGAGTCTCTACCTCAAAATGCCCCCAGGCAGGGAGGTACAAAGGCAGGCACAAAAGCAGACACAACTCAGAGAAGCACAGATGATCTAGGGCGGGCCCCGCCAGCGAGGGATAGACCTTTGACTGCAGAGACGCCGCAAATCCCCCCCGTTGGATCCCAAAGCGTTCCACCGGGGCAAAAGCAAGCAAATGGCGCACAGGCACTTGATCCAGCCTCCAGTTCCGATCCTGTAATTTGCAATATCTCCCCAAGCACGCGGGCGAGGAGCCGAGACAGCGTGGAGAATACCCTGATAACGCCGGCGCCTGTAGAAGAGGGAAACGAGGGATCGAGGCCTCTTCTGCAACAGAAGGAGGTTCTCCATAGCCCAAAGATTAACGGGCAATGCCATACCAAGAGTACAGCTCGGTCTTTTCCGCAAGGGCAGCTTGTCCAGGATGGGACATTACGACAAACTCAAGTGCCCCAGTCGGGGCGTCAAGTAGGCGGGATGGAAGCGGCGACCCATTCCAAGTGGCAACAACCATTTGTAGAAGACGTGGATAATGCAGGCAGTGAATGCACCAAGACTCCCGTTGATGGCTTGGTCGGTGACTCGCCCAAATCGGCTTCTTTCGACATATATGCTGAGCCCGCCGTTCCCACAGCGCCTCAACATGCAGAGAAAGCACAGTCAAATGGTGCGCCAGGTGGCAATAGAATGCATACGTGGGCTAGTATGGGACGCTCGGTTAGTGGCCTTGCACCACTAGAGAGGAACGGCTCTCCTACTATCGCCGCAGATAAATGGTATCCGGAAGAGCACAATGCTTCTCGGATGACTCACAAGAACGATAGGAAGCGTCGAAAATCAAGAGGAAAACATTACGAAATGAACAAAAGACCTTGTATCGAACTTTCTGTTGCGGGTCGTTTCGGTGAAAAACCAACCAGGGCAATGCTACGACAAAGAAGGGCACGAGCCAAAGCCGAAGACTATCAAGTATACGGGCCCCAGGCCTTGGCTACTGCTGAGGAGATGATAGGATTTCTCAAAGATTCAATGGTGCTACAAAGTGAGAACACCTCGACCAAGCCCGTTTCTCAGCAATGTAGGAACCCTTCAGAGCCCCCGAGAACTGGACCTGTTCGAGAACCCGGTGAGACCCCATCGGCCCCCCAAAAGCCTTACAAGGTCCATGGAAAGCGATGGAAATCGAGAATATCGGAATATAAGACGAACAAACGGCCCTGCAGAGAGCTCCCTGTGTTACGGCACTTGCATGAAATATCAGCCGGGGCATGTCGGCGACCAGTAAGGAGACGAACGGACTTGGCAAAAGGCCAAGTCTATGGGCTGCGAGCAGAGGCTACTACTGAGAAGATGACCGCCTTTCTCAAAAGGTCGAGGGTGCCACAGAGTGAGAACAATTCGACCGAGCCAGTTTCTCAGCAATGTAGGAACCCTTCAGAGCCCCCGAGAACTGGACCTGTTCGAGAACCCGGTGAGACCCCATCGGCCCCCCAAAAGCCTTACAAGGTCCATGGAAAGCGATGGAAATCGAGAATATCGGAATATAAGACGAACAAACGGCCCTGCAGAGAGCTCCCTGTGTTACGGCACTTGCATGAAATATCAGCCGGGGCATGTCGGCGACCAGTAAGGAGACGAACGGACTTGGCAAAAGGCCAAGTCTATGGGCTGCGAGCAGAGGCTACTACTGAGAAGATGACCGCCTTTCTCAAAAGGTCGAGGGTGCCACAGAGTGAGAACAACTCGACTGCGCCAGTTTCTCAGCAATGTAGGAACCCTTCAGAGCCCCCGAGAACTGGACCCGTTCAGAAACCGTTCCCTTCTCAGGAGCAATATAAAGGTGCTGGGAAACGATGGAAATCGAGAGAATCGGATTTCAAGATGAACAAACGGCCCTGCATAGAGCACCCAGTGGCGCGGCCGTCGGATGCAACATCAGCCTGGACATGTCGGCGACCAATAAGGAGGCAAACGAATTTGGGAAAATGCCGAGTCTACGGGCTGCGAGCACAGGCTATTGTTGAGGAGACGACTGCTTTTCTCTCAGATTCAAATGTGCCACGGAATGATTGCAACCCGACCGAGCCCGTTTCTCAGCAATGCAGGGCCCATACAGATCTCCCAAGGACTGGACCCAATCCAGAACCCGTCAAAACATCGAATACATCCCAAAACAGTCCCAAAACGTTCTCGGCCGTCTTCAATGATCTAGTGACACCCACACCACCCCAAGGACCCAACGCCGAGTTAATGGCCTCAACATTGTCACAACGGAGGCCAGAGTGCCCTCAACCGGGCCAGCATAGGCACGCTTTCAGCTCAACCGGAGGTTCCACGCAACATGTGGGCTCTCGACAAGGAGCAAGTGGCGAAAATCAGGCACCACATCTCACCAATGGCGGTCCAGGGGCTTTGCCCAACCGTAAAGCCTTGAAGAATGTAGGCAACGCCCTCGAACCGAATATTAAGTCCACAGGGGCTTCCGAGCCCACACCCCCGGGTACGCTACAGGGCATGCGGAACTACGCTACGCATGACTTCCCAGATGGAGGCCCTGATAACGCTCGACTGCAACCTTCCCCCCAACGGGCCTTGCCAAAGACCTCACGGAGCAGGGCGAGGGCAATCGCGCAGTTAAGAAAAACGAAGAACTGTCCGAAGAAAGCCGACTATGCCCATTGGATGAATACATTCGCCTTCATTGTAGAGCTCAACGGTGAAAAGGTGACGCGTGCCTACCATCGACCGAAAGAGAGTATCAAACCATTCCTAGAACGGCATTTTCGGCAACAAAGCAAGGCAGGCAATTTTTTCAACAAAAGTCTACGGATCGTTGAACTAGACCCAAGTAGGAACGGAGCGACTCACATGGACCGGTTTTTCCAGACAGAAGATACATTAGTGTTTCAACACACTCAGCATGACGAAGTTAACCCAACGAGACTAGTAAGGGTGATCAATCGGGCGATTCAGTCAAAGAAGAAAGAGATGGTATCGCCAGTGACTGCGAAGCATACGTACTATCTCAGGTCCAAGAAACGATGACAGTGATGTGAATGTTTGATGCTAATCCTTAGTGAAGCAGGCCCGTCATTGGGTTCTTGGGAGAACAGATGTAATACCTTGCATGGACCATCACAATTTTATCGCTCTGAACCTCCAGTGTCCTCGTCGCGGTGTGACTGGAATAGCTACTTGCGTAGGAGAGGCGTTCCAACCGTGCAACCCAACCAACCCTTTCTAGTTGGCATAACATCCAACGAGCCGAATCGGGTTAAACGGCGTTTTGTTTAAGTCATCGCGAAGTGGCGAAGTGGTGGTAACGTCGCTAGGACCTATACTGGCGAATATCTCGAACCAGCCAAAATCAACAAAGGCAAGATTGATGGGGAGTTTTCGAATGGTACTCGCGTTATTCATGCTTATGGTGACCATTGTGTATATCGCCCTTCTAATGTGCAAACCATGAGGAATGAGAAGATTTACTTCGGACTTTGTCTCTACGGGTCTCTAAGAAACGCTTCAGTTTCCCTGAATACCTATCTTGTTATTGTAGACAATGATCTAGAGTGGCTAGAGCGACCCCGTCGGCTAGGGATCCTCACCAAAGCTTGGCCATTTGGTTCATAAATTCCGCCTAGGCTTTCAATATTCCACCTATCGCCCATGCATCTTTGATGACGGTTTTAGTATTGTTTTTTACCGAAGGACTTATTGGAAGCGACCGCTTGGAATTTTGCTGGGGTTGTCCAAGTCCGACCGAAGCAAACGAGATTCCGGAAGCACGCTACAATCTTAGGAGCAAAATTCGCAAGATATTTCAAAAAGGGTAAAAGAACCAGAGGTAAGCTCGCGCTGGTTTAAAGTACAGCCCATTTGTACTTTATATATATCCATTTAAATATATCTAGTGTGTCCTACCGCCAAAATAGAATTCAAAGCTCCTTCAAGGCCTTGCAAACTCGACACACTATTCAATCTTATCCACTGCACTCTAGTACATCGATACTTGGCCCCCAGCGTGCTATGCATGGACTAAACGTAGTAGTGGCAACAAAAGCCCTTGAAATAGGAGACTAGCAACGATCGAAGTCTTGCAGCCTAACCGTGATTTGTGGGACTACTGCGTTCATAAATGAAAGCCCCCTTAACAAAATACAAACATATTAACTAACATAATGTCGTCCTACTCTCATGAGATAGGGAATGTCAATTTTGGACGTTAGATAATCAGTAGATCCCTAATACCAGATTATAGTACATGACGGTCTGCGGGACCTCTCCGGTCACAACTTCTTCGAAGTATATCGCTGAACAGTAAAAATAGGAAAGAAATAAAAAAGTAAAAACGAAATTACTCCCGGATCGAAGTTGCGAAACGAGTTCCGGCATAGCTTATCACAGACTCATCGCTCAGGTATAGTGGGCATAGCATTTCTTTAAATTAGGATTGACCTTTCTCAAAGACATGAGACTAAGTGGTTTCATGCACGAAGCCCACGAGTCTAGTATAGAGTCATAATTTGAAATATTGATGGCTTCGTATCTCCTGTTGTAGATCCTCCAACATGGTCTTCTTCCTCAAAGCCATCGTCCATAAGCCCACACTAAACGTCTAGTGAGCCGTAGCAATCAGTCTGAATGTGCACGGCAGTTTGCCGCCTCCTTCCGAGACTCACTGTATTCTTAATATCTACATGAGAAGTAGTTCCATCCCACCAGATTGTCCGTGAATCCTCGGGAAATGTTAGCAGATCAGCGCGCCGTACTTCTGAGTGATGAGGGTATTATAAATTTCAAAGGCAGGGCTTTATGCAGGGTGGCCTTTTTGCCGAGGGAGTTTCATGTGGAGGGGCTGAGAGGTGTTGACTAGAGTACATATTTCGATACACCACATTATTTCGCCATCTCCCATATGCGTTAGTCCAAAAATAGGAAGGTCCACACCGGAAAAAAGCCCCGCAAAAAAAAAACCAAAACAAGTCCCATCAGAAATTGAATATTGTTGAAGAAGCAAGACTTTGGATGAATACTGTCGAACTTTTCACTCACGTTTGCCGGTACCTTTCTATCACATGAATGATTAGGTATTATATTGGAGTCCCTTCTCTTGAATACCCCGAATGCATCGACGTTCTCTAGTGCGGCGCTAGGCATGCCTCTATAGTCCAACTCGACCTTCTTGTCAACGCGACCAGGCCGGATAAGCGCCAGGTCTAGATTATCGATGTGATTCGTAGTCATAATCAGATCTCTATCCTCTTGCGAGGCAACACCGCCGAGGACGTTGAGGAGCCCGGAAAGGGTGGCTCTTTGATTTTCGCCCAAGGATACCGGCCTATGAGCGGGATCGACCATAGGTCTCCGGGAATTTGCCGAGGCAACACCATCGATGTCTTTTATCAAAACAACGCGTTTTGGTGGGTTCACGTTAAATAGTGTATTTAGAGCGAGTCGTTTTCACTACGTAGGTTCGGGACATAAATATCCACATTCAGCTCCCCTGCAACCAAGAAACTGAAGCTAGACTGCCCTTTCCTGTTGGGCCATGGAAGAGTTTTACCCGCCGGTAGGGAAGCGGGCGATTAGCGTTCCATCGTCTGGTCTGCGGGCCAAGAAACTCCCTTATGTCTTTGATCACGGAGGCTATCTTACTCACGTTGAGAATGATGGTTGATAGTGGTCGGATTTCCATGGCCTTTTGCTTGTTTCATATAGGACCTGCGGGGGCATGAACTCTGATTTTGTCGTCAATGGAGCTTAAATATTCCTTCTGAGCCTCCTTCCTAAAGTCTCTCAAGATTTGCAAGCATCTGCCTACGCAGGTGAGTGAAGCCTTCGCATGCTGTTCGAAGCCCTCGCCCTCCTGCTTAGTCTTGAACTGGGGTAGGTGTCACTTTCTATAGAGAAACCAAAACTACCGTTCATGAGGGAAATACTTAATTACCCCTACATCTCTCTTCGATCCGTCCCTTGGTAGTGGCCGTGTCCTCTGAAGCTGTGCGACGAGCAGAATCATCCAGTCCTCTAGATGAGATCCAATATGTCGACATGTCAAAGTCTCGTTAGTGGAAAACATATGAAGAATAAAAGCCTTTGCGGGTTAGCGCCGACCGTTAATTTGGAGAAGGGAAACCGTCTAAAGTACCTTTGTAGCCAAGCTATCATCTTAACGGCATATGGCTTCATCATTGATAACATAGCGAAACCATAAGTAAGATACGTGAGGTTCTTCTTTTTACATCTACATCTCAAGAGTCGGTAGATCGCTGTACTAAGTTTGGTTAGACCTGGAACGAAGACGTCAAAAACAGTTCCCTGGAATCGAACTGTCAGCTAGTTATGCAATGGCCGAGTGCTAATCGGCATGCTCAGTTTGCACGGAAAGTGCGTGAGTCATAAGGTATTCTCAAGATCAAGGTTTATGAAGCGGTGGATATATACCTATGTGGGATATTGACCTAAAAGAGAACATCCTAGCATCGTCAGGTCCGACTGCGGAACGTGAATATGGCTGATTGTGTGAACCAAAGCTCGGATCAGCAATGCCGCTAAGAAAAGTAAACGCGACGGCGATACCCTGCGCGGTCTTGTGATATTGGTCGGTTAAAAAGCGGCAGATTGTAAATGGGGCAGTAGAAAGCCCCCTCCACAAAGAAAGGAAAAGGAAAGAAAAAGAAGAGAAAAAGATAATCAAACATTCAGACATTGGAGAATGTGCCCACCGTATGATGTGGTTCACAATTTGGGTACTTCCCCCCACTAAGCTGTGGACAATGAATAGAATGATCACACCACACCCAGACCTAACCAACCAAAAATAGAGAATCGATGCAATTACAGCAGTAGCTCACTCCAACGGCCCAGTATTAGGAGATAAGCCGGTGATAAAAGCCGGCCTATATCGCAACCAGTGTATCTTTCTATCAGGAATGCCAGCGGAACAATAAGCGTGAAGATAGCCCCGTCGATAAGCGGTGCCTATATACAAGCGTATAATCATGGGATATAAGATCGCCAGTGGCTTTTTTTCGATTGTAAAACAGCAGGGTTCCCATTGGTTGCACAAGACTTTGCGTCACTGGACTTGATGCATGACAGCAGGACTCAAGCCACGCGTTATGACATGGCATGCACCTGCAATGTTACTTTACAATGGACAAGATAGTGAGGAGACTTCGTTAGACAGAGCAAAGCTATAGCTATCTGATATGTAAGGTAATGCGTAAACAGAAAGTAGAAATTCGGGTTGCATAGTGCCGGTGATAGAGGGCGAGGAGCAGGAAATTGCATGTAATATAATCTATAAAGCCTAGCACGGCCATATACACATCGTTGGTCTCGGTAATCATTATTCCATCATTTCCTCCAAGAGTGGGCACTCTCCACACGCTACCATTCGAGCTCTTCTACCTCATAACAACAAGCCTAGGACCATACGATCTTTTCAGTTTATTGGTTGTGTTTCCGTGCCGTGGCTCTTATCACCAACTCCGACATGCCTGCTATGGATCAACTCACGAGAAGTTCGTGGCGCTGATATATGCGATCCATGCTACAAAGCTCGATCTAGTACAGGAAATTCCTGATATACCCCAGCTTCTCAAGGATTTCGATTCTACTTGTCATAGCACTGGTCCCATGCATGAAATGATCCTCGGCGACGACGAATTCCAAGCCCAGAATTTTGCAATAACCAACTTTGGCGGTTATATCAATCCATTGATGCTTGCAATAAACGGGCGGTCACTCGAGATAGTCCGATTCTTACTGAACAGTGGAGCCCAAGCAGACGTCCCCGACATGTTCCATGGGCTCATGCCGGTGTATGTTGCGACGATAAACGGCGACCTCCATACTGTACGTCTTCTCCTCGAGTATGATGCCTGGCCAAACCGCGTGACCGACCGGCAGCGAAAACTACCCCTTGATGTTGCACTGGAGCAAAACAATATCGAACTATTGAAACTACTGTGTGCTCATGGGGGCTGCCTGTCGTCCCATTAGCTAGTTAGGCCCTGGAGCTGCGTGATACCACTTGATCATGAATATCCTTCACAAGGGTCGTACAGTTCAACCTATAGACACCGAGGAAGGATAAATCCTAGTGTGCGACGTCGGGTCAGTGTGATGATGAAGGCACGATGAAATAATGTACATTCCCTCGTTTCAAACGACACACATTGTAATGGCTGAAAAATAAAGTGGAGGGTCTACCGTAGGTAGTTCACAACAGCAATGCAGATTTTATTACTGTATTGAAATGCCCCACACAGACGAAACTCCTCGTTTCCTCCTCCGACGTTGAAACCACTGCTCAATGCTTGCAGTTTAGTTCCGTACAAGGTAGCTAGGAATCTTCTTTCCTCTGGGGCAACTTTTTCTTCGCATGTTATATAAAGACAATCACAGTTGTTGTCGCCAAAGTAGTCAGGACTGTAAAACAACGTAATCTCCTTGTCTTCCTGGGTGTAACGGGTTGCGACCACGAATAGCTGTCGACTCTCTCCAACCACTAGACGGGCATTTGCTTGGCAGTCATGGTTGATAAAGCGAGCTGGTTCTAAAAACACCGAGATACGCTTTCTGTAACTTGAGTTGACAAAGCTAAAGTCCTTACTAATCTGACGAAGATTCTTCTCCTGTTCATCAGTCATAATGACATGGGTTCCATTCAGGTACTGAATGATCTCCTGGGCGTTGATCGATCGAAGTGTGGTTGCGGCGGCTTCATATGTGGCATGGATATAACGATAGGTTGTGGTAATTTCAAATATGCAATCCGGCCGGATTATATTGATGTATTTCTGTGGTGCTGAGAGAAAGCTTTTTTCCCGCCTGTTCCTTCGGATCTGGCATTTACCGTTTGAGCTGTGGTAGTGCTATCAAGGTTTTAATGGCCTGATCCACGTTTCCTTGTTTAATCTGGGAGAAAGTTTCCCTATCAAGCCCACGGAGGGGTGAGTGCTTAAGGCGGCTCTTTGTAGTGGTCAATCGTGTCTATTTGCAAACGCCACTTTGGAAGTCCCTTTTTCGTCGCAGCGTGTCAACATACATTGTCTATCAGCAGATCCAGATCGATTTATCGAATTTGGATAGTAAATCGGGCATATTTGTGACAGGAGGGCGTTTGCGAGCTTGATCGCTTGATCTTCTCAGCCACACTCTCATGAAGTATTGAATCTGCACTGACTGGGCAGCTCTATGCTCTGGTTATTCTCTTTGAGCTTTGTTTTTCTGTGACGAGAGGAAGGGTATGCCCTCTGGAAGCTCTGTCTTCCACCAGACCCTTTATTCCCGCGACGACTCAATACATGGACAGACATTTGAGCTGTGTAAACAACTGGTTCTTCTCCAGACTAGATGTCCTTCATGTTAACATGGACTGCGCAAACATGGTGCTCCAAAATGGCCTTTAGTCCTAGTGTTCGGATGAGATGGTCCCTAACGGATCTTGAACATAGGGCATCCACTGATTCGCGTGGGGAGCTAATTTGCTAGACCAGATATAGCTTTGTCTCACTTGAAAGTGATCCAATGATGGGCGATCCAAATATAGATCATTACCCTTTGCAAATTCAAGTCTATTCCAATCTCGTTGTAGGCTATGAGTTGCCATTGGAAGCGCCCAAATAGCCCTCTGGTTTAGCTAGACACTTATACCAGACAGCATGTCATGCGCTATACCCGACTTGATACGTAACAAGACTACATACAATCACTCAACTATGCGCGCCATCCTCTACTCAACGCATATTTTTAGCAAGGGTGGTAGACGCAGTGTAGTGACGGTAACTGCGTAACTCTGCATTGAGAACGACGATACCTCCTCGCGAGGATCGGCTCACAGTAATTGGGTCCTTAGGATGACGGCAACGCAACGACGCGGTTTAAATTCCAATAATACGCTAGTCTATTTGCGCATTGTAATTTGTCTGGCCTAGAGTCGTTTCGCATGGCGCCTCCAGTGATATACAGCGTCACGTTCTCGCCCTTCCCGAGGCTAAAAGTCTGCTGCAAGCTATAGAAAGAAGACCCGTTGTTTTTTGTAGCTCTGTGGCAAGAACCTGCTTCAGTGTGCGCGGCTATATGAGGCCATTATCCTTGAGCAGTCTCCCGCCTGAGGTAAGCCTAAGCCCTGGACCGGGAAGCTCGTCTTCTACTGTAATGAAAAGAAAAACAGGTATGGGACTCTGTTCTCTCCCGTCTTACCCCGAGAGCCTTGAAAGACTTTTCTTTTGCTTCATCTCTTCTTCCCAGATGGCCCGTTCCCAGGTCAATCACCCAATCCCGTATTACCTGTCCCAGAAGACACCCTTCAAGCTCCAAATGATGCTCTTGGACACAGCCGCAAAGGAGGAATGTGAAATACTGGACTTGACCCGATCTCGAGATCCAGTCAAGGAGCAGTATCGCAGTATTCTAGCGCGGGACGGGAACTGCATCAAATTCCACCTATCAAGCAGCAGAAAGCTCGAGGACGCCATGTCAGAGCTCATTTGCACCCGACGACGTCAATCAAACCCCGACGCAAGGTGACTATAAGAAGAAGATCTACATTTATACTTGTATCAAATTTGTTTTGCGATTCATAAATGCAAAACCGAGTCCAAGATCTACGGAAGCAATTTTTGTGGCGGGAGAGTGAAAAATATTAGGCTTTGGAGCGACCAGTTTTCCCCATTGACAATTCAGTATAACAATCACCACATCGTTTCTGAGTTGAGGTTGGTTACAAGATTGGTGTGGACTGATCCAGCCTTTAATGTGGGGTTTGTTCTTTCAGCGTATAGGGATACCCCACGAGAGCAGAGGTGTATCGTTCCTTCTCTTGGGCATTTCACTGGATCTCGATCCGCGTCAGGCAGCTTCAGATTTACCTTCGATGAGGTATTGATACGAGATAACTATCTATTGGCCCTCTTTGAAGGCTTCAATGTTTTCTGAATCACCGAGCTCTCAACGAATCGAGTCCATCGTTTTGGATTAAGATTGATATTTAATCTCGGCTCGATGATTGTTCCGTAATTTACCACTTATGGACAATCCTTGCCTGTGGTCGCAATTCCGGGACATTCGCGAGAGCTGAGGAGGTTATTGTGTTGCATTTGATTCATTTATATGAAGAAACCTGTATCAAGACCTACAGAACCGACATTGGCTGTAGAAATATATAACCGGGCTCTTTAGCCAAGGTTCCTGCTCCAAGAAAGAACACTCTACAGCTGGATTCGACCAAGGTATTCTGCAAAGTGAACTCCTACACCCAACAGCACTGTATTGCTGGAGACGACGAAGAAACCGAACTTCTGTCACGTTTCCTGGAAGACTAGTGGCAATAGTCCAAATGACTAAGTTGCAGCTTAGAGTGAATGGTGGACTGGCTCGAACAAGAAGCTTAATAATATCAAAGTCGGGCGTACGCATGTGAATTGCCATATTCAATAGTTGATCCGGGAACCAACTCTGTTGTAAGATATTCGTCACTACAGGTCTGAAACTTTCTCTAATATCAGCAATTAGAGAAGAGCTACACGGCTGCCTTGTGCTATGGCATGTTTGATGCCTTGCAAGCAAGCCATTCCGGACAACACTGGAGCAAGAGTCTGCTGTGACATGGAGAAGAAAGGTCATGCCCGGCAAACCTTCTCCCAAACACCCCGGCGCAGCGCAACTACGAGGTCGACTGTATCGTCCGACCAAGGGCCGTGTATTGCCTTGTCTGGAAGCCAGGAAAGACGGATAGGTGGGATGATGTGACTTCGCCCGTGCTCCCGAGCGATATATTTGGCTTACAATGGCAAAATGATCAATGACACGAAGTTGCTTTGGATATCCATCTTTCGTACGCTATCCAAATATATTTCTTCACACGTTTTGTATTTAATTTCATTCCTGTCTTGGACGAGAGCAGCAGCGACTGGAGTACAATGCATGAATACATTCAGAGAAATGCAGTCAAAGTGTTTCAAATTTCAGTGGTATTGGCAAAAGACGGGTGATCATGAATTGGCAGTCAAATTATCTGCGTTGTTGAACCCGCAAAGGAAAAGTTATACATATTCACCGTGCGCAAACGCCCGAATCGATTAAGCAGCCTCCAAGGTTTATGAGGATTAAATAAAAACAACACACTGGAAATGGCTACAGTACTCTGGTCAAGGGCAACATTTGAACGTGAGTGAAAGGCAGAAGAGTAAGATTTGCGGACAGAAATTGCTGGGTGGTGGTAATTATATCTGTAAGTGATGCAGTTAGATTTCACCCAAAGGTGTTCATAACATAGTCGCATGGGGAAGAGGAAGGAGTGGTGAGTCGACCAGTTAGTTGACCTGGTCAATTATTTTTCAGTCATTTAAGGAGTCTGTAGCCTGATTTACTTGGTCATGTTCGAAGCCTAGGAGCATTTGGTCCTTAGAGCATTTCGTGTTCAAAATGAGTAAATATAATTAAATGTTTACTCCACCCCGGTTCAGCGTCTCGTTCATTTCGTAGAATCTACACTCCACTCTCCCTGCCATCACTTAATTACTTGTTTATTACTATAGTACCCTGAACTATTTACTGTGATCCTCTATGATAATATGTTCGAAATGCCATCAAATATCGTTGTGAGGTCAGGTAGGGCTTTGAATTATCCTTGATCTACCATGCAATCGAATTGTGTAATTTAATTTGCCGGCCCCCGCATTTTCCCACTAAAGATCATATTTTCCAACTTCACAACTTCACAGCCACATTCTTGACCAGAGTAGTAGCTACATGAATCATCAAGGGCTGTAGACAACGCATAAATTAATGCTCAATTTTGAGATATTACTTTACCAGAACCACCAGAAAGCAAATCTATCCGCTTCAATGGAAAAAGAAAACCGCCAATAAACGATTTGCGGGGCGGATGGCGGCCAGTGGCGCCCAGCAACTGCACAAACATGGTTGTGATAATTATGCTAATCTGGAACGTCATGGAAATGGAAAAATGCTCACAGACACTTGTACCTCTTCCTTTTCCATTCTTTCAATGGTCCTGTGCATTGACTTACGCACAAGATCTCTTACAAATCTCTTCGCATAGTAATCCCATTCTTCCTTGATAAAGAAACTCGAAATAGAAACTGCAGAAAGACTAAAGTCCGTCATTGCACCCCTCACTCACTCCACACCTCTATTCGACAAAACAAATAAACATGGCCAAAATTTCCATGGAAATAGACGAGTCAAAGTCTTCATGCAATCAGGCGCTCAAGTCTGTTAGATACAAACAAAGGAAACCAGAATTGTAGCGTGAAATATGGATGCAATCAGGGAGAATAGGTGCATCAAAGAATGCCCCGACACAGTATAGATCTTGGGTGAAAGTTGGCTCAAAACTTGAAAAGACCCACGGGAGTAAAACCACCCTCCGATGCCGTTAACCAAACCCAGAAAGATATAAGATGCCGTCAGTCGAGTTACACTCGAAAAGACAGCGTTGTAGAGAGAGACGCTGCATAAAGTCAAACCTCCAAAGCCTCCGATAACCAGCACTCGTTCTCTCTTTTCTCTTGGCCAGGTTATCAAATAAGTGGCACAGATCACCCCACCCAGTGTGACTCCCACGACCATGGAATTGTTGTTCCCCCCATCCGTAGCCTCTAAACACAAGACCGATACAGATGTTCCCCATATGTGCAGAATAATTCCAATGTGGTCCAGCAGAATGTAGAAAGAATGGAGCTGCTTTGCCGAGTCAAGCACGCAGTGGCAGAAAGTAGAAGTTCCAAAACAAAAGAGATTCGCTAAGAGAGAAACCAAAGCTGTAGTCGCATTGCTTGAAGGGCACCGTGACATATGGTAGATAAAATAGAGCAGGACTATAGTTCCGCATAAATGGAATTTCGGGTCGACGGAGCCGTTGGTGTGAACGAGCCTATACTGTAATGCGCTTCGGGGCTTTGAAAGGTAATGGCTGGCTTCCATGTCGACTAACCGAGTATTTTATGGCAACCTGGGCAGACTGCAAGTCTTTTCCAAATAGACGGAACGGAAAGTATTTAAACCGGTGGTAGAGCCTAACAAAGAAAACACTTCTTTAGTACATAGAAGATCACCCGAAATGCTTGTATAGTGTCGAACAGAAGCACCGCACCATTCTCTCCGATGCAATCTTTGGAGGGGAATAAGAGTTTTCCCTGCCACATGGTAGCATCCAGTGTCAGTGCTAGCAGCGTCGGTAAAACCCGTTTCAGCCGATGAATGTTGAACCAGCGACAATACATGAGCTTTCGCTGTAGCTCCCCTGATCTGAAATCAGCAAAGGGCAATAGGCCGCCAATATTAGTTCCAGCTGGAACCCTGGGCAATTTTGATAGTCTTGATTTATACATCTCATGTCGCAATAGACAGACTCACGTTCAGGGTGCTGCGGCCGGAAGCGGTCCTGTGGGTCGTTTCAAAGCGCTTGAATCATGAAATATCATAGACCGCCTCTCGTAATACAGCCACCGCGATCACATTCGACGCACGTGCAAGATTGGCCTCTAAAGAATCGAGGTAGATAGCCTCGATGATCTCGCACGGGAGAGTCTCGAGGGTGGAGAGTGGCATTAAGACGGGGAACGCTTGGAAGCGGAGGGAGACGTCAAGGGCTTAGTCTACAGGGACAATGTAGGTGGGAATCAGATCATGTGCAGTTGTTGTATAGGGGACGCTCTGATTGCACATATCAAGCGGCCGCGAACCAGCCCCTGGAAGGCTGACACAAAAGCTGATTCCCCAAGCCAGCCTCTAAGCCAGAACATAAAACTCGATCATAGGAATGGGAAGGGAATGTCGCGTTTGGCTCTGCACATGGCAGCCACGGAGAGCAAGTTGGACGTTATTTGCCAACTCGCACGGGAAAGTCCATGGATACATTTCGAAAAAGATGAGTATGGCAAGCTTCTATTTGAACTGTGCCACCGAGGACAACCAGACGGATGCTGTGAAAGAGCTGCTCCCTTATACTATCGCTATCGCGGGAGACAACACGGGGCGAACAGCCCTTCACTGGAGCGTTTCAAAAGGCAATGAAGAGACCGTTGCTCTACTACTTAGCAAGGATTTTGTTTTCATCATTCCTAGCTTCCAAATGACTCCCTCATCACTGGTGGAGCTGATGTCGGATGTAAAGTCTCTGGGTTTCCCTTATTCTTGGGTTTTTCACAGATGAAGTCCGTAGACACCGCGTTTCATCTGGCAGCTACACATCAGTCATCCGAAATTTTACATTTACTGGCTAAGGTATGTGAACACACGATAAAAAAAATAAAAAATGGAGCAGGAGACAACGCACTCCAAACAGCCGTCCACAATAAAAATTGTATCTCGCGGAGCAGCTCCGGTTCGAGCGGCTCTACTGGGTCATCTAAAGCCGGGATTTCAGGAAGTGTATCAATATCGTACACGCCTTCGTGGACAAGTATGTTCACTCTGCTCTGATGCCGGCACAGCAGCAGGAAGAGAAAGCCCAGGGCGCCGGAGAAGGTACATCACAGTATATCCTTTCGACTGCCCTGGCTGGTACCATGTAAGACCCCGTCATGCTGCGCAATGAAGCTCAAAGCCTGCTCCTAGCAGGCCGTGGCACAACGGTTTCTCTACTGAGCTGGTCGACTCTCCTTCTCGCACGACACCCACATGTCTTCGCAAGTCTTTGAAGCAATATCCTCGTGTATCTTGGTACTTATTATCAGCCATGCAACATGGACTTTGCGTCGCTCAGGTCATGCCAGTACCTCTAGAACATTCTCAACGAGGCCCTTCGTCTATACCCGGTCGTACCCTTCAAACGGCGCTGCGCGACAACGGATTCTATGCTCCCTCATGGCGGCGGAGAGGACGGTACCTCCCCCATCTACGTCTGCAAGGGCAATACGGTCATGTACAGCACCTATGTTCTGCACCGTAGAAAAGATATCTGGGGTGAGGATGCTGAAACGTTCACTCCGGACCGGTGGGTAGGCTGGAAAGTCACCTGGCAGTATACTCCGTCCAATGGGGCCCCTAGGACGTGCATTTATCAGCAGTTTGTTTTGATGAGATCTGGCAATGTGCTGGTGAGATTGTTACAGAGGTTTGATAAGATTGAGGATGTGCGCCCTGAGAGTAACATTCGTTATGGTGTTTCGCTTACCTCTTGTCCGGCTGATCCGGTGACTGTGAGATTGCACAAGGCGGAGATGAAGTTTTAAATGACTTAAAGGGTACTTGGCTTGACAGGACTGATTGGGATGTTGTTTGGTTATGAAAATGCATTCCTTTGGGGGATTTTGTCAAATATCTGCCCATGATAAGGGGTTTTCTACTAGGTCAAATCTAAGAGCCTAGTCAGACTTGAGAACCCCGGTTTCCTTACATCAGTATTTTTGTGTCTTTTTCGACCATCTTGACCCCTGGGCGAAGCGATAGGCAGGCCACCACGGCAATAAATATTGATATACCTATACTTGGGCGGTAGAGGCTTCCTGGGGAAGTTCTTTCAGGGCGATGGCACGATCCCTCCCCACAAGTTATTTGCATTAGATATCTTGTGGCGTGAAGACGTGCTTAAAATTTTTATTGGTGGGATATGGTCCAAATCATTTAGTTCGGAACTGTCTCTTATCAATGCGATCGCGCAAAGATCCATCCAAAACGAAATTTACAAACGCGTCCTGTATGTTTCTCCTAGGTCTCTTCATTCGTGTTCCATGCGTCTCAATCATTATACATCCCTTCCAATGCCGAATCGTTCACCAAAATATTGACGTTCCTGTGTACTCCTTGTTGCCACTGACCCATCACGTAGCCATGGGATCTCGTCTCTCAAAGAGCGCATGCACTTTGTGGGATGATTGGGGCCCTTCCAGTACATTTAAACTTGTCTAGCCTCATATATAGCCCGATAAGCCGCGGTACACATACGTACGAGTTCCCTTCGGAGTAATCGTGTTTGACGCCAGCATATGCCGTGGCACTGAGCTTATTCTGAAGCCTTGCGCTTAATGGCCTCCCATAGAAGCTGAACTTGGTACTGTGCTGTATCCAGGGTAGCGTTATGCTGCCTGCCATACACGTGGATGAGGCAAATCATTTTGTAGTTGCGTCGATTTTCTAATATAACAACGGTTTCGTTTTCCAAGACATGAGATCGTTTCATGTTCTCTATTGCGGAAGTCTCAAAGTCAATCATATCTCTGCCCTTCTTCGGCTTGATTGCTTGGAAATATAGCCGATGCGCGCTAATGCTTTTTTCATTACCGACGTATTATAGCGGCAAATTTGGAGCGGGGGATAGCGGCCTTTTTGGATTACATGTACTTAGTAGAAGATTTCAACCGGCGGAGGTGAATAGGAAGAAAGGAGGAGGGTGGTGGAGGGGCAGACGTTCGCTTCGTAGCAAATATACGTACAGCCTACTTTAAGATTATGGGCGATGGCGTATAACCTGCATGCGTTTGATCGTTCCTTCTGATTACCTGCCGATCATAGAAGCGTTATCCTTATGCATAGGATGACTCTCTATCAGTATTTGTGTTCAAGGTGGCTTGTTGTTTTCCGCTTGGAGAATTTCATGGCGGGGATAGGGAAGAAAG
>ERZ1673737.1242-NODE-1242-length-25992-cov-4.356055_pt1 | contig 25992 bp, 13 predicted proteins | sample MGYA00580211_ERZ1673737 | MGnify/ENA primary metagenome ERZ1673737 (study PRJEB41218, sample SAMN15661789) | gut metagenome | host: Homo sapiens | place: Canada: London | collected 2015-08-20/2019-03-30 | study: EMG produced TPA metagenomics assembly of... | reverse complement strand
GTCCTTTACACCCGACTCAAGCATTTCGTTGCTGAAGTCGTTTGTACCAGGGGTAGAGCAGGGGACGTAACGGCGCTGGCATATGACAATCACCCGTTCTGCGCGGCGCGATAGCTTGGCCTGGAAGTTTGAAAGCTTCTCTCGGGCCTCTGCATCCAGTGGACGAATTGCATCATGGATTGCAGACCAGTAGGTAGAGCACCGATCCAGTAGCACATCAGGTGCTCCCTTGACGTAGAGAAGGAATTCGGTGGTTGAGTTCGGATCACGATGAAGTGTAAGCATCCACTTATTCTTCGAGTTGAACGGGATCTGGTGCACACGCTCATATGGAGCCAGGGCTGTTGGCGATGACATGCCAACACTATCGGCAAACCGAAGAACTGCCGCATCTGTGGCATTTCCATTGACAAGACGGTCATGGATGGGTTTGTTCATTGTGGTCGGGTCAAACGATGCATCATTGCAGAGGACAGATGCCCGTAATGTATCGCGCAGGCCGTCTGGGATTTCAGCAACCCCGAACTCGCTAGGAGCTAAGTCTTCCAGACTGTACTCCCAGTCAAGCATTCCGAGGGACTTGACAAACATACGATTCTGGGTAAGAGTTCCAGTTTTATCGGAGCACAGGACATTCACGCAACCCAGAGTCTCAACGGTGGCAAGACCCTTGGGCAAAATGTTGGTCTTTTTCATCCGTTTGGCAATCATCATGAGAGTCAAGGCAACAGCAACGGGTACTCCCTCCGGGATAAAAGCAACCACGCAGCCCATGACATTGTTCAGCATGGATACAACGGACATGTAGGATGGATGATCTCTGTGCAGCCATCCCAGCCAAGTGAAGAAGATCAGCAGAGCGAGGCAGATTGTGAGGGCAACAATGATTGCCACAAATCGGTTGATCTCGCGTTGGATCAAGGTTGACTTCTGTTTGACGCCGGCTGTCATTGTAGCAATGCGACCCATGACGGAGCGAGAACCGGTTAAGACAACGATACCGATAGCATTGCCATTGGTGACACCTGTTCCCATGAGGGCAATGTTGCGAGTCTCCAAGAAATTTGCCTCGGTGCATTCAATAGCGCCTTCAACCTCGTCTGACTCGCCGGTCAAGATGGCTCGGTCGAAGCGGACATCACCCGAGCTCTGCAACAGACGCATGTCCGCGGGAACCTTGTTGCCCATTCCAATGTGGACAATATCGCCTGCCACTAGCTCAGTAGCAGAGATATGGGTGAGCTTTTCATCTCGCAAGACCATAGCCTCTGCGGGTAGGAGGTCCAGGATTGAATTCATGACACGCTTAGTAGACCAGTCCTGGAAGGCCGAGAAACTTGCTTGCAAAGCAATGACGATAAGAATGAGCACTGCCATGGCGAGATTCTGAGCCGAGGGCGGGTTGCTGAGCGGCTTCCAGCAGACGAAGAAAATGACCACTCCAACCCAGAGCACAGAGCAGAATCCGCCAAAGACGTAGAAGAAGATCTTTTTGAAATAGTTCTCCCCGTGGTGTGCAATGATATTTTTGCCATCTCGCTGCAGACGAGTAGCTGCAGAGGATGAGCTGAGTCCAGTATGTTGGTCGACGTTAAACTCCTGGCATAGACGTTCGGTGGTCAGAGTATGGAAGTCGAGGCTCTCGAAGTAATCTTGGTGTGGCTGCTTTTCTTTCTTCGGGGCATCGAGAATATCCTTTGGGGCATTCTGGGACTCGGAGATATGGATGGACAGGGTTCGGAATTCGATGGGCAAGCCAGCAGTTGCGGCATTCTGACTGCTTCTGCTGCTGTGGATGGTATCCCGGCTCACCGAGCGGGTTCGTGTGAACTGAGCTGGCTGGTAGATCGATCGAAAGCCATCTGCAGTGGATGCTTCCTCAAAGGTTATCCGTGCGGAACGTCCAGTGCGATCAGAATCATCCTTGATCTGATCACCCTCCGACTCGACATCGACATCGGTGGTGCTACCTTGGGAATGCATGATGGACGTCTAGTGGTACAGGTTGAACGGAAAGGCAGACAGTCCGATGCCAAGGAGAACAACACTAGCCGGAGGAGTCAGAGAAGAGAAGGTGTAGAGCGTAGAGCGCAGAGAGAGGACAGGAGAAGTCCTCTTATGTATGTTTGCAGGCCGACTAGGCCTGACTAGAGTATACCGAATTGGGAAGGTTCAAGCCAGTTCCTGCGTGTCATAGCACAGCCACTCGAGGGAAATAGATACTATGACTTGATGTTGTATTTCCCTCGGTCCACTTTACTTTAGTCTATACTAGTAATATCAGCTTTTGATTCTGAAATCCCCGGGTCTGTGTCAATATCACCCTCTCTTTGCTTAAAAGGAATATCATGAGAGATACTCCGTCTATCGTACAAACATATTGTGACACGATCTAGTTCTCTACCAGAACCAGGCACCACCATAACCAGCCACAATGACAGCTGTCAGTGAACTATGATATACATACGTACTCCGTACAGGCTGTATTGTAATATTACCATGTAGAAGGATACCGACCAATCGTTAATCGTAGATATCCACCACTGACAATACCAAACACGTTCAGCCCTATTTTTCCCTGATCGCCTCGATCAGATTCCCTGGAAATTCAGGAGAGAAATTCTTTCAGATCAGGAGCCGCAGCGAAAACAGAAACAAATGCCGCAGATCTCGTAAAATTTGCTGTTTTCCGTCATGGTCACAGCCACAAAAGCGTGGTTTATTCCCCCGGGTCGCCATGAGGGATTTTTCCTCGCCACAGAATGACTGCGAACTACTCAATTCAGACGTTATCACCTCCCATCTACCACTCTGAAAGGCTCCCACATTTCAATTTTTCTCTCCAGCCGCTTTCAAATTACGCGAGCCGCTCCAGTAGCTAGAGTGGTAACTGAAATAAATCGCTCACTATCGGTCTATTTTGACACGATCATCATGAGCAGTTTGCCGCGTCCAATCGCGGATATACCCAGCTCGTTAAGGACCAGCCACGAGAGATTTGTTTTATTCATTCCTGGCCCATGGTTGAGAAAGCTGTGCTACGATGCTATACTTCGTATCTTCCCATGTGCTCACTTTCTCTTCGTTCTGTGTTTATCCTAGGAATGTGGGAGCGGAGGGAGAGTGATATACGCGCTAGTGTGCAGGTCTATATAAAGACAGCCTAGATCAAAAATCTAGCGTAATATTCCCTTTCAAATTTATGTTTTTAACTTCTTCTTTACAATTTCCCCTACGTGTCTATCAAAGCATACATCGTCATCTGAAAACCAGACACCTGGACACTGATCGCCATGCGCCCTCCAGACCAGAGTAACAACTATCATGATTATCCAAATCAAAGAAAACTCCCCGACGGGTCTACAGATGTCAAAGGAAATGGCTCACTGAATGATGCCGTCCAGAGAATGGGAAATCGCGGCTGGTCCGCCTTGAAGCATGAGCATTTACCTCTCTTGACAACCATCTCTACGGACCGACTTCCTTTGATAGGAGATTCAGCAGTCTCAGCCCCCAGTGCGATACAACTTTCAACCTCCGGTCTACCATTCACAGAAAAATACGGTCGTTGCCAGCAAATAGTCCATTACGGGGCAAACAGCACAACCCGCCTCCACGAGTCAAGGGGCCAACAGCTCCTCGCAATCAAAGTATACCGACGCAATATCTTGAAAAAGTCATCCCCATCTACCTCCCCATCTCATTTGACCACCCGTCTCTCCCCAGCTAGCGCGACCATTCATCCTCAACATCCCAATATCCTCGAAATCCTCGACCTCCTCCACAATGAACGCTCCGAACTGTGCCTTGTTATGCCATACTGCGCCGGTGGGGATCTACATACCCTGATATCTCGAAATGGATTACTTCCAGCCCACGAAGCTGACTGCATCATAAAACAAATCCTGCGTGCACTCTGCTTCCTGCACGAGCACGGAACAGCACACCTTGATATCCGCCTAGAAACCGTTCTTCTGACATCAAGTGGAGGAGTCAAGCTGGCTGGCTTTGGTGATGGACACGTTCGGCGAATGTGGGAAGAGTGTGCAACTCCAGCAGAACATGAGGAAGAAATGCCCCCTCCACCACAACAGCAGCATCATCATGCGATTTGGTCCTTCTCCTTGCCGTGGCCGCTATCTTCACTTGCCCGCCAGAATCCATTTGCCTCTTCAGTCCGCAATACTGCTCAACCTATGACCGTAAACCCATCAACTGCCTCCTTCGCCGGTATGAGCCTCCCATATACCCCACCAGAGGCATTTGAGCATCATTCTCATTCCTACTCCCACAATGACAATGAGGAGGAAACTGATCCCCGTCCGGCGGATGTTTGGGCTACTGCTATCGTCTACATGACTCTCATAACCGGACGATTGCTTTGGCGCAGTGCTCGACCACGTCGCGAAGATGGGCGGTACTTGGAGTACTTGCATAGCCGTCGTGAAGAGGATGGGTATGCGCCGATTGAGTCGCTTGGACAGGTACGTATCACCCAGTGGACGTTCCTCTAGCTTGCACAAGAGACAACTTGCTGATAATTAGGTGACAGAGACGACGTAATGCCATTTATGCAATGCTGCATCCCAACCCCTGGAAGCGGATCACGTCGATTAATATGCTACGGTCAGAGTGGATGAGTGGTGTGGTGGTTTGCGAGGAAGGCTAGTCAGGGTGTTGAGCTTTAGAGATTCTATCAAATGTGATCTCCGTGTCTTCGAGGGGCATGATTAGACGATCTAAATTAAATCTGCGATGCCCAAATCCTCGTGGAGGTTGTGTTTTATGAACTCCTAAACTATCGACAGCATTGTCTCTTTCAAAGCTGCATATCCACTTATCTCACGCTTGGCCATATCTTTCCAACCATCTCTCCACCGGGTCAAGGGTGGTCGTCCATGCATAGGAACCTGCGTGGTTCGTGTTGAAGTGAATGTTATCAGTCTTGGATTTTAGGATGATGTCGAGATTCTACGGGCAGACACTGTGGGTTGGCGTACAGCTTCAGTATCCGATAAAAAGAATGGCCGAACAAGCAAGATTCCACATTCTTTAATTGATTATCCTGCTCTATTCCGGTGGTCTGAACATAAGATTACGAGTAATATTCAGGTAATTTGGGAATGCCAAGGCATATTTTTCTAGCATCCAAACGCCCGCCCGTGCAATCGAATGGGCCAGGATAATGTCCTTCGAACCGAATTTAAATGATTGGTTTCCGGGCGTTGTGTGAAATCGGAGAGTGATCGCATGCCGAATACCAATGCCTGTATGCATAAAGACATGTACTAGAACGTGCTTCAGATCCACTTATAGATGTATTGAGAGGCCGAAGCCATATTTTCCGTCAACAGGTCTGTGGGAGGAATGAGAGCTGCCGATAGAACAAGAGAGAGGCTTGGATATTCGATCTGCTCAAGAACTGATAACTTGGCATGCTGAACAAGGGAGTTTCTTGACACGTCCCAGTCGAAATGGGGGATATCCAGGCTGAGAGATATCTGTATTACGGGCACTCAAGGCTAGCAACGATGCCAGCAAGATAAGCGTGCAATAGCCGTTGGCACCATTGTCAAAGGGTTTTCGAAAGAGAGGTTCATGAATCAAAAGGGCCAGGTGCTTTGTTAAGTCCAGAACTCATCCAAGATGACCTTGAAGGCCCGGTTCAAGAAATAATGGAGATTTTTCTATTAGTAGCACAGCATCATTGATAGTGATCTTTCGTTGATGAGATGCCTCAAGTTTGCGGAGGAACCCTAGTTATGCTCTCGACAGTGAATGACGTAATCATCTTGAAACAGCCTGATTATAGGGCTACATCTGAGACCTTATTTGCTAGTTTTTATCATAGTATTGATTTCATCCAGCTTAGTGCCCTTAATAAATGCGACAAAAAGCACTCTAGACAATTTTGTAAAGGTGAGGTTGAAATGTTCACCAGGGCATACTTCGAGGCCATACAAAGCGCTGACTCAGCCACTTAACGCCCTCACGCGTCCCGTACGCGTCAAGCTTCAGGGAAATGCGGAGTGCAAACTCGCATGGCCATTGAAACATTCCTCATCCCGAGAATCCAATTTGAGAGATACTCCTGTTGAGATAATCATCTACCATCTCCACTTTGTCACTATCCGTTCTATCCCACTGCTGCTCCGCATACCTGCGGTGGGAGCAGACCAACCACCCTCACGATGGCACCTCAATCATCGCAATCCTCCGCACCTTCACCGTCTCTGAAACGAAAGCAGCCAAGCATCTCTAGTTTCTTCACCCAGAAATCCACATCCAGCTCCTCGCCCAAAGACTCCGAAGCGACCCCGGCCAAGGGGCCCAAGAAAAGACAAGCCTCACCAGCGGAGAAGATCAACGAGTCGAAACGAGCTGATACAGTGGAAGAGGGCGATGACGAGGATATTGTCGTACCGGCTCCAAAACGAGCTAGGACCGCCGGCACAGACGCAGAAGAGCCGATTCGAGTTGCGACGAGTGTGCCCTTCGAACACACTTCTCAGCCGAGTAGTAGTCAACGCACCGATATTTTCATGTTCCAAAGCTCCCCTGCTGTTGCTACGGGTGTTCCTGCTATAGATGCTACGGAAGAAGCCGATCCAGAACAGGAACAACGGAAGAAAGAAAAGGAGAAGCTACACCACAAATTTGTCAAGAAGCTCGGCGGAGCTGATTGCTTGATTGGAATTGGGAGGACACCTGCAAATGATGCTTCTGCTGGAGCGGACGATGCTGCAGAGGCTGAGGACGATGATGAACCTCCTCCTCCAATCAAGGGCAAGGGTGCCAAGAAGGGCGGGAGCAAGCTCACGCCTATGGAGAAACAGGTCGTCGAAATTAAGCGCAAGCATATGAACACTGTACTGGTGATTGAAGTCGGATACAAGTTCCGGTTTTTCGGAGAGGACGCACGCATTGCCGCAAAGGAGTTGGGCATTGTGTGTATCCCGGGAAAGTTCAGATTCGATGAGCGTGAGTATATCCCCACAAAGGCGTATTGAAGGTCACTAATGGATGGCCTTACAGATCCCTCCGAGGCACATCTTGACCGGTTTGCTTCAGCCAGCATCCCAGTGCACCGACTACATGTCCATGTGAAACGACTCGTCACAGCAGGCCACAAAGTCGGAGTGGTGCGACAGATCGAGACAGCTGCACTCAAAGCTGCGGGTGATAACCGCAATGCGCCGTTTGTCCGCAAGCTGACGAACCTCTACACCAAGGGAACCTACATCGATGACGCTGAAGGTCTCGAGGGTCCTGCCCCGGCAGCGGGAGGCACCTCGCCTGCTACGGGTTACATGTTCTGTATGACAGAGACTAACGCCAAAGGCCCGGGTAACGATGAGCGGGTGCATGTCGGAATCATTGCAGTTCAGCCGGCTACAGGTGATATTATCTACGACGACTTTGAGGATGGCTTTATGCGCAGCGAGATCGAGACACGACTCTTACACATTGCCCCATGTGAGATTTTAATCGTTGGCGAGATGTCCCGAGCCAGCGAGAAGCTTGTTCAGCATTTGTCCGGAAGCAAAATGAATGTCTTCGGGGATGCCGTGCGACTGGAAAGGGCTCAGAAGAAAAAGACATCCGCTGCTGAGGCTCACAGTCACGTATCGGGTTTTTACGCAGGCAAAATGAAAGCTACGAGCACTCAAGAGGATGCTCAGGCAGCAAAGTTACTTCAAAACGTTCTTGAACTACCGGAGCAGGTTACTGTCTGTTTGTCCGCTATGATCGAGCACATGACTGAGTATGGGCTGGAGCATGTGTTTGACCTGACAAAATACTTCCAGCCCTTCTCGGCTCGCTCGCACATGCTCTTGAACGGAAACACGCTGGTCAGTCTGGAGATTTATCAAAACCAAACGGACCATTCGGCCAAGGGTAGTCTGTTTTGGACCCTGGATCGGACGCAGACTCGATTCGGACAACGTATGTTGCGGCAATGGGTTGGACGGCCTTTGCTTGATAAAATCCGTCTCGAGGAGAGAACCAATGCTGTCGCGGAGCTGACAGACCCTGCCCGGATGGTTCCCGTGGAAAGAGTGCGAGGCTTGCTCGGCAAAGTCAAGAGTGATCTGGAGAAAAGCTTGATTCGCATTTACTATGGAAAGGTAAGTGACTTTCCGTCGTGGCGACCTTCACTGGTGCTAATATTGGGAAAGTGTACACGTCCTGAACTTTTGAATGTGCTGCAAGCCATGCAAATGATTGCGATGGAATTCGCAGACATCAAATCGCCCGCTCAGACAGGCTTTGAGTCAACATTAGTGAGCGAGGCAATCGCCTCTCTGCCCACAATCCGAGCAGAAGTTGTCAAGTTTCTGGACAAGATTAACCTGCATGCAGCTCGGACTGATGACAAGTACTCTTTCTTCCGTGAAGCGGAAGAGACCGAAGCCATTGGTGAACATAAGCTCCAGATTGGAAGCATCGAACACAGTTTCTCTGAGCACCGCAAAGAAGCGGCGTCGACAATTGGAAGAGGCAAAGTCGAATACTCGACAGTGTCCGGCATCGAGTACTTGATCGAGATCGAAAACAACTCACCGGCACTCAAGCGCGTCCCCGCATCATGGATCAAAGTGAGCGGCACAAAACGCGTGTCACGCTTCCACACACCGGAAGTCGTTCAAATGATCCGAGAGCGCGACCAGCAAAAAGAAGCCCTAGCCGCAGCATGCGACCAAGCATACACAGCTCTACTAGCCGACATTGCAGCACAGTACCAATCCTTCCGCGATTGCGTCCAATCTCTCGCAACACTAGACTGCCTGCTGTCCCTAGCAACGATCGCCCAACAACCCGGCTACGTCAAGCCTGAGTACACAGACGAAGCAGGCCTCGACATCGAGCAAGGCCGACACCCAATGGTCGAGCAACTCCTCACAAACACATACGTACCGAACGACACAAACCTGCACCACGATAACACGCGCGCACTCCTCGTCACGGGTCCAAACATGGGCGGTAAATCCAGCTACGTACGACAAGTGGCACTAATCGCAATTATGGGCCAAATCGGATCCTACGTCCCTGCAGCCTCCGCCAAACTCGGTCTCCTAGATGCCGTCTTTACCCGCATGGGAGCCTTCGACAACATGCTCGCCGGCGAGTCGACATTCATGGTCGAGCTCTCCGAGACAGCCGATATCCTCAAGCAAGCAACGCCGCGGTCCTTGGTTATCCTCGACGAACTGGGCCGCGGTACATCGACGCACGACGGCGTTGCTATCGCGCAGGCTGTGCTCGATCACATGGTCCGGTCTATCCAGTCCCTAACGCTCTTCATCACGCATTACCAGCATCTTTCACGAATGGTGCAATCCTTCCCGGATAATGCCCTCCGCAATGTGCACATGAAGTTCACGGAGACAGGCGAGAAGGAGGGCGACGAGGAGATTACATTCTTGTATGAAGTCACTGAAGGTGTTGCGCATCGCAGTTACGGATTGAATGTGGCTCGGTTGGCCAACCTGCCCTCGGCTGTTATTGATGTTGCTCGTCAGAAGAGCGCTCAGCTTGAGGAGTCTATTCGCCGGAAACGGTTGGCTGGGCTTGTTGGTGCGGTTGGGCGTGTTCTTGATGACAAGGATGGCGATTCTGCAGTTGATGGGCTTCTTGAGAGGCTTGTGGCGAGTGCTGAGCAGTTGTAGTTTTACTTTAATTGGCATGGGCAGGCGCAATGGGCATTTTCGGTACTGTACAGGTTTATATATGCATGAAATACTATCGGTCATAGATCAATATTGGCATGGCATGATGTTTACGTAGACTTGATGTGTAGACATGACGATCACCCAGGCCATATGTACTAGTCCAAGCCGCGACGATACCTACTTGGCCATGTACCAACAAACTACAATCGAACACTGATCAGGCACTACAAACGCGCTCGAGACGGCAGGCGGAACCGGAAGTTTTCAAATGTTTTTTTGGGGATTCCATTGTTCTTTTTGTCGATCAGGCCTGGTTCGAATTGGGGAATTCTTTTCTAAGTACCAGCAAAGGAAGCCAGTACGAGGGGAAAGAGGGAAACAACATCACAACCTCGTTTGTCGCATTGAGCCCATGCGAACACGTCAAAAGGACGTGCGAATGTAGTAAAACACCAGATCGAAACCAGACCAGACCGCTGCCACAAAGTCCACAAACCAGCCCTCGCGCAAAGAACCTGATTTCGTTTCTCATATCAATAATATTTGTTGGGAAAAAAGGCTTTCTAAATCTTGAATTTTGCGACTCTCTCCTCCTCTCTCTCGCGCTCGGTTCTCCAAAATCGACCTTCCGGGACTTTTGGAGCAAAAGATTAACACCAAAAAGTCAATCCACCCATACATTCACATCCATTCGATACATCGGAAAAAGGCGACAGTCGATAGACGGGAAGACGGGTAGCGCGGCAGTTTAGGGCTGGGAAGTTGGGGAGGTTGAAGGTACGGCAAAGAAGAAAAGCGGAGGACACGTTTTTGGCCGAAGAGTGATCATGAAAAACCGGTCGTGAGGGATATGCGAGAGAAGAAAAGAGACAAAATAGACGACGCGAGCGAAATTTCGTTTTGGCGGTTTTTAACGGAGACGGCGGGCCTCGCGCTCGGACTCGAGGAGGCACAGGATGTCATCAACGCGGACTGGTGCGGGATATGTTAGTGTGGTTCGTAAATTTTGTGTGGTCGGTCCCCGAAATTTCATATTCCGACATTTGGCACTTCAATTGGTTTGAAGACCATGTATTCCTCCTCTTGAGATGTGCATAATCGAGAGACGACCGGAAGGAAATCATTATCGCATACCTGGGCCCTTGACGTTACGGATGATGGAACGCGAGGTGTCGTCCATGAACTCGACGCGGACCTGGGTGACACCACCACGGGATCCTAGAAAGAAATCCAATTAGCCATTATTGTTCCTCCAAAGTTCTGGCTTTCATATTCTTTTGACGGGCGATCGGGGGCGCATGGGCAGAACCCCGCGGATATCGAAATGTGGATTTTGAGCTTCAAAAACTCAGGAAAGGCACATACCGGTGCGGCCGAGGACACGGGTCACCTTGACGAGCTTAACGGGCTGCTTGCTGGAATCCATCTTGTCGGGAGGGAGAGGGCGTTGAGCTCGAGGGTTGGAGTTGGTTGGACGGGAGTAAGGGAATGTTGAAGATGAATTTGCCTTGTGTGGGTTCGTGCAAATTACGCGAGGGCTCAGGGCTGGACACCTGAGCCGTCAGGCAGAAGATGAGTCAGCGGGTAGTGGACACCTTGGCACCTGATTGACACCTAACGGCTCAGGCAGAAACCATTTCTTTTACGTATACAAGCGCAACCTCACTGGATACAGTTGCGCCAATTAATTGAGCCTCCTGAGTTTATAGAGTCATGTCAGAATTGAAGCAATTGGTTGTAGAGTATCACGTGGGCCAGTCCTCTCACCCTTGCGGTCTTCCCGTACAATCTCCGGTCCCGCCGTTCGGATCTGCCCCTCCAATTTCTGAGCTCCGGTGTGACTCTGACTCTTATCTTTTATCCTCTTGAGCAATTGACTCTTTCTCTTAATATCCCGTTATATACAACTACCTCCAACCCTCTCAAGCCGAAGCCTCGCGTTCAATCGCTCAATCGCAATGGATCTCGTCAACCAGTGAGTCAATCCCAATTGAAAATCAGCATTGCGCATTATGCTGACCGTATGACCCCAATCAGCCTCGAAGGCCGTCTCCTTTTCGCCGTTCCCAAGAGCAAGTCTCCCCCAAGTCATGATAACTCATAAAGTCTACACGACACTCCCACGAAGCTGGAACAAAGAACAAAGAACAAGAATAAGCACAAGAACAAGAACAGCATGCTGACGACACATGCCACTTTACAGAAGGACGTCTGCAACAAGCAACTCTGGACCTCCTCTCCGGCTCCGACGTCCAATTCCGCCGCGAAACCCGTCTCGACATCGCGCTGGTGAAGAACTTGCCCATTGCGCTGATCTTCCTGCCCGCCGCTGACATCCCAACCTTCGTCGGCGAGGGCCGCGTTGACCTCGGTATCACCGGCCGCGACCAGGTCGCCGAGCACGATGCCACCCTACCCGCCGGCGAAGTCTCCGGCGTGGAGGAGATCCTCGATCTCGGCTTCGGCGGCTGCAAGCTGCAGGTCCAGGTCCCCGAGAAGGGCGACATGACCGAGGCGAAGCAGCTCGTTGGCCGCAACGTCGTGACCAGCTTCACTGCGCTCACTGAGCAGTTCTTCCGTCAGCTTGAGGGTGTCGAGGCGGGCCAGAAGCTCAGCACTAAGATTAAGTATGTTGGCGGTAGTGTCGAGGCTGCTTGCGCTCTCGGTGTTGCGGATGGTATTGTCGATCTTGTTGGTATGTGATCTCCTTCCTTGGCCATTACATTGGCTTTATTGGCAGCATGCTTATATTCCGCGTTCATCAGAATCCGGTGAGACCATGAAGGCCGCCGGCCTCAAGGCTATTGACACCGTCGTCTCGAGTACCGCCGTGCTGGTCAAGGCCCGCGAATCCAACAGCGACATCCTCACCCTCCTCACCTCTCGTATTCGTGGTGTCATCACCGCCCAGAAGTTTGTTCTCTGCCAGTACAACATCCCCCGTACTCAGCTGCCTGTCGCGTCCAAGATCACCCCCGGCAAGCGCGCACCTACTATCACTGCCCTTGAGGAGGAGAACTGGGTTGCTGTCAGCTCGATGGTTGAGAAGAAGCGCATTGCTACAGTAATGGATGAGCTGACCAAGGTTGGCGCTACTGATATCTTGGTGATGAACATTGCCAACTCTCGCACGGATTAAAATTTTTGATGACTTGTTTTTTTGTTGGTACTTTCTAGCATTTCTCTCATGATTGGTTATCTTATTTTCCTACTTCATATATTTCTTATGAATTGGGGATATTGTCTTCTTCTTCGTTCTTTCTTTTCTTTTTGTGGGATTTTCTCTTTGTTCCGATGGGATTTGGAATGAGGCAAAAGCACATTCTGCTGAGATGTTTTGATCTCTTTCGATGCAGGTACATACATAGAAGGGCATCGGGTTATATTGCGGGTTAAAAAAAGATCTATTCGTCTTACAATTCGTCCGAATCCGTGTTTAACTTGTATCTTTCTATTTCTATAGATGATATCTTCATCTTCCTTGTCAATGTACAAGAAATATCTAATGTATATACTCACCTCAAAAGAAACATGTCAATCATATATCCAAAAACCAGTCCAAACCCACATAAACGTAGAAATCATAAGCGCAAGGCATTGGTATCATCAAGCAGAAATCAGACATAAATCAAAAAATCAAAAAAGTCCAACCAAATAACAATCATAATTCCTTCTCACCAAGCCCAACACCCTCCTTCCTTCCCCGAATAAGAGCCCTCAAACACTGCCCAACCCCCTCAAGATCCCCAAGCAGCCCAACATGCCCGCGATCACTTTTAACCAACCCATCCTTAATAATCCGATATCCAGGCGGAAGCATAGCAGCCGAAGCAAGACAAACCCCATCACCAGCCGCAAACGCCAGATCATCATACGCATCAATATGCTTGATGCCCTCGCGAGAGACAACCCGCGCTCCGTATACAGTCGGCACGGATTTACCGTACAACACAGCCACAGGCGGGTATTTATTCTCGGAGTGATGAGCCGGCCGGAAAGCAAGGTTCGATTTGAACCGTTTCGTCTCGTGCAGTGTGCGCTGGAGATACTCCATTGCTGCGCCGCGTGGGATCGTGCTCGTTGTTGCCGCTTTGGTTGTTGCTGAGCTGCCGCGCGGGTGTTGGACGGGTCCCACTAACCCGTCTGCTGGGGAGTGTGCGGTCTCGTAGGCGTTGTGGGCTTTTTCCGATGCGTAGGTTGCGACGGAGGACGGGGTTGGCGTTGTGTTTGAGTGGATTGGGGCGTGATAGGCGGATGGGCGGGGAGGGTTGCGGGCTGTGATGTCCTTGTCTGTAGTGGAGATTGGTTGGTTGGTGTCTGAGAGGTTGTAGGCTTCTTGGGCGAGGGATTCGTCTGAGTCGTCGCGTGGAGGCATTGAGAAGCGCTTGCCGATAAGCGGGAGGTCTTTTAGGCCGCGGTTGCTTAGGCTGCCGTTTGTTGGGAGGGCTGGGGCTATGCATGGCGAGAGGCGGTGCTCGTCCCAGGTTTTGGCGTCGAAGAAATCGATGCGGAATTCTTGTTTGCTTTGCTTGTCGATGAAGCAGTGGCCGTCTTCGGGGAGGAGGGCGAAGCTTGTGCGGAAGGTGAAGTTTACTTGTGCTGTTAGGACGCGTGAGCTGAGGAGGACGTCGTCGCCGTTGCGGAGGGGTCCGAGGATGTTCACACAGTGCTGGGGCACGCCTGCGTAGATGACGCCTGCGAAAAGGTCCGGTCGTTCGTTGACCGCGTGACGGGTTATGAGGCCTCCCAGGCTGTGGGCAATGACTGTCGCTCCACGGGGTTTCTCGGAGCCTTCTGGTTGGGGTTGGTTGCACGGCAAATTCTCCAAGTAGGCGATGAGTCTGCGCGACAGAAGCTCAGGGCTCAATCGCCAGTCATAGCCGTAATCATGGACACGGAGGTCTCCACGTTGGGCATTGTCGCTCTTGCGCAGTCGTTTCATTAATCGTCGGCAGACGTCCACAGGACCAACATGAGAGAGAACACCCGATGGGATGATTGTCTCTTCCATGCGCTCTTCATCCTCTGGGTTCAGTCCGACCTCCAGGTCCACCTTTCGCAGATTCAAGCCAACCTTCATCGGAACCCAGAGTTGTCGGTGAGGCGGTTTCGCCGACCGCAGAATTGATCCTCGGTATCCTCCCAGGATAACAACATCACCCGTAAGCTCGGCCATGGCTTCTTCCAAAATGGGATGTGTCGGATTGGGATTGTTCCGCGGAAGAGGTGGCGGGCTCACAGCACGCTGGGATGTCTCTTTATTGTCAGAGCCATTGAAAGCGGAATTAGAGCTATTACCAAGCTCTAGAAAGAACTGACGAGAACCCCAATCGGTGCGAATGTCCTGGAGAGTCGGCATGCTGAGTAGCCTGCTGCTCGAATCTTGGAGACTATCCTTGATTGCCTTGAATCTGCTGTTCACCTGAGAGTGCACATTCTCGTATAGTGGTCTCTGCTCCAGGGACGATGCCGTGGACGAAGCGCGCAGGTATAGTGATTGATCTGAGGATGACCTCCGTAGACTCGGTGGCCGACCTGTCACAGCTGTGCTAGGTCGCCGGGCAAAAGAATGCTTCGCAGCTGAGGTTCCATCTGGGGATCGCAGCTCAGAAATTGGCTGAGAGGCCTCTCCATCATCATCATGACCGAAGCCACTCGATCCCCTCGATGCCCGCGGTGAGGGCGGAGAACTCCGATCCAGCGACGACGTTCTCTTCTGCTCCAAGTTCTTTTTAACAGCGGGTGCCACGGTCTGACTGCGCGATCTATTCTGCCCGTTCCCCGGGCCGCGGAACGAGAGCGAAGGCCGCTTCCTCAGCGACGCCAAGTCCGGCAAGAACTTCTTCAGTTCGCCAGACCAGGCACGCGGCCGACGAGGCAATGACGTCTTCAATAAATTGCCGACAAAACTAGTCCGGTGGCTCACAGCTGTGTCCTTGTGTTCCGCCGTAGCCGGGGGCTTGCCCCAACCCGGGGCGAAAAGATCACTGCGGGGACCATGTGGAAGACGGCGCTGCAGCTGCGTCTGAACAGAAGGACTCGTGCGCTCTTTTCGCTGTACGTCGGGTTCGGTCTCGAGTTCTACCGCCTCCGGCTCGGCCGTGATGTGCGATGCGAAAAGACCGTCTTCACCGACAGTATCCGGGATCGTCGCGAAATATTCCCCTTGCTTTTCCAGCACGCGGTTCTTCTCTTCCAGGGGCGTTGCGCGGGCTTTCATGCGGCTTTGTTGGCGGCCAATGCTGACCCCGACCACATCGCCGGCGGCATCTTCGTCGGCGTCTGCGACGGACAGGGCGACCGGATCATCGCTGTCGGAGCTCGAGAAGGACGAGTAGTGTGAGGGGGAGTCTGAGGCGGCGATGTTCGGGGACGACTCGGAGGAGTATAATGTCGGGTGTTTCTGCGGCGGAGCTAGCGCCTCTGGATAGTTGCCGATTGAAGTCATCTGGAATATAGAGAGCTCTCAGAGCATGAGGTCGTACATGTACGGGTGTGCGACTGTCCCCAGTGTGATGTAATTGTGGCCCGGGCGTATATAAATATGCAAAGCTTCAATTTCAGGCGCTGATGCAGATTTCAATGCAGTAACTGAATATGTGTAGCTGTGTGGTTATGATTTTTATTTTCTTATAAACTGGTCGGAAACAGTGGGTTCCACCAGCACAGCCTTCTCGGGTCGCCCGGAAGGCGAAGTCCGTTTGATGCTTTTGTGCCTCGGGAGACTTGATAGATATCTGGGCAAATGCTTAGCCTGTGTTGATACCTGCAGCGTTGTCTTCTCCACGATCTACGCGCCCCCGTGGTTCGATGAGGGCCCCCTAATTTCCGCAAAACATCATCAACCCACCTTAGCATGTTGACGGCGATTTGAATCATGATGCTTTTGAATCTGTTACAATCCTGTTCTATGCACATTTACCTACGAACTAAATCAACCGGGATCCTATTTCCTACCAGATCGTCGCAATGACGGCATCTCACATAAGATTTCAAGATTTTAACGTTCAATATTATGGGGTAACGTATCATACAGGCATAGGTCAACAGTAGTTCTATCATACACATAATCAACTGCGCCCCACAAACTTCCCCGACCGAATCTCCTCCTCGCCTTTACGCGCGATGTCCGCATTCCGCTCTGCCCCCTCGTTAGACCCGAAGGCCCGATCAACAGCGGTATTCACGGCTCCACGCAGGGATTCCCCGGCACCCTAAACAAAGTCAATTAGACCAAATCAGAGTATATATATCGACAACACCAACTTACATGAACAGAAGCCGCAGCTCCCTTCACTCCACGACCGAGATCATCACCGGCCTTTGACCCCGCCATGGAGCTCTTATCAGTCGTGGTGGAGGGCTGATCTTGTCTCGCTGCCCGGTCTGTCATTTTGGCTGTTGGCTTCTCATAGCTTGACCCTGTTGCAGGGTTGTAGCCCTTTGTTGCAGGATCATAGTCTGATCGTGAATCCTTCATACCCGTCGGGAAGCCAGGTGAGCCTGTTGAGGAACCGCCGGCGACATTATGGTGGGTTCGTTGGGTTGGTTTGTAGGTTTCGTTATTCATGGTCGTATATTTGGCTTGATATATGTATACAATGTAGGTTATTACAGTTGAAGATAGAAGCCGAGGGACTTGGACTTAATTTATAGTTGTCGATGACGTCAGTGAGCGTAAGGAGGCTCTTCGATCCAAAGATCTATGAAGTATACAATAATCTATAACGTTAGCAGTTGGCATTCTTCTTGTGGTACACTGCATCACCAATTCCCAAATGCATCATTAGACATTAACAATGCATAAAAAGTATCAATAATCATTCCCGAGCCGAGGTCCAGGAGCAGTTTTCCTAATCTGGGAGCCTCTCCGATACCCCAGACTCCCTTTTCTTCAGCGCCATTCCCTCCCTCCCCGTTTTTCTTTTAATTTATCTCTATAACCCTTAATCTCTCTCACACACTCTCTCTGTATACAATCCTCCAAAATGTCCTACAAGCAAATCATCTACACCACCCCGCCAGCCCCGGCCATCGACCCCTCCCTCACAACAGGAACCTTCCGCGTGAACACAACCCCCAAACCACAAAATGTCCCAGCGGACAAAGTCCTCGTGCGCGTGCACTACCTCTCTCTCGATCCAGCCATGCGCCAATGGCTAACCGCCAAACGCTCCTACATCGCCCCCGTCGAACAAGGCGCCGTAATGCGCGGCCAGAGCATTGCCCAAGTGGTCTCCGTCGGCAGCGACCTAACAACTCAATACAAGGTCGGCGACTGGGTAGTCGCCTACTCCGGCTGGCAGGAATATGCCCTAGTCGGCGCCAAAGAAGCTGAGAAGGTCACCGTCCCGGCCGGCGGCCGCCCCACAGATGCCATGTCCGTTCTCGGCATGACCGGGCTGACGGCGTACTTTGGTATGCTTGAAGTTGGGCAGCCGAAGACTGGGGACACGGTTGTTGTTTCTGGGGCTGCTGGTGCGACGGGCATGGTTGCTGGTCAGATTGCAAAGATTAAGGGTGCGAAGCGGGTTGTCGGGTTGGCGGGGAGTAAGGAGAAGTGTGAGTTCCTTGTGAAGGAGCTGGGTTTTGATGCCGCGGTCAATTATAAGGATGCCGATTGGAAGAAGCAGCTTAAGGAGGCTACGCCCGAGTATATTGATGTTTTCTTTGATAATACTGGTGGTGAGATTCTTGATGCTTGTCTTGCGAGGGCTGCGAGGGATTCGCGTTTTGTTATTTGTGGTGCTATCAGTCAGTATAACTCTGCTAAGCCGCAGGGTCCGGCTAGCTTTATGACTGTCATTGTGAGTTTGGTTCTTGGTTCTTGTTTTTGGGGGGTTAGCTAACTGTTGGCAGTCGCAACGTATTACTATCAAGGGCTTTATTGTCTTTGATTATGCGAAGAAGTATCCCACTGCCCTGAAGGAGCTGGCCTCCTGGTTGTCTCAGGGTAAGCTCAAGCGCAAGGAGCATATTGTCCCTGGTGGTCTGGAGGCGGCGCCCAAGGCCCTGATTGATCTCTATGCCGGTGTCAACACTGGTAAGATGATGGTGGAAGTCGTCCCGGTCAGCGAGGCCTTGGCTGCCAAGTCCAAGCTGTGAGATTAGAATCCTGTGTCATATAGCGGTACACTTGGAAGACAGGAAGAAGGATCTACATACAACATAGGCAAATCTAAGCACAAAAGAAGGCTTTTAATCAAACTGCACTAGAAATATCTCACACAGTCCCAGCAGCAAGAACATATCCCCCGTCAACAACAACACTCTGTCCATTCAGATACTGATTCGTCACCGCAAAAAGCACAGCACTAGCCATATCCTCATCCTTCCCAGGTCGAGAAGCCGGAACCTTCTTCTCATATTTCTCAGCAGGAATGAAACTCTTCTGCTTCTCATCACTCTCTCCAGCAGTCATCTCACTAGGGAACACACCAGGCGCAATATTATTAACGCGGATCCGCAAATTCGAAGAAGAGATCTCATGCGCCAACATTTTCGTCAAATGGATCGCTGCCGCTTTGGAAGCATTATACGCAAAATGATGTTGCGATAACTTCACAATACCCGAAATGGAAGTGGTATTGATCACAGTACTCGACCAGCCTCGTTCGGCCTCAGATCCCTTCTTGAGAAGGGGTAGGAAAGCAGTTGTCATGAAGAAGAGCTGCGAGACATTCGTGCGGAAGACATCGTCCCATTGAGCGAAGGTGGCGTTGGGGTCGTCGAAAAGTGATTCACGGAGTTTGCCTGCGTCTTCGTGTTCTGTCTCTTGGGTTTGATTGGAGATGCCGGCGTTGTTTATCAGGATTGAGAGGTGGTCTTCGCGGGAGGACAGTTCTTTGACTAGGTTGCTGATATCGGTCTTTTTGGTAATGTCGGCTGTGAGGGGGATGATTTCACCGCTGATGTTTTTGTTGTATAGCTCGGCTACTCGGTCGAGCTTTTCTTCTGTTCGGCCGATTATGTAGACTTTGGCGCCGTTTACTGCTAGGGCCTGGGTGGCCATTAGGCCGATGCCTGAGCCGCCGCCTGTGATTAGGGCCACTTTTGGGTCTGGTTAGAAGCTGTCGGTATGGTTTTTGGTGTATGCGTGGCTTTACCTTTGTTCTTCACATTGAAGAGGTTCTCGAGCTTGAAGTTCTGGTTACTTTGTTGCGCCTCCATTTCGATCTTGTTTGAGACAGGAGACTTTTGTGCAGATGAGGTCACGAACTGGCGGGATGGTGGATAAGGAGAGAGATTCTGTAGAGCAATTGATGGGTATAGCAACTTCGGAGAGTTCTTCAAGTAAAGAGCCGAAATAAATCGTCGAGTTGGGATATGAATTCGCGACATGGTTGCCGAAGTTGACGTGGGTTTATATACGGGAAGACAATACTGTGGGAAAATCGACAACCATGAAATATGTTGGAATCTAAAACCTGTTCTCGTGGAATCTTGCCTGTTGCAAATACAGGTTATTATTCATGTGTTGGTCATAGATTAGTGACTGGTTTGTCTCCCATCGACGTTCTTTTGTGGATCTTCCTATGACAGGGAATCGGTTTATTTCGAGACATGGATCTTTCAATAGCCAGTCGTAGACATCGGTCTAGGCAAAGTTAATTCAAGGTTTCAGGTTTTATTGTGTAAGACAGGAGCTTGTTTTACTACTTAGTAGGTGTCATATATCAGAATGATGTAATAACTATGTCGACCTCGGCCAAGTTACATTTTTGCTACGTTAGGACTACGCGAGATGTAGAAATAAGATGAACAGCTCAACTATGTAGATACAAGAGGGTTAGAACCAATCTAGTGTTATAACTATAAGCTTACGGGAGAGTTCTATCCTTGCCATGTTCCAAGTCTTCGAAATTCAGATAACTTATATATTTCGTATAGACAACCTAAATAGAGTCTGCATTCGATCCGAATTACCAACACCTAGTCGACATATAGAGCAAACTAATCATGATTTTAATCTTAACCTCAGGTCATTGATGTACCCCTTGCATGTTCATTGAAAGATAACGCACGAACCGAACATATCGGGAACAGCTGAAAGTTAACCACTAAATTTCCTAATAAAGCAAAAAACCCATCGTTCATTGAGTAGCATGCGGAGACTTAGCGATCTACACTGATTGTTTATATGTTTGTTAGCTCGATATTTCAACTTATCTTCTGGCATACTGGCGGGGAATAAAGATTCCCGTGGCGGAAGACGGCTGTAGATGTGTTGGGAGACTGCATGATAGTCTTGGAGGATATCGTTCACTGCGAGGAAAATTTACTAGACACCACGTAGGTTATAATGTCCTGGTTTGCAACGTCCAAGGTTCCCAAGGTGTGTATACCTTATGAGATAAATGACCATTGAATGCCCGCGACATCCCTACAATGGGCCACTGAAACCGTAAATTCAGTGCTCATATTCATACATCGCTAAGCATGCTAGTGTACAGTGTAATACAGTCTTCCCCGATGGAAAAAGAACAAATTGACACCCACGACGAAACCATAGCAAATAGCAATCCATGTGGGTGTGAATATATGCTTAGTTTTCAGGGCACGGGGGAGTGGTAAAGCTACCACATTCACTGATTCAGTCCTCGTCCAATTTCATTCCTCGTTACCTATAACTCCTCCGCAAAAGTACTCGTAACATCACAAGTTTGGGGATCTGTTGATTTAGTCAATATTGCCAGGGAGGTAGAGGAGAGAAAAGTCGTGTTGGTCTCCCTCAGAGATGGTCTCCTCGGATGGGGCTGGGTGGCCCATTGGTTGCCAGCTGGTCTGGTCCATGTGGCCGTGGTCATATGGGTTTCCATAGACGGGGCCATTCGAAGGGGCGAGCAGGGGATTGGCATGGTATCCACTCTTGTTGAAGTCGCGGTAATGGTCACTAAGCACCGACTCATCAAAGAAGTATCCAGGTGAGGGATCACGGTTGTCGACGGCAGCGCGCTTGGCAAATGGTGAGTGCCAGCCGTGAGCATCAATGCGACCATGAGGGTCCAAAATGGGCTCAATGTTCTCCTTGTCAAGCGCGGTTTGCCCAATCTTCGAGCCATGCATGCCAAAGGCGTTTGACTTTCCGTCCAAAACAAGATGCTTGGGGGTCAGTGTATCAATATATGCTGTACTGGGTCGCTCTTGGCCCTTGAGGGAGAATTTGTGGTCGTCTTCATCGGTGAAAACGCTGAAGCCACCCTGCGACTTCTTTCCAAATGCCTGGACAGCAAGACCCAGTTCATCATCTTCATCTGTGTAGGATACAGTGCGGTCTGTTGTGCGCTGAGACCGACGAGGTGATCTGCGTGGTCCCTTGGCCATTTCCTTAGTCTTCTTGGTACCTTCATATGCAGCAGTTTTCGCGCGTTTCCTGTCCACGGCACGGGGCATGTTGGGGTCAGCTCGTTCCAAGGTGAGTTTTCTGGGGCGGGTGAAATGACGGCGGGGAATCGGAGTCTCTCCTTTCAATGGGCTGTGGTCTTCAACATTGCCCGAAATCACACGGAGCTTTCGAAGGGTACCAGATGGAGAAAAGACCATTTCAGTGGGGGTCACGAGCAACGAAGTCAATTCCATTCTCTTCAGTGAGGAACCGTCCTTCTTCTGGTTGCGCTTGAGCTTCATCTTCTGTGTAGCAGAGTCAAAGATATCCATGCCAGGCCACAAAACGCCCTTCAGTCTTGCGATTTCGTCAGCACGAGCCTTGTCCACAACGCCACCAGATGCGTGGGAAACGGGTTCCACAAGAGGCTCGAGGGTGTCTCGGGAGGAAGCCCAGGCAATCTCTTCAGGCTTTCGTCGGTTTCGGGGCCGAGTGGGTGTCACGGGTAGGGTTGGGTAGTCTCTGTCCTTTGGCACAGGTGTGCCCCCAGATTGCCAGTTGTTCGAGAATCGACCGGAGCGGAGGAAAGGACCGGTGGAAGAGTTTGCACTCACGACCTTGGTGGTCGATCTCTTTGGAGTATTGATGGGTGTGAATGTTGAATATTCTGTGTCTTCATGTTTGCCAAGGAATGGATCAGCCAGACGAGGGTCAATACAATCAGAGATTGAAGTTGTTGAGCGCGTTGAAACGGAGGCATCAGTGGCACGTTTCTTTGGAGGAGGTTTGTTGATGTTGTCTTCCGACTTTCTCTTCTTGTTGCGGCATTGTTTGTTGGACAAACGCTCGGCCAACTGCCTGGGGATGTCATTTGCTTTGGACCATAGTTCGTACTCCTCGAGGAGTTCGGTGGCATCGTCTTCATGGTGACTGCGGACGGTGAGCTTGAACGTGTGGGAAAGGTGAGCCTTGGAGGCCACGTGGGTCAACAAATGGGAGCTATCACAGAATCGCGGCTGCCCAGGGCAGATGATGCACTGGAGTGAAGTATCCATTGCTCCAAGAGAGAAAGACTAGATGCAAAAGGAAGGGGCAGTAGAATTGTCCAAGAGCATGTATAGCGAATAGTGAAGTCGACGAAGGAACGATGAAGATGTGAAAAGGTAAACAAGCAAGACGTGACCAAAAGACAACCGCCGTACCTGCCCTTTTGACGACCTACGGTTGGGTTGGGAAGGTGCCGGTCACGGGAATCACGGGTTCATGAGGTCAATAGGTATTCAACATCAATGTCTGTTATTGTCAAAGTAATTCACTATCCTATTGTATGTACCACGATGTCTTAACAGCCTTAGGCCATTGTGGGGGGATATGAAGCGGAATAAGTCAAAGTGGTTCTTGATCTCCTCCCGCATTGTATCCCGTGGTCCATGGGCAAAGAACATTCACGGGTTATTAGATTGCGGGAGGGTAATAAATAGATGCAATTCAATACATTTCACCTCAGATATTTGATGATGGACTTGGGCATACAACTAGATAATGTTAACAATCAATCCCATATCACGTGCAGAATCAACTCACTAAACAGGGTCGATCTCCTCAAGACCTTCAAACTTAAGTAGACTTAACCCCGCAAGGCTAAAGTGTGTATGATAGACATCAACCATGTTGCCTGGTCGATCAGCAAAGCCTCCAGCATCGGGATCCTGAATAACGTTAGGACGGTGTCATATAATTTCCAAGGGTACACTAACCTGACATTGCAATACAAATGCAGCAAGCTTCTTTCCATCGATCCAGTGCAGACGGTCAATCATGGCAAGACTTGATCCAACCCACCAGCTATAGCACGCATCGGCCAGCTTCTCTGGTCGGCCATTGAAGCCACCGCTCTCAATCTGTCGTTCACTGAGCCAGGCCCCTAGGCGATCCTTGTTCACCAGATCCAAGCGGCCCGCAATAGCCAGGGCACCAATGCAAGTGAACACCTGACCAGCATGAGACTCGGCGCCAGGGCTAATACCATAACCGCCATCCAAGTTCTCACAGCTTTGAATGTGAGCAACAGCCTTGGGAACATCGACTAGTTCCAGAAGACGCAACAGCGATAGTGCATTGAGAGCACCATATAGGAATCGGGTATCGGTTTCACCCCACTGATCTCCCTTGAAGGAGCCATCTGCGTTCTGCAGGTTTGCAATGACTGTAACGGGTTAGTGTCCTAGACTGTTGATCATGTTCGAGAGGAGGGCCGTACAAGACCCAACTTTCTCCTTGCCGCCTCGGCCTCGGTTCTCGAGTTCATCCACAGCATCAATGGTGACGAGGATCTGGACAGCCGAGACGGTGTAGAGCATGTGGGCGTCGTGGCCTGGTGCCGCGCCGAAACCTCCATTGTCGCTTTGACAGGACAGCACAAAGTCGATGGTCTGGTCTCGAGGCAAGGCATCTGGTTGACCCAAGATATGCAAGGCCGTCAAACCCCAGTACACGCCATTCAGTCGAAGGTGCTCGGTCAGCCAGTATTCCAGTTCATCCTTCCTCTATGATCCGTCAGACGCCCGACGCGTTGTTTTCTCTCAAGGAGCACGCACTGTGTCCAGGTTCTTGATGTAAGTCACATGTTTCATGGTATGCAGTTCAGTATCTGCGGGGCTACCCCCAGCCCTCCCCGGGCCCGATACTAAAGCCATTGTCGATGGGGGCTGAAGTTTAGAAAGCAGGATGGTGATTGGAGGAAGTTAGTTGAGGATCCGAGAGCTGAGACCATTAATAGGGCGGTGAAGCCATCCAGTCAAGCTAGATCATTACAGTTAGCCAGTGGCTTGCACATGGGATGCAGGGAGTTTGCGGTTTAGTGTGCGATTTTCTGCGTTTTAGTCACCGCCTCACGTGAATGTCCCCTTTCGGCATAGTATGGTTACATAATAGCGCTAGTTTGACGTCTCGCAGCCATGTTTCAGATTTGGATGGAACCTCCGAGGTGTGCTACGTGCAAAATAATTATAGATTAAACACATTATTTCTGACCTAGATACATATGTGTTGTAATCCGAGTCTTCCAATGTCACACAAGACATACAAGACGCTTCCAACCTTTACACCGTGGCCCCCATTGTAGACAATGGAGGCTGTTTCTAAAACGAGAACTCCACAAGCCATCCATGGTCAAGTCGGCGATATAGGACCTGAAACCCAGGCAGTAAATTAAATTAGAAAAGAAAAGTGGAGGTCTCAAAAAACGCTTCATGGTCAGTGGGAACTGCCCCTGATCCATTGTTCAGTAGTAAGCCACCAGTACCATACCAACAGTAGGTACTATATTATAATATTACTGCCTATTTTATCTATTACTTCATCATTTCTACCTCTGAAGGTAATGATCTAGATATGACCATTGACAACCATGGTATGCAAAAATAGGATTTGCTGGACATCCCTTTCCGGCCAATTGCAAGCCACAACGACGACTGCAACGTAAGGCAAGCACATCATCCCGCCCGTGGCTCCAACTGCCAGACCCAGTGGCCTAAGTGGAGAGGGCCTCTGATCACAAAGTACTCCGTTCACCGTGCATCTTTCCTTAACTCTTTTCAGTCCCATCAGGATCCATCGTCCGAGCTGGAGGTGACGTGAGCCAATGCCAATTTCCAAATGTGAAACAACCGGAACTATAGTTACTCTTCACGTCTACCCATAAGTTACTGTGTACTGTGCTCGGGTCGATCCAACCGAAGGCGTCCCTTGGATCAGTGACGTCTGCCCCTGAATAAGGAATCAGATATGCGGGCAATTAAACCTGGTCGCCCACTGAATTTCTTTCTAGAGAGTGAATTGATTGGATTTAATTAAAATAAGATATGAAAAATGCGGAATGTTAGCATTGATATTTCTGCAATATTCTTAATTTTCGGATTGTGGCTCTCAAAGTGCTCGGACTAGTGTACCGCTAAACTTGTGTACAGGAGTTCCTTTCGATCGTCTTCTGCC
>ERZ1673737.1226-NODE-1226-length-26225-cov-4.429156_pt1 | contig 26225 bp, 30 predicted proteins | sample MGYA00580211_ERZ1673737 | MGnify/ENA primary metagenome ERZ1673737 (study PRJEB41218, sample SAMN15661789) | gut metagenome | host: Homo sapiens | place: Canada: London | collected 2015-08-20/2019-03-30 | study: EMG produced TPA metagenomics assembly of... | reverse complement strand
AGAGTCGCTGAGATCTCGGCATCCAGGGCCTCTGTGGCCAGCTCCGCATCGTCAACCTCTTCTTCGGAAGTGGAATCGTCGGAGTCTTCATCGCCTGGGCGCTTTCCGAGACTGGATGTCTTGCCGTACTTGGATTCCACTATTCCAAATCCACATTAATATATGTCTTCAAGTAGAAAGTTTGGGAATAACATACGTCTCGCAACTTCCTCTCTTTTCTTGTTGTGTTCGAATCGACGAGCGTAGTCCTCGTTAATCTTGAATCCAGTGTCTGGCGACTGCTTGCCGAGGAGAACCCCGCCAGCCTCATCGCCAGAGTCACTGTCGCTGTCATGCTCCATGAGCTTCCGCATCTTCTTAGAAGGAGGCTCCATTGTCAGGTATTTGCTTGAAGATCGACTTGGTGAAATCCCCGACTGGCAGAAAGGGAAAAAAACTCACACCGCCCCTGTGAACTGCAGAGCCAGGTACCAAGGCACCAATGGCAATCACTGACGTAGCCAATTAGATCATCTCATCCCCGGAGGCTCGGACTGAGCGTCTGCACAGTTGAGAGCCCCGGATTATTCAAGGCACGTGGGATCTCTAGTTGAATTTTTGAATTGACTCTCGTCTTCTATTCCTGTGTGGCGAGTGGAGGCTCACCCTTGTTTTGGTCTTTTTGCTCGCATCGAGTGTATGACTGGAGACATACACTAGATGTCGACTCAAGCACATACCCCCTTACCCCAAGTTGGGAAGCTTGTGAGCGTGGTGTGAGTATTTGCCAAGAAGATGCTTCTTGACCTCATGCTAATGTCTGTTCAATCCCAGCCCGGTCGGTCTTAAAGAAGCTGCCCTCGACTCGCCCACCTTCCGTGCCACCACCCTCCATTTTTGCGACCAGGTCGAATATATAGAGAAATGGCTAGATGGATATGCAAAGGCTGCAACAAAGCTCTCCTCCGAGCTGACGGCTCTGGAGAGTGTTGTGAACAGTTTTCTGTCCTACTCGACCAGCCCCCTCAGTGTCTCCGAAGCGGTCGTCGATCATGATTACACACTGTTGGCTATGAAGAGGACCGGGGAGGGATCCAAGGATCTCTGGAGCGGATTAGTGTCATCGACTAGGAAGATGGAGGGATTGATTGCTGAACCGATCCGCGACTTCATCCATGAGGATCTGCGGCAATTTAAGGTACGCTGGACCCCTTGGACTAATCTGTTCGCGAACGGCGTTTGACATCGTTATAGGAAATCCGTCGCAATCTCGAACAGACACAAAAACAGTACGACTATCTACAAGCCAAATATGCCTCTCAGTCCAAGTCCAAGGAAGCCTCGGCTTTGAGAGAAGAAGCGTTCCAGCTTCATGAAGCCCACAAGGCCTACATCAGAGCATCCATGGACTTCGCAGTACAGTCTCCCCAGGTGCGTAATGCGCTGGATCGTCTTTTGGTCAAGGTATCTTTCGATCAATGGCGGGAAATTCGGGGATTCCATAACCAAAACAGCGGCACATTCTCCAAATGGTCTCATGAGATGGATCGCATTAAGGGGTGGCTTCATGAGATGGAAGGGAGTGAAAGGTCATCCAAGAAGGAGCTGCTCTCTACCCGGAAGTACCTCGAAGAAGCAGCGGAGGCTGCAGCTCGCCCGTCTCGTGAACTGGAGGACTATAACATTTCAACTGTTCCGTACCTTGGCTCTCGTCCTCTCTCATCACTAAATGTGACAAAAGAGACGAGACCGGAGAAACAAGGGTGGCTGTACTTGCGCACTTTATCAGGAAAGCCTACTCGTACCGTCTGGGTCAAGCGCTGGGCTTTCCTCAAGAATGGCATTTTTGGTTGTCTTGTGCAGGGCGCTAGAACCGGTGGTGTTGAAGAAAGTGAGAGGATTGGTGTGCTGCTTTGCAGCATTCGTCCTGCTTTTCAAGAAGAACGCCGGTTCTGTTTCCAAGTCAAGACCAAGAACAACACGATTTTGCTGCAGGCAGACAACCAAAAAGAGCTGATGGAGTGGATTGGCGCCTTTGAGGCCGCCAAACAGAAAGCATTGGAAAATCCTGCTAGCACCGATCTCTCAGTTTCTGGAAAGGTCACTGTCCAAGATCCTGCATTTTCCATTTCTCAACCCCCGGCTCCCGAGTTCACTGCAGATCCCGCCGACTCTCTCACACCCCACACCCACGATGAGCCCGGCGGTGGGGAGCGAAGCTCAACACTTCCTGTCCCGGACCGTGATGGCAATGCATTCAGAAATAGCACTGATATTGGAAGCAGAAGGCCCACTGGCTTGGAAACTGAGAGTTCTGCCAGAGAGCACACTTCCAGACTGATCCAGAAGTTGGACCTTCATCGAAAATCTACCAACGTTGCCCCGACACCTTCTTCCCACCTTGGCCCCGTTGGTGGAATTGCCAGCCTCATCTCTGCCAGCCACAACATTCTCCCATACAGTGCAACCATTCCAATCAATGGGAATGACGATGCCAACCGAGGCCGCAGTTTGAGCAATGTGGAAGGGCCCGGTGAAAGCCTTGCACCTACAACCCTTGCCAATCCCCCAGCCCCTACCAGTATGAGCAAGGCCGCTGTTGTCGTGAGTAATGAAAGGGGCATTGGGGTAGGTCTCTCTGACAGCACAGGTGGGATGCCTAGTGGTATGATGGCGAACCTGTGGGGTAGCTCTAATTGGGGCTTTGTGAACAAGTTCCAAATGGAACAACGTCCACACGATGATGCCCCAGAAGGGCGGCCATCTTCCACCGTGAGTGACGGTTCAGTGCGTACCCTTGCTGCACAGCCTGATCAGCCGGGCGATTCAGCAAATAAGTCGGCGTCCGGGCCCCGTCACAGGCAGACCGTAAGTCTTGATGGCGAGGAAACCAAGCAGCTTCAGCGAGCTATAATGGGTGTCGAGCACGAGTATCCTAGCTATTATCCTCCTCGATTAAGGATACAAGATGCCCAATTCCGATTGCTGTTCCCAGATGTCAAAAGAGAGGAAGCTTTGGTGTTGGTGTTTAGGGCTACTTGGAGTCCAAACGACCTGCAAGAGTTCCCCGGACGAGCCTATGTCACAACCAGGAATATCTATTTCTACAGTCATCACTTCGGATTGGTGCTGACGACCGGTGTTTCTCTGGAGAGCATCAAAGAAGTGACTGCGGCATCTGGACGAGATTGTGATTTCCTTTTCCTTCACATTATCCCAGCACTCGGTAGTGACACCCCTGGCCGAGTCACCATCAAAACCTTCCTTGAACCTCTCAGACTTCTACAGAAACGTCTGAACTTCTTGATCCAAGGCTCTATTGCTGTCGAGCAATTGTCTTTGGAAGAATTGATCAAAGCCCTGATCAAGATGGACACGGGCTCTCCGACCAGGTCATCCAGCGCAGATAGCTGGGAGGATCTCTCGTCCGGACTTGCTGACATCAAATCAGATTGGGGCAAACGTGCTGCCACGGGCCCGGTGAGGGACATTCGAACCCCCATCTACATCGACAAAGAACTTGACCTGGACGGAGGCAGGGCGGGCCGGAGGGATATCGCCAAGTTCAGACTTCCAACTCAACCCGTGGAATATGTCCCACAAGGTGATCTGGTTCTGGTGGCCGATAAAGTCCTCGACATTAGCCCGAAAGCATTGTTCCATATCCTATTTGGCGACAAGAGCGCTGTGTGGCAGCTTCTACTCCATGAGAGACAAGCGCGAGGTAGGCCCATTCCTGACTTCAACCCTGAATCACATTGCTGACACTTCGAAGAAATTAAGCAAGGTCCTTGGACTAGTACAGAGTCCAACCACCTCCGCCGTGACTTCCACTACCACATTGGCGCGACGGATGTCCTTGGTAGGCCTGACAGTCGACTTTGTCATTGAGTTGTAACTGACCTTGCATAGGCAAAACCCATGATAATGCGATTTCGGACTATCAGATCATTGACGTTCTCAACGAGCATCTGTGCTACGTGATCACAGATAAGAAAACACCATGGCACCTTCCCTTCAGACGATCGTTCAGGTTGGTCAGCAAGGTTGTCATCACATTCCAGGGCAAGTCTAAGAGCAAGCTTGCTATTTACACCAAGGTCGAATGGCTGTGGTCACCCTACGGTCTCAAAAGTGAGTCAATCCCCTCTTGAGGAAACTACCTCGAACTAACACACCGCAGATGTGATCGACAAAAAGGCTAGTAATGATCTAGAACAAGACGCCTTGGACCTCGTGGATCTGGTCAGTGACCAAGTACGTCGGCTGGGTGCACACAGCCGCACTAAAAAGGCCATCACAATCTTCGGCCACGTTGGACGCCAAAGCAATGTCTCCCACTTCAACGGTGCTGGTATCAACTTGAAGTTGGAACCTCGCAAGCCTCGCGTCCAACGAAGCATGCACGAGCTTCTCCTTGAAACATCCATCTCATTCATGGAAACCACCATCTCCTTCCTGATGATGTGGGCCTTTGGTGTCATTCGCTGGTCCTGGAAGACTGTGAGTGCACACAAGGTCATCCTAGTTCTATTAGCCACAAGTGCAATCATGAACGGATATCACTCCTCTCGAGATGGCTGGGACTGGTGGCATGAAAGGCACGCAGGAAAGTTCATGGCGCGGCTTGGAGTCCAGCCGAATCTCATCATGAGCAAGGCTATCTACATGCGAGATATCGATGATGCAGTTGCAAACACCACGATCTGGCCCAGTAATGGCAACGCCAGTGACTGCTACTCCACCTTCCATGACCAGACAATGCGGTATGCAGAGATGCCTTTGTCACTCAGCACATCAGGCCCCCGGGACGTCTTGACCAAGAGCGCAATCAAACGCTTCCAGCAAACCCGCGAGCGCCTCGGAATGTACCGCCACAATCTTCTCGTTGCCCTTCGAGTTGTGAATAGAATTGAGAAAGAAGTAATTCAAACGGAGTGGGAGCGCTGGCTCCGCGAGGAGACTCGCCGCTGTCGCCAGGTGGAGGTGCTTCTTGGTGGCGAGTCTACCCAAGGTGATGACTCGCAGGCTGGCCGACTTGCTCAAGCTGAGCGCGTCTTCGCCGAGCATGCAGACAACGTGAAGCAGTGGTATGAGGAGTACTGCTCGAGTTGTCGATTGGAGCAAGAAAAAGTCAACACCAATAACCGTGGTGATCTAATCCCTTGAATTTCTGCAGCTGTTTCTTGCCTCCCTGATACTTGATACTTGATACTTGATACCTGTGCAGCCATTTAGCATTTGTTGCATCTTGCTCTTGCCTATCACTATACCCGGTGGTCCCTACTGTTGTACATAATTTCGGCGCAGATCTGGTAGCCCTGGATGCATCTTAATGCCATCACTTTTCGGTGAATCTTCTATCCATCTCGTAACTCATCAACCCACAAGGGACTAGAAAGTCATACTATACCATAAGACAGACGACATATCCTAATTCTGCCTCGGTTTAACCTCACCCTCCTGCACAACATAATAAGCAACAGTCCCATCCCCACCCATCCCCCGATCAACCATAGCAAGCAACAACCTCTGAGACCCCCATTCCCTACTCTCCCTCGCCATCTCCCTCTTCTCATAATACCGCGTCAACTTCCTCTCCATCTCATCATCCCCACTCTCCCCATTCTCCCCATGCCCATACTCACCCAACCCCCCAGCAACCCGCGGCAATTCATCAAAAACAGCAGCCATAGCTGCAAGACTCCACGCCTGACCATGCACAGTGGGGATCACAAACATCCGCTCGGGCCGCAGGTCATCTTCCCGGATCCCATTTTCTAACATCCACAGTTGTTCGTCGGGGTGTGTGTATACCCTGTGTGGTGGGATCCCGGACACTAATGTTACAGCGTGTGTTTGAGTTTGGCTTTTTGCTGAGGACGGTAGCGGTGTTGGGATTGTGTGTGTCAGGAGGGAGGTCCAGAGGTGTTGGTGTTGGAGGTTGTGTAGGACTTGGGTTGAGGTTGCGGCGGAGGGGCTGTCGTGCGTTGCGCTGGATGTCTGCGCGCTGAGCGCTGAGGGCTCTGGGCGTATTGTTGGAGGTTGCGGTTGTGTGTTTGCCATTGTGTGGTTTTCTTTGGGTGTCGGGGTTGGTGAGGTCGTGGATATAGCTTGCGCGCGCTTTGCGATTCGCGGAAATTGGGGGCTGGTGAACCGCCTGCTGTGTGGATAGGGTTTGGGTATTGCTTTGCGCAATGGATATGTGAGATAGTTGAGGTCAAGTTGGGTTGAGATCAATTATAGACTGGAATGGAGGTTGCGGACATGATGAGTTCTTCACAGGGCAAAATTATGTGGGGCGGCGATCATCGATAAGAAGAACACATGGCTTCATTGTTTCTTTTTTTGTTGTTGTTTGTTTCGGAACTTGACACCTTCGATATTTCTTATTCTGAGTCTAGCACGAACTGTACCTCAATTCGCTTCCTCTATACTCAAACATGGGACGACAAAAGCAATCCGCGCCGCTTCAGAGAACCCCTTCCTCTAACTTAATGCACCTCCCCAATGATTCCGACGTGTCACGAAAGCCTGGAAACACAGACACACCCTCTGTCGCCAATGGAAACGTATCCGAGAAAGCATCGACAGCGCCGGAGACAGTGGCTGACAATTCTGGGTTGATGCAGCTTGTGATCTGCGTCCTCGGTATCTATGCAGCATTGTAAGTACTTCCTGTCTCGTCTCAAGAGGAACCCTTAACTAACAGACACACAGCCTCTCATGGGGTGTCCTACAAGAGGCGATCACAACAACAAGCTACCCGATCCGCCCAGCAACAGCCACCGAACCAGAGCCACCAACAGAACGCTTCACCTACTCGCTCGTGCTGAACACCATCCAATCCTCCTTCGCAGCAATCACCGGCTTTATATACCTCCTGATCTCGACACCAAAGGGCCAAAGCATCCCGTCCATCTTCCCCACGCGCCGAATCCTCTTCCCCCTCCTCCTAGTCAGCATCTCCTCCTCGCTCGCCTCGCCCTTCGGCTACGCCAGCCTCCAGCACATTGACTACCTCACCTTCATCCTCGCCAAATCATGCAAGCTCCTTCCGGTCATGGTCCTGCACCTGACCATCTTCCGGAAGAAATATCCCTTGTACAAGTACGGCGTTGTTTTGATGGTTACGCTTGGTGTTGCGACCTTCAGTCTACACCACCCAGGCACTAGCAAGAAGGTCGCCGCAGCCGCAGCGAAGCAATCCGGTTCCTCGGGCTGGGGGATCTTCTTGTTGTCTATTAACCTTCTTTTGGATGGTCTGACCAACACCACGCAAGACCATGTCTTCTCTTCGCCTAAGCTGTACACGCGCTTTACGGGGCCCCAGATGATGGTTGCCCAGAATGTGCTCTCGACCGTGCTGACTGCCGTGTACCTCCTGGTTATGCCGCATCTTTCGCAAAGCGGGATCTTGCACAACCTTCTACCTTTACCTATTCCCCCGTCTAATGAGACGGAACTGTTTGGCGCTGTGTCTTTCCTCTCCCGTCACCCCGAGGCACTGAAACATGTTCTCGGATTCGCGGCGTGTGGTGCTGTTGGTCAGCTGTTTATCTTCTATACTTTGTCGCGGTTCTCTTCCCTATTGCTTGTCACTGTTACCGTTACACGGAAGATGTTGACTATGCTGCTTAGCGTGTTCTGGTTTGGTCATTCTTTGTCTGGTGGTCAATGGTTGGGCATTGGTCTGGTCTTTGGTGGTATTGGTGCCGAAGCAGTAGTGCAGAGATCAGAGAAGAAGGCGAAAGAGAGGTCGAAGCTTGAGGCTGCGAAGAAGGAGTTGTAGGCTTCTCCATTCGCTTTGGAGGATATATATCAAGTCATATCTCTAGAGCATATAGATTTATAATTCAACAATCACAGTGTGAAGAGTCTCGACAAATCAAACCTTCTTCTCTAGTATGTTATACATTGGAAGTAGATAGTAAATTTTGCCATCATGCATTGCTATTGATATCAAGCACATTTAATTCAAGTAAAGACATAGCCCATCGACAAATGGAAGCCTCACTTCCGCCCCTCAACCATGATAATATGATACCCAAACCCAGTCTTCACCTCGGCATACTTGGGGTTACCAGTAGTACTAGCCTCAAGCTCAAAGGCCACATTCTCAAATGCAGGATCCAGAGCACCCCGAGTCTTCCATCCCAGTGAGCCACCTGCAGGATGAAGTCAGCCGTGTCCATGTCATAGAGTTTGCGTATGGGATATGGAACAAGGAATCCTGGACCGGATCCCCCGTTGACATTTGGAGGGAACAGAGGAGAAATGATACTAACCCTGTCGAGCCTTATCTTCCGAGAATTCACGGGCAACCTCGTCAAATTTGGTGCCATTGCGGAGCTTCTCAAGGGCTTCTTCTTTCTTGGCGTGTTTCTCGCACTGGATATTGTCAGTATGAGTCTGTATGTGGCTGCTTTCTTTTGTTTTGGGGTTTATGGTGATCAGATGCCATAGGACAAAAAAACAAGACGGGGGCACCGCATATAAAGCAGAAGAAAGGCAAAACATACAAGAATATGGCGCACATTAATCGACTGCGCACCCTTCACAGCACCCTTCCCACCCTTGCCTTTATCATCGGCAGCAGCGTCCTTGCCCTTGCCCTTCCCAGCCTTGGCGTTGTTCTTGGGAGCCATAGTGGAATATGAGCTATGAGCTATGAGCTGTGAGCTATGAAGCTATGAGTTCGTTGTATTCTTTTCTGACTGGATGAGATGTGGGGGTGAGATAATTGGTGGCCTGAGGTTCCAAGGCAGAAAACGGTATGTGGCGTGCGCTCTACACACTTCGACTTGTTTAAAACACCATGGGCTTTGATCTTGATACTGTGCGTGTTTCCGCTTTGCCGGATGGTGCTTTTTATATATCGGATTTCGTCACGGAGGATGAGGAGGATTGGTTGGTGCAGAAGGTATGTTGTTGGTGCCTTGCTCTTGTACACGTCTTGTTCATTTTGTTTAGTACATGTACACCACCCCGCAAACATATATACTTGTCACTGTCATGATTTTGTTTCATGTTGTCAACGTTTATATATATGTCATACTTCATACTCACAGCAATGAACAGGTGACTTCAGCACCTCTACCACGCTGGACTCAACTTTCGCATCGCAGACTACAAACATGGCCATCGGCACTGACAAAGAACAACACCCTTCTCGCAAGTCCACTACCAACCTGGCTAGTATCCACCATTGGGCCACGATTCAAGGACTTAGGGATCTTCAATGATGCACCTCATCAAGCACCGAACCATGTCCTGGTCAACGAGTACCAGCCCGGACAGGGCATCATGCCACATGAAGACGGAGCTGCATATTACCCACTTGTTGCGACTGTCAGTCTGGGCGCACCAATTGTATTCGATATCTATGAGAAGTATGGACCGGAACAAGGACAAGGACAAGAAAGCACTGGCGGTGCAGCAGCTCAGACAGCTCGAAAACCTAAGCCTAAGTATAGGATCTTACAGGAGAGACGGAGTCTGCTTATCACGAGGGGCGAGATATATACGGATTTCCTGCATGGAATTGCTGAAGTGACGAAAGATGAAGAATTGGGCCCAGACTCCATTTGCAATTGGGGTCTGTTGCGAGAGAAAGAGGCTTACCGAGGTGGTTGGTACGAGCGGAAGACGAGGATCAGTCTCACGTACCGGGACGTGCTTCACGTTACGAAGGTGGGGAATGCGATGAAATTCCTTGGCGGGAGGTGACACGATTCCAATTTCCGATGTTATTGTTACATGTTCTAGTACAGCCAAGGAATCATATACCACCAATCTTTGACCGAGTCTTTACCGAACTTTTGTGCATACCATGCCTTGGTATTCCGGGCTGTTAGGCCCAGGTTTACGGCAACGAATGCCATGCAGGCGAGCATGGTCTTGTTCACTAGGGCTCCGCGTGGCGCGGCTAGTAGCGAGAGTGATAGGTAGATGACGCACTCCGCTCCGTAGTGGGGGCACACGACACCACTGAACATGGGATGTTGAGGGAGGGTGTACTTTTCTAATGAGAAAAGGTAGTGGTGGGAGTCGTGCTGTAGACCTGATGCGACTAGGAAGAGTGGGACGAGGAAGAATGTCCGCATGCTTGGAGCGTTGGTCATTTGCAGATGACGGATCGTCAGATCCTGGGTCAACAGCGTTCCTGAGTTAGCGTTGTTAGCAAGCTAGCCCTAAAATATTTCATAGTTATAAGGGTGAGGATAACATACCTGAGCCCTCAATCCAAATCGCCACACCCGCAGCCAGGTAGAAACCCAAACCTAGCACCCAGTGAACAACCCACATCTGCGAAGATGAAGGTTTCGAAAAATTAATGCACTCCCACAACCTGCGGGATCCCTGCATAGCCAACAAAATCCAACAAATAATAAGCTGCGTCATGGACATCGACTGCTGCCGATGCTCCTCGTTCACCCGAGTTGCAATAGCCTGGAACACCACGCCCCGGGAGAGTAACTGCGCCGCCCAGAACACAGACGAGAGCAGGGAAGCAATATAAAATTGCGTAAAATAGCTATGGGGCACCTGCCATGTCGCCATATAGTCGAGGATTCCCCGTCCCGCACCCTTACCCTCACCCGCAGGCTGGGCACGAGCCGCGGCCGACTGGTCAGACGAGGTCGAGGTCGAGGTTGCGCGGGGCCCATAGACGAGGAAGCGGTCGCGCAGGGAGGACGGGATGCTGATGGAGACGGTCTGCAGAGGAGGGGCATTAGCTTGGGGTGTCTGCAGGCGTGGGCACTGTCACAGGGCGTATCGTACTGTGGCGGCGGCCAGCAGGAAGAACGCGCGTAGAGCATCCACTGCGTCCATGCCTGTGGTTTCTAAGGTTGTGTCGACCCATTGTGCGATGAGAGACATGGCTGGCGGTGTTGGTGTCTCTTGTCTCTCTAGTTTGTCTAGCTTGCCTAGCTCGCCTAGCTTGTCGGTGCCATGTGATCTCGGGATTCGGGTTTTTGGCGTGTTTACTGTGGGGATTCCGGCCGATCATTCAGCTCTGCGCCACGGGGGAGTTAATTCGGCTCTCGGGATCAGCTAGGAGAGGTCATTGGTGTGTTCAGCTCTTATCTCGATGGAGGTATGGAAGTATGGAAGTCTAAGTTGATAGAGCTATCGCTTATGATAGGACTACTCTGTAGATCTGTAGAGAGAGAGACAAGAAAAAGACGAATGGCGCTGGTGGTCTGATAGCTGCTGACTCATCCAATCCCTGTTTGCCCGGTTTGCACGCCGGATTGGGCCACGAGGCCCGTGTCCTTTGAACGCAGACAAGTTGCACATATTCGGCCAGTCTGTGCCTTTCCAGGAGTATTGGGAATGTTGTAGAGAGGCAGAATCAACCCAGTTAGCACTAAATGCAAAACCCCCTCAAAACGGGGGGCGTTTTCAGTAATCCACCTGCAGATGATTCACCGTGGCCACCCAGTGAGGAGCCTTACCCAGTAATGGAGTCCCATTCCTTGCCCTTCCCGCTTTTCCTCTCCCCTTCTCTTTCTTCTCTCCTTTCACTCCTGAATTTTCCCCCCCTAATAATCTCATCCTCGAATCTCCGTATTTCGTACCACCGTGGTGCGATCTTGTTCTTTCACCCTCCTTTGGTGAACCACCCGTGGTCGAAGATCGGCGTCCGCGCACTACTGCTGGCGTTGTCGACCACGGTCGTCTTGTCGGTCGCGTATACCCCCACAAAATGACGAGCGGCATTCCAAGTCTTCGAGTGCTATCGCTATGAGTGATGTCGAGGCGGTCTCTTTACCAGCTGCCCTGGACGTCGGTCAGAACACGCTTGCTGCGGTGAAGCCAGATCCTGCTGGGCCTCCACCTAGGAATGACCGTGCCGACTCTCGGGTAGAAAGTGATGGTCAAAATGTGCATTCAGAGGAGGAAATTGGGCCTCCGAGCCCCAGGGCCGATTCGGAGGCAGAAACAATAATTCAATCGGGTCGGGAGTCCTTGTCGCCTGAAAAGAAAAGAAAGCATATAAAGCATGATCCGAATCGTCGAGAACTTAATGGAATTGATGGACATCAGCGCAAGAAATCACGAACCCATGGCGAACATGGAAGGGAACGGTCGCGGTCAAGGGCGCTTTCTCCGTCGATGGTCAAAATCGAAAAGGTCGACGATATTGGGACGGAAGGTGCCACTGGGCTTGATCGCGAGAGACCGCGCGCTTTCCGTAAACGCAGCTTCAGTGATTCCGAGGATCAACACGGTCTTCGTACACACTCTCACGCAGCGTCACACTCGCGCGAACTTAAACACAACAACAGTACACGCCTTTCTCGACCGCCATCAAATACGCGATCGCTCTCACCCAGTCGCAGATCTCATCAACGCTCTGCGTCGGGATCTCAATTCCCAACAAAGAAGAAGGCGCCGACTCCTCTGCTCACTGGCTTTCCGCGACAAAGCTCCGAAGATAGATTATCGACATCTTCATCGGCAAGTGGTTCTCCATTACCAGGCGCTCACCTGCGCAAACTTGGCGGTACTGGCGCATCCGCGTCACCCGCGAAACAAATGGGTCCCAAGAAGTTGCGCGACAAGAGCGGCAGAACTCCCCTCGCAAGAGCCTGCGCGGATCGGAAGCATGATCAAGTGATGATGCGCCACGCCGAACGACCAGAAGATATTAACATTCCTGATAATGCAGGCAATACTCCCCTGCAGATCGCATCGCTTGCTGGCGAAACTGAAATCGTGAAGTTCCTACTTGACGCTGGCTGTGAAATCAACACCAAGAACATCGACAAAGATACCCCGTTGATTGATGCCGTCGAAAATGGAAACGTGGAAGTGGTCAAACTTCTGCTTGATGCAGGCGCAAACCCCCGAACCGTGAATGCTGAAGGCGATGAGCCCTATGAGTTGGTGCCATCGTTTGTGGACGAAGATGAATATGACGAAATGCGGAAGGCAATCGCTGATGCCAAGGCCAACCTACGGCCCAGTCGACGCTCGGAGGAACACATGCCACCGGAGAACAGGGAGCCCTCTTCACGGCGCACATCGGCAGCCAGGGGATCAGCAGCAAGTCCCCGAGATTCACCCCCGATGCGCAGTCCTCCTCCCGTGGGTGTGGCAGGCCGACGAAAGGGTGGCCGAAGTGAAGCCACACGAAATGACCTTCTCTGGACGAAGCCGACATTTGAGAATCTCCGAGAGTTCGCTGCCAAAGGCGATGAGGCTGGTGTGGTGAGCATTCTGAACATCCTGCAGAAAGCCGACAATGCATCCTTGATTGCTGCGGCAAAGGGTGGCCACCACGATGTTTTGTCTCTTCTTTATGCCATGGGCGAGGCTGATGCCGACCCAAATCCGCTGCGGGGTCAAAAACCTGGATACAATACTCCATTGCTCGCGGCTATCGGTCGAGGAAAGAGTGCTGTCATCCGACTCATCTTGAGTCAGCCTGGATTTGACCCCACACGTCGACTCTTTGAGGACAAGACATACTTTGAGTTGTCTCGGGACCGACAGGGCGAAGACTGGGAGGATGAGCATAACATTCTGAAGGAAGCGTATGAGAAATACTCAGGCCCACGCAAAGGTCGCAAAGGCGATTCGCCCCGCCGAGCGCGTGGGAAAGAAAAGGACGACAAACGATCCGCGCGCAAATCCTCGTCATCCCCAGTCCCTCGCGTGAGAAAGCACGACACCAGTCCCAATGCCACTAGATATCGCGATCCTTTGAAGGAAATGGATCCCATTAAGGAGAAGAGGCACGAAAAAGAGCACGACTCATCACGGCCTGATTCTTCGACACGGCCCGATTCAGCGAAACCTAAATCGTCACTATCAGCCAGAAGAGATAGCGAGTCAAGTGGGGTTGCACGTACTGATGAAATCAAAAAGCGACGACTCATCGCGGGACGTCGACCTCAGGAGCGCCGGCCCAGTCTCTTTTCATCCGATTCGTTGTCTGGGCGCGAAGAGGCTCCCAGGATGCGCCCTGATAATGCTCCCGATTCATCTCTGTCCTTGAAGAGAATCCGTCCCGACAGATCTCCAGAGCGGTCTCGCTCCCGCGGCAGAGACAGACGCTCGCCTTCTCCTGGATCGCGCCCGAAGAAAAGAAGGGTCGTTTCCGAGGATAAGCAGCCGGGTGCTGCAAACGGTTCAAAACACCCCGACGAGCTCAACACATCCCAACCCCGACGAACCAACGAAGATACTACTCGAGCCATTGATCCCAAACCTCAACACCTCAAACCCTCCGAACCTTCTCAAAACCCTTCAACCCACCAATCTTCGCCAGATCATGATCCCGTTAAAAAGAACGGTGACGTGAAAAAGGAACATTCAGAACACAAACCAAACCCCCCAGAAGACATGATGACCGACGAGAAGCGTGCCGAGCTTGAAGCTAAGGAACGTCGCCAGGCTGAGGCCAAAAAGGCCGAACAAGAGCGCGCAGCAAACGAAAAGCGTGCCGCCGCCGAGGCCGAACGCACTCGTCTTGCCAAGGAAGAAGCTGACCGGGCTGCTCAAGCTGCTCAGGCAGCTCGTGACAAGGCCGAAGAGGATGATCGCAAGCGCAAGGAAGCCGAACAACGACGTGCTAAACAAGCCGAGGATGAACGCCAAAAGCGTCTAGAGCAAGAACGTGCTCGTATTGCCAAGATGCGCCGTGACCAGGAAGCACAAGAGCGTCGACGCCGTGAAGCACTTCCCAGTCGCCTTCACCTCGCAGCCGACCTTGTGGGCTCAAACGACTCCCGTGCCAAAAGTCACGCGTGGCTCAAGAACTTCATGCCACTTGTTACCGCACTCACCCGTCAACTCAACCCTCAATGTGATGTGGAAGTGGCCGAGGAGAAATGGATTCCAAACTACTTGGTTGCACCCTTGCTGGCCACCAACGATCTCCAGCTTTCGCAATATGCCAGTTGGGAGAAACGCAAGGCGACCCCCACTCAGCGCATGAATTTGTGGCGAGTTACGCGTCGCATGTTGACTCATGCAGAGGAATATGGAACTCACGGCTCGACCATTGGAAACATCATGCAGAAGGATTGTGACACCCGTCCCAAGTATTTCGAGATGGAGCATGTCTTCTGGATCAGAGTAAGTCACCTATGTTGTGAGATGTGAATACCGCTAACATGCGTCTAGCTCGCTGATTTCATGGAGCTCATCCCACACGTCCCTCACCTGCAAGGGCTTGAACTCCAATTCCTGAACATGCACATCGATTCTGAGCCATCTTCGGCGAATCCCAGCTTCAGCGCTCCTAAGCTCAACGGTCACGGTCTCGATGGTTCTGTTGAAACCAACGGCACCGGTCTTCTCAACGGTTATGGCCATTCTCGGTCTAGTACATACGTCTAGTTTTGTTTTCAGCGTTCTTTCGCTATTCGGGACACGGCGCGATGGCAGCAATCCAGCAGTGGTGTACAGGGCGGATTCTGATTGTACGATTATGATACCTCTTGCGTTCTAGTGACGAATCTACTATTTGTGAGTAGTCAACATGTTTGTTTAGCTGTAAGTTAGCTTAGTGCTACTGAGTATTTGTATTTCAATATCTACAAATAAGTTCAAAACAAACTTCACATTGATACTGTGTAAATATCGTCAGTATGTGTCCTGCCATAACAAATCTGACAAAGGTCAAACAAAAAGGCGTGAAGTGTTGCCAACAGAGGCAAAACAATCGCTGTCTACAAGTGGTCACATGACTATATGATGGCGGGGTGGATGACATAAGCGTAGGGCACACAGAGCCGAAAAAGTCGAAATAGCGGGAAATTTCGCGCCCCGACACCACCTTATCACCAAATAACTTCTCTTCGAGGATCACCCGACTTTCGAATAACAAAAAACCAAAATGGTATGTCCATACACCTGCCAATTCATATCACAGCCTCCCACCCACCGTTCTTGTCAAGACAATTGAGGCACTGGGATGGATACAGTCTCGTCAAGCAACCGCCGTCGCCGCGAGGCCTGCAATGACCTGCCCGCTCAATGTGTGAACAAAGTCGAGTTTCGACAGTACCCAGCATACATTGCTAGAGCAAAAACACTGTATCCAAACCAGCCAGACTCTCTCGTCTCAAGACAACGGTTACCAACATTACCATTGAACCCATGAAAGACCAATATTCTAACATGACCCAAACAGTCGGACGGAGAAGAGCCCACATCCCCCATCGCCCCTGCCGACGAGGTTGAGGTTTCTGCCGATGCCGGCAGCGGCCAGATGTCCGTCCTGGACGCCCTCAAGGGTGTTCTGCGCATCTCCCTCATCCACGACGGTCTCGCCCGTGGTCTCCGTGAGGCCGCCAAGGCCCTCGACCGCCGCGAGGCCCACATGTGTGTCCTGAACGAGGGCTGCGAGGAGGAGGCTTACAAGAAGCTCGTTGTTGCTCTCTGCTCCGAGCACAAGATCCCTCTCATCAAGGTTCCTGACGGAAAGATGCTCGGCGAGTGGGTTGGTCTCTGTACGTTTTCCCACACCACACTACACCGTCATTTAATATGGTGCTTCTCGTTACCGGTTACTAATACTCTATACACAGGCACTCTCGACCGTGACGGCAACGCCCGCAAGGTCGTCAACTGCTCTTGCGTCGTCGTCAAGGACTGGGGTGAAGAGTCCCAGGAGCGCTCCGTGCTCCTCAACTACTTCCAGACTGAGCAGTAGATTATTTCTACGCAGCTTTCGGTCTAGGAATCTAGCCTCGTTTCGGATGCCCGGGGTTGGACTGGGGGATTTGTTTGTGATGGATGATTTGGGGGATATGGATTTGGATGACTGACTTAGTTGTCCTGTTTGGTCTTTTGATCATTGTCAAGTCAAATTACCTTAGTCCTATTGCTGTGCCCCGTTTGCTCGGGTGTGCGGCGCCAATGGTATCTGGACAATTTGTCTAATCCTGACAATCTCTTATGAATTTACATAAGTGCGCATTGCTTTGGCATGTTTGTAGTTGTAGATTGGGTTGGAGGACTATATGTCTTGGGGATATTTCGGTCAATTGCCTGCTTGCAAGGCTGTCAAAGGACCGGAGGGCTAGTGAGAACCCGCACCGCTATATATCCTTTCTATGTGAACACGAAAGAAATGCATGAACGGCAAACCAGCAAAAGAACAAACTCCGAACTCCGTGACAGAGAGCCTTTCTATGAAGTAAGTTATGAATGAGAACATTGTATAGACGGAGTTGGGAAAGCCCGAAGCACGAACTCCGTCCAGTCCAACGTCGCCGGCACTGAACGTTTCTCCACGTTACTCATATGTCTGTAAAAAGGATTGATAGCGAACAATTATAGGCATTCGCAAACCTTTCTCCCTTACTTCCTATTAAAAGCTTTAGTCATATTGTATATATAGGCTGAGTTGAAGCAATTCATATTGACGCTTGATCGAAATGCGGCGAGTCAGCAAGCCAACACGAACAACCAATCAAGTGGCAGGTAACAGGCCATGGACCGGAATTCGCACATTTATGAATCCCGTCCACGTCAAACCTTTGGAAGTTGTTGGGAAATGCTCCTTTTTCTCACTCAGTGTAAGGGATAGCTTTAGTTTCTAGAACCCTCATACAGTTCGGATTTGATCTTTGAATCGAAACGAAAGCTCTTTTGGGAGAAGCTTTAATCTTGCGGTATCTCGCCCTCAACCCTCAATCCCGAATTCCACCGGAATGATGGGGAATTCCGACCAGAACACAAGTGGAACACCTGCGCCATACGGGCGGGCTTGCACTAACTGTGTCCGTGCTAAGTGCAAGTGTATGCTCGCCGCCGAGAGCGAGAAGTGCCAAAGGTAAGTTAAACCGAGGGTAGGGTGGCAACCGAGTCAAACTAACCGTCTCTAGATGCCTCCGGTTGAACAAGGACTGCAAAACGTCAGAATCAAACCGAAAGCGCAAGCGCTCAGCATCCTCCAAGACTCAGCATCTCGAGGCCAAGCTCGATAGTATAGTCTCAATGCTCCAGGCCAACGGTACAAACGCTGGCCTTCCAGTCGACTGGGAAGCTGCAACTCATCGACAAGCTCCACGCGATGTCTCAAGCCAAATTGGATCTTCGGTTGCCCGAACGCCGGCGAGTACTACATCCCCGTCAACGATTGAACATTGTGGCTCGTCTGTTTATGATGATCTCTCCTCGACGATGTCCATCTCGCCTGCGGCGGCCCAAGAGAACCTCGACAACTTTCGCAATCAGAACCTCAGGTATCTGCCATTTGTGAATATTCCGCCTCATATTACATCTGAGCATCTGCGGAACCAGCAGCCATTTTTCTGGTTGTGCATAATGGCTGTGCTTACCCCGGGCATGCTGGAGAGTGAAGGCACCTTCAAGAAGATCACCGACTTCATTTATCAAAGGCTTATGGCGGAGGCCTCGCCGAGTATGGATCTACTTCTTGGAGTTATGACATTCATTTCATGGTGAGTACATCAGACCCAATAGACAGTATCCCATTTTTGACGGCTTTTCAGGGTCACATATGCCAAAAGACCGTTCCTCAATTTCTACGCACATGTATTAATTGGGATTGTTTCCGATCTAGGAATCAACAAGAGTGTTCCAAACGAATACTCTACTATGCAAGCATTCAAGTGTGCTATTGGCTGGAGGCCAAATCCACCTACAGCAAGAACGCTGGAGGAGCGGAGGGCTGTGATGGGTTGCTTTTTGATCACATCAAGGTAAGTAAAGCACCGAAGAAATGCCAGAGCGTGCCCTAATAAAATATTAAGCGTTGCTTTGTCGATGTTTAAGATTGATGCTTTACGTTGGACCCCACACATGGAAGAAAGCCTTTCGGTGCTCGCCGAGGCCAAGGACTGCAAGGAAGACCAACTCCTGGTCACGCTTGTCAAGATTCAGCTAGTGATAGACCGAGTCTATCATGCCCGCCGTGACGGCGACTCTCTCAATCCGCTGGCCTTCTATCTGAATTCCTTCCAAACACAATTGGAAACCGTGAAGAGCCAGATACCGGTTCATCTGCAGAAAGACAGTAAGTTTTTCTAATTCCAACGGTCTATCATCACAACCACTAACCACCCTACAGAAGCTGTACTCATGTACTTGAGCAACGCCGAACTAACCATTAACGAAATCTCCATCGTCCTACCAGCCGTACCAAACGCACCAGACCTCAAACGCTTGGACAGCCTGTACATCTCCCTCAACGCAACAAAATCTTGGCTCGATCTATGGCTAAGCATCCCACCAAAGAACTACATAGTCATCTCCTTCGTCATGTTCTTCCAATTCACCCGCGCAATAGTCAACCTATACAAACTATCCACCCTGGATGACCCAGCCTGGGACAGAACCATGGTCCGAAATACTGCCAATCTAATCTCATACCTGGAAAGCATCGAAGCCAATCTTAAGGAAGGTGCAGATCACATCGCCACTGCCGGAGGAACGGATATGAACATCCTCGAAAAGGGACTGAGGATGGTTCAGGGTTTAAAACGGGGCTGGGAGCCCAAGTTGAATGAAATTTGGTACGATGCGCCTATGAATCAGAGTATTCTGCAGGCTGATATGGGTGTTGGTCCACCCAATGGCTTGATTCCTGAAAGCTTGCAGTTTAATGGGTTTGATGATTCTTGGATGATGGAGATTCTGGGATCTCTGTGAAATTTTATAGGAAGGAATATGAAATTTGTGGCTAAGGTTATGGATGGAGTCGGGATGTAATAGTATATTCTGCTTGTGATACCCCCGTCGGGATATTCTAATTTATCTACCAGAGAATTTAGTCGCTTAATCAAATCTCCGCTTCAGGTATACACGGAAAAATGATACATGGATTCCGAATAAGATAGGAACGGTTCCTCCACCGGACATAGCCCACGGCTGATCTTGCGTGTACAAGATCGTAGCTGTTGATTCGACATCGCTTTTGTGTAATGCAGGGATAGTGACAGTGACCCGCTTATTCGAAGCTCGAGATTGGAAGTATGGAAAGTAGGAATTCACACAACACCCTGTCGGCCACCTTCTCTTGCTCGTTGAGCCACGCCAATGCAAGACTTTTGACCTAGACGCCCTCGCAAACGATCTGTTCATAGACTGGTTATTTCCGACTTCGAGCAGTGTCGATCCATTAACAATCGGTTAGTGGAACATTCAAGGCCTTTTGAGATAACTGACATGTCCAAACTCGTGGCCGGGCATACATCAGAAGACCCCCGAAGCCGAGATTTCAGACACTCACTTCAAGGCAGAGTTTATGCACGCGTCTCTCATGACCTGGAAGAGGTGATCTCAAAGTATGCAAGAGAATAAGCCCATGTCAACGAATCAACAAACTCAACATTGCGTTGGCATCCAGGGTACAGCTCTACTCTTCTATCTCTTCCTCATTCTTCTTTTTCTATCACTAACTTGGCGAAACATTCCCAATAGGACATTGACCAGGGCATTGCCCGCTTCCATGTCTGCAAACCAATTCTGTACAGCGGCATCTACCTTATTCAAACGAAATCGCACGATTATCTCGTCCAATTATCTGTACTTCTTGCAAAATGATGAAAGCCATGTCTCACGAGTCTTTTGGATATTTTATAGAGCGAACAAAATATGTTGAAATCGGAATGGTTGGTAAGAGCCTCTATATAGTATTTGCCGTGAGCTTCCCCGCAGGACGTGTCCGCTTACTTCCGGCTTATAAACCTAACAAAAGAGTATCCTTCACCTTCACACCTTTCTCTGGGATTCTTCAAACAAAATGTCCACTGCCAAAGCTGAAATCGACGGCATTCTTATCGCAGAGGCGAATGCCTGGGAAACGGTTGAAGGGAACGTCTATGTGGGTGACGGCCCTTTGGGGTTATGACCACTGATAACTTACATTGACCAAAGTTCCCCCCTTCGAGCATCAAAGACAAATCGCTGTTCCTAGCGTCTGACACGACGACCTACTGTCCATGGAAGGGTGAAGCTGAGTACTATACTGTTAAGATTGGAGGTGCGTGCTAAAAACAATCGAGACAAGCATGCTGCTAATATGAGACACAGAGAAGAGCATCAAGGACGCTGCTTGGTATTATGCCGAGCCGTATGAGAAAGCAGAAAATATCAAGGATCATGTGGCATTCTGTAGGTGACACCACTTATTGAGTTGATACTCGTGGATCTTTATTGACATTCGCCCCAATGACCAGACAAGAGCAAGGTGAATGTGACGGTCGAGTAGGAGACACCCCATAGGTATCGTATACTTGCTGAAGCCAATAAGGAGTCGTTTGACCGAAACATCTACTCCAACTTATGATCCATCTCATAGTAAGATAGAAATGTACACATGTACTACTTGGATACTGAGACACTAGACGTTTAAACAATGGAACTGAGACGAAGATCTAACCGAGCGTCCGGGGTTGCACCAAGGTTGCACATCTGAAGACAAGACTTGAAGTCCATGTTCACCATCTCCAACTTGTCCAATTAGTCCAGATGTAGGTCTCTGCTGTGTCAATCTGAGCTCGGGTGTTGAGCCAGTTTATTCTTCCCGGTGATGCCGACTCAGAGACCAATCGAGATCGCGGGGGATCAGACCTTGACCTTGTGCGAGGTAGAAAGGTCTCTGCTGGATTATTTGTCTCTAACATACTGGAGAAAGAGGGCTGGACGGACCTAAGCATTCTGTGGAAGATGGGGGTTTTCACGTTCTCGCGTTGAATATAAAAGCGTGCCTCTTCGCTCAGCAGTTCATCCTCCATTTATCGACTGAAATATTCTCAGCAAAAAAGCAAAAAGGATGTCTACTTTTGTCAACATTCTCGCCCTTGTGCCATTGGCACTGGCTGCTAGCCCCATGATGACAATGTCTGATCAGGTTCGATCATCCCATCTGTTCCTACTTCGAGATCATCCTATTTACACATTTTATATAGCCCATGATCTTCAAGGAGCCAGACTATGCCATGCACGCAGGTGCAATGGGGATGCGAGTCATGGCTGATGGAAAGTGCGTAAACTTCGACACTATGCCCGACTAGTAAGTTTCACCAATGTCATTTCTCACAGAAGCATCACTGACTTAGTCCCAGTCGCATGAACGTCGGATCAGTTTATGTCCCATGTCCATCCGAGTCGACACATGAAATGATGTGCTCAATGTACTCGTACGTAGAAATCCAGTGGCTACGGATTTCCAGTACTGACTTGACAGTGACCACGTCTGCAAGGACGAGATGTTCACCTTCACTCGGCCCCATATGCAGTTGATGAAGAAGTCAAACGAACGCGACATCGGCAGCCACGTCCGCAGTATGAAGTGCATGAGCATCGAGTCCCCCACCGACAGACACGGCCACATCTTCAACAGTGACAACCCGTCCACCATGACCGCAGCCAGCTGCATGAACGACATCTGTTCCACCGAAATGCCCTGCTGGTCAATGTACCCCGGCTACGGCATGTACTGCTCGCCCAGCTCCAAGATTTGCCAGCGACAAGCAATGATCGGCGAGACCTGCCACGAGGATGTCCAGTGCCAAGAGACCGCTGCCTGTATCAATGGAAAGTGTGCGGGTGTTCCGGATAATTTCCGCTGCCCAACTGGCTCTGAGTGCCCCTCTGGCATGACATGCCGTCCTCATCGCATGATGAATGTGTTTGGAATGGCTACGATTGAGAGAGTCTGCATGTACCACAACGACTCTCGTAGCACCATGTGCTCCCCTGGAATGGGCTGCACCAATAACTTCCAGTGCAGTCTTCAGTACCAGTATGACTCGTACTGTGAGGCGAGCGGAAGGTGTGCTATGAAGCACGCCAAGTGTATGTCCGCCAACCAATGTTGCTCGGGATATTGCAGCCCCTCGGGAGAATGTATGTGAGGCTTGATCATTTAAAAGAAGTTGCATTTTGAGGAAGCTGGAATTTGGGATCAATTTGAAAGAGCAGTTTGATGTTTGTGAGCTTTTGATTTTTAGTCTAGTTATTGAAATTTAATGGTATAATTTTTGTTGGTAGGTCTTTGCATTCGAAGTCCTGAAAATGGTTATATTTTGAGGAAGACTAAGGGATATTCCAAGACCTGGTGACCAAATGAGGATCATCAGTGCATGTTACAACAATTGAGGAAAGCGTTACGAATCCTGTTCCTCTGGTAGTCCATTCCTGTTCGGGTGTATCGATCAAACAAACCCCATAGTCTCAATCTCTAGGCTGCTGATCACATGTCAAAATTTGAAAGATGTAGAATATTCACTAAAGCAAAGTGGTGTGACATGAAGTTTACAAACAAACAATTGAAAGAAAACCGGCTTTAATTCTTTATATATATGTAAATCAAAGAAAGAATGGACTGTCTAGAGCGACAGAGAAAAGGAAGCAATCACGTCTGTACCAGGGATCCCACTGTCCAGCAAATTGGAACCCACATGTAGACTATACAAATGGACTATCGTTGTGATACAACAACTGACAATCCTCCACGCCGTGAATGTTCAGTGGGTGCCGTGAGTTATCACTAGGTCCCAGATTCGGCTAAAGACCGATTGAACATTTAGTTGGAGGGGTTAGGCTGGGGAGCAGCGCAGACCTTGTTACCCTTCTGTTACGAAGTATTGTTAGCAATCGTGCCCCAAAATCAGCGAGGATTATCCACTTACGATAACCTGGCAAGTGTCCTTCTTGGAGCAGTCGGAGTCGGTCTGGCACTGGTCATCGCCCTGGGAATTATGTCAGTATCTTCAAGGTATAGCCATGTGAAGAAAGTAGAACATACCTCAGAGCGCTTGTCGTTGGGAGCGACACAAACATTCTTGTCCTGGTCACAAATCTGGCCCTTGGCGCAGTCACCAGTAGACTTGCACTGCTGAGGCTCAGAAGAGAGGCCATCACGCTTGTCGTTGGGGGCGACACAGACATTCTTGTCCTGGTCACAAACCTGACCCTTGGTGCAGTCACCAGTGGACTTACACTGCTGGGGCTGAGGAGTGTTGTCGCGCTTGCTGTTAGGAGCGTCACAAGTCTGCTTGACTTGGTCACAGACGAAGCCCTTCACACAGTCCTTGGTGGTCTTGCAGTCCTGACCCATCTGGGAGAGGGTGTCCTATACAGATTCATAATAAGAAAGACATCCTTGGTGATGGTTATCTGGTGGTACTTACACCACGCTTGTTGTGGGTGTTGGGGGCATCGCAGGTGTTCTTGTCCTGGTCACAGACAAGTCCCTTGACACAGTCGCCAGTGGTGTGGCAGGCCTGCCCAACATTGGCCAGAGGAGTATCGCGAGTGGCCTTGTTGGAGATGCACTGGCCGACATTGTTGCACTGCTCGTTGGGCTTGCAGTCGTTGTCGACCTTACAAGCAGGGGTAGGCTGGGGCTGGGCGGGAGAGGCCAGAGCAAGGCTGGCAAGCATGGCGGAAACAACGAAAGTGGCCTTCATATTTGCGGTTGGTGGTTGGGAGGTAGGAGTGGAAGTAAGTATTGATGATGGTTTAGTCGGTAAGGAGTGTTAATTGATTGTAGATGAAGAAGTTAGGATGCGGGAATCCAGCAACTCTTTATACCTTTGATGCCGTCTATATGTAGATCTACAAGATACTCAGCTTCTAGTGCTTGACTATGCTAATGCCCCAGAATAGGTCAATATGTCCGGTATACACAGTTCCTTTTCCGTGCCACGCGTTGTGAGGAGGATGATCTCTCTTCAACATTACGCGTATACAATAGCGCATATTGGAGACTCGAGCATCTTCAGTGTCTAGGTTCTTCTAAGTTAAGCAGACACTTCTCCACTAGTTATGCAATAGTGGGCTTGGGGCCCAGCCCTGCGGGTGTAAGTTAGGTCATTCTAGGCAACATGAAGCCCGAACCGCTATCTAAGTGCATTGTCGTAATGGTGGGCCGTCGACGCGTTCCGGAAATTTTTTGGATTTATGACGAAGTGTTTTCTAGCAAGCCCTAACTAGGTAAAGTGTGTTGGGGGCCGATAGTAGCAAGGCTTGGTAGAACGAGATTTACAAGAAACCCATTACTTGCATTTACAGTGCATCTCAGAACCCAGATTAATGATCAAATATCTGCCTATAATAACAAATTGAATTTAGCCTGGTAGTCCGCAAGCCACAGTCTGGGGAAATACACCTCTGAGGCTTGTTGAAGCTTATTTTAGAACGATCGCCGCCAAGAACCGAACTCCACAAGTCCACGAATCCCAACGTTCAATTCACCAGATATCCCGGGGCAATTGGCCCACAAGGCGTCAATTAGGTACGTAATATCCAATGCTTATTCATCGGAGTAATTAGCAGTACGTGTCGCGGCCCCTTTCCCGGTCGAATCTCAAATAAGCATCTGAGACACATGGGATTCATAGCTTGTACATACGTATATATTGCGCGGACTGTGAAATATTAAACACGCTCAACGTGAGCTGTTCCAGTCTTCACCGCATCGGACTCAGCCTCCTGCCCATAGCCAATTGCAACAGCTTTGTCAACATTGACATCCAGACCCATGCTCTTCATTGCATTGACACCAGCAAGCGCATCAGGCCCATCGAAAATTTCAGCCACTTCTTCCAGACCCTTCCCTTTAGTCTCCGGGAAGAAGAAGTAGATAAGAGTGAAGTGGATACCAATCACACAACACCAGACAATGTAATATCGCCACGAGATAGCATCCATGGCGACGGGGTTGGCAAAACTGTTATAGATGCCGGCCAAATTACCAGTCAACTGGTACAGCATCGATGCCTTGGCGCGCAGCGAATATTGGACTACTTCCATGATATAGGTAGGCGCAATGGGAGAGCACATGTGGTAGCACGCACTAAAGATGAAGATCATCAAGAGGACTGCAGCGGCAAAACCCTTATCCTTGAAGCCTCGTTCTTCGTTGAGTGCGGAGCAAATAGTCCACAGAGTGTAAGCAATGCCCATGCCTCCCATGCCCCAGAGAAACAGGCGTCGTCGACCAGCGCGATCAACTAGAGTGGCAGCAACGGTGGCTGTCAGGAAGCTCCAGACGGCAAGACATGCGTTGATGATCAATTGGGTCCTGGGGTTTGTCACGTTGATCGTCTTGAGCACCTTGGACAGATAGTAAGAGGTGAGCCCGTTGCCGGCCCACTGGAGCATGGCTGGGATATAGAGCGCTAAGAAGAAACGGTGGCGATTGCCTGGCGTGGCCACCCACTCTGTCCAGCGAGAGAGCCTCTGCACCTTCTCTACCTCTAAGGTCGCCGTGATTTCTGCCATTTCGAACCGCACCAGAGGTGAAT